>WNFJ01717052.1_pt1 | contig 22695 bp, 23 predicted proteins | sample 5400461 | NCBI WGS metagenome assembly WNFJ01 (sample SAMN13153349, study PRJNA577476) | soil metagenome | isolation source: 115 cm saprolite on Douglas fir-dominated hillslope | place: USA:California | collected 2013-09-17
GTTCGCGCAGACGGGTCTGCCGTTCTCCGGCCTCACGCTGCTCATTGGACTGGACCGCATTCCCGATATGTTCCGCACCATGACCAACGTCACCGGCGATCTCACCAGCGCCGTCGTGGTCGCGAGCATCGAAGGGGAGAAGATCGAGTGATCTGGTGGGCGGTTCCCGCCGTGTATCTCGCATTCTTCGTCGTCCTGGTGTACCGCTACCACCGCCGCCTCCCCCACCTCAATGCCTACTCGCCGCGCACCACCGGCCCCCTCGTCTCGGTGATCATCCCGGCGCGCGATGAAGGCGCCAACATCGCAGCGTGCGTGCGCTCGGTCCTCGCCACGAACTACCAGACGATCGAAGTGGTCGTGGTGGACGACCGCTCGCGCGACAATACCCTTCGCATCGTCCAGGGCATCGCACTGGAACCAGCGACGGCGGGCCGCCTCACCCTGGTGCGCGGTGACGAGCTGCCCCTTGGCTGGTTCGGCAAGCCGTGGGCGCTGATTCAGGGCTACCGCCAGGCCAAAGGCGAGCTCCTGCTCTTCGCCGACGCCGACACGCGCCATACGCCCGAGCTGATCCCGCGCACTGTCGCGGTACTCGAGGATGAACGCGTCGACCTCGTGACCGTGTTGTCGCGCCAGGAGATGCTGTCGTTCTGGGAGCGGCTGGTGCAGCCGCATGTGCTGCTGGCGCTCGCGGCCCGCGTCGGCGACCTGCGCCGCGTGAATCGCACGCGGGTCGCTTGGAATGCGATCGCCAACGGCCAATTCATTCTCACGCGGCGCACGGCCTACGAGGCGGTGGGCACGCACGCCGCGGTGAAGGACAGCGTCGTGGAAGACCTCGCCATCGCGCAGGCCTACGTGCGCGCCGGACGCGACCTCTTTCTGGTGCACGGCGCGGAGTACATGGTGACGCGGATGTACGCGAGTCTCGCAGGGATCGTCGAGGGCTGGAGCAAGAACCTGGCGTCGGGCGTGCCGCTGATGCTGCCGCCCGTAGGGTGGCTGCGGCGCATCGCGCCGTGGTTGATGTGGCTGCCGAGTCTCGTGTGGATTGTGCCGGTCGTCTGGCTCGCCACGGGAGGCCCCGTGGTGCTTGCGACGGTTGGGATTTCGTTACTCGTCTGGTTGGAGATCTACTGGCAAGAAAAAGCGCCCGTGGGCTACGCCCTGCTCTTTCCCTTCGGCGCGCTGGTCGTTGCCTTCATCATGCTGCGCTCGGCGTGGCGGGGGCGGCGCAAGATCGTCTGGAAGGGACGGGTGTACTCGGCTCGTTAGGTCTGTGCCCTAAAGAGCCGTCGCGGCGGAGCGCGGCCGATTCCTTATCGCGCCACCAAGTCCCCAGCCGTGCGCGCCGCGAGCATCACCCCCACCACGACACTCGCTACTGCCGAGCTCAGGTGCAGCACTGTAGCCCACTGGGCGCCGCGGCGCGACGCCAGGCGCACCAGCCCCGCGAGCGATAGGGTGACCACCAGCATGCCGAGCGCCGTGCCGCCACCAAACGCGGCGAGGTAGGCGAGCTGCACGCCGCGTGTCGGCGCCGCCGCGACGACCAGCAGCAACACGGCGGCGCTGCCCGCGAGCCCGTGCAACAGGCCGAAGCCGAGCGAGCGGCGCGCATCGGGCCGCCGATGCGGGTGTGCGTGCGTCGCATCCTGGGCGTGGCTGTGCAGATGGAGGGGCGGGCCCGCGTCGTGCGCGTGCAGGTGCATGTGCCAGCGGCCCCGCACGTACCGCACCATCACCGCGGCGCCGAGTCCGACCAGTAGCAGGCCCACCAGGACGTCGGCGGCGGGGAACAGCCGCGCCGGCAGGTGCACGCCGAGTGCGATCATCACGAGTGCCACGACCGCGATGCTCGCGGTATGGCCCAGCGCCCACACGAGACCAAGGCGGCAGGCGTCTACCAGCCGCCCTTGTCGCGACGCCAGCGTCGTGACGGCGGCCAGGTGATCCGGCTCGAACGCATGCCGGAACCCCAGCAACAAGGCGACTCCGCTGACCGCGAGCACAGTGGGCGTCATGACGCGCCAATTTAGCGCAGATTACGCTCGGGCGCCCTTGCAACCTTCGGCGCCACACCACTATCCAACGGGTTGCATGAAGACCGCAGTCCCCAGGGAGCGGATCCTGAGGAACCACCAGGCCCAGGCCAGAGCGGACGCCGATGCGGTGGATGCCGAGCTGGCCGCCACCGGGGATGGGCGCGCGTTCGAGCGGCTGTATCGCGCCCACGCGGCGCGGATCCACAGTCTGGTGCGCCGCATGATCGACGCCGACGTCGCCGACGACGTGACGCAGGATATTTTCGTGCGGGCCTGGGAGAAGCTGGGGACGTTCCGCGGCGAAGCGGCGTTCGGCACGTGGCTGCACCGGTTGGCGATCAACGTCGTGTTGGGCAAGCGCCAGGGCGTGGCGACCGAGCGCAGCCGGCGTGATCCCTCCGCCGACGCGCTGGAGGAGCTGCCCACGCGGCACGTCACGCTCGAGCTGGGGATCGATTTCGAGGAAGCGATCGAGCGGCTTCCCGAGGGTGCACGGCGGGTGTTCGTGTTGCACGACATCGAAGGCTACCGCCACGAAGAGATCGCGCGGTTGCTGGGAGTCGTGCCGGGGACGTCCAAATCGCAGCTGCATCACGCGCGCATGGCGCTGCGCAAGCACTTGGAGCGCTAAGGAGCGGGATCATGACCCACTGGACCGAGCGACTGAGCGAGTATCTCGACGGCACACTGAGTGGCGCCGAGCGGCTCGACTGTGAGCGGCACCTGGCCGACTGCGCCGAGTGCACCGCCACGCTCGACGAGCTGCAGCGCGTCGTGGCGCGGGCCCAAGCGCTGGAGGATCGGGCGCCGCGGGCGGATCTGTGGATGGGCATCGCGTCGCGCATCGGCGTGTCGCGTCCGGGCGTCGCCAGCCTCCCCGCGCATCGCGCGCGCCGCCGCATCGCGTTCACGCTGCCGCAGCTCGCGGCCGCGAGCATCGCGCTGGTGCTGATCTCGGCGGGTGGCGCGTGGCTCGCGCTCTCCCGCGGCTCGAGCCGCGAGATCGCGATGACCGTGCCGGCGCGCGCGGGCGACACTGCCGCGGCCGCCACGGTTTCCTGGGTGTCGCGCGCCGATCCGAATTACGACGCGCGCGTGGCCGAGCTGCGGAAGGCGATCGACCAGGGTGGCGGCCGGCTGGACCCGAACACCGTGCGCGTGATCGAGAAGAACTTGCAGATCATCGACACCGCCATCGGCGAAGCACGCCGCGCGCTCGCTGCCGACCCGGCGAGTCCATACCTGAACGTGCACCTGGCCGACACCATGCGGCGTAAATTGCAGTTGCTGCGTCAGGCGAGTGCGCTCGTCAACGCGCGGACTTAGAGAGGATCGAAACCATGTTGCTCACGGTGGCCGCACTGGCAGCGCTGGCGCTGCCGCAGACCGACACGACGATCGCCGTCCGGCCGGGCACCCGGCTCGATGTGAACAATTTCGGCGGCTCGATCACCGTCAAGGCCTGGAACCAGAGCACGGTGCGCGTGCAGGCCGACCACTCGAGCCACGATGAGATCGAGATCGCAGCCGGCCCCACCGTCGTTTCCGTGCGCTCCTCGAGCCGCCGCGGCGGGCCGCACAGCGTCGACTACACCATCTCCGTACCGGCGGCGACCAGCCTCACGCTGTCGGGCATCTACACCGACATCACGGTCGAGGGCGTGGGCGGCGAGATCGACGCCAACACCGTGCAGGGCGAGATCATCGTCCATGGCGGGTCGGGCAACATGACGCTCAAGTCCGTCGAAGGAGCGGTGACACTCACCGATGCCAAGGTTCGTAACGTCGAACTCAACACGGTCAACGACAACATCATCGTGAGCAATGTGGCGGGTGACATCACGGCCGAATCAGTCAACGGCGACGTCGAGCTCACCAACATCGATGCGTCCAACGTGGAGGCGACCAGTGTGGACGGCGCCGTGCGCTACGGCGGGACGATCAAGGACGGCGGGCGCTACAGTCTCTCGACGCACGACGGCGACGTCGAACTGGCCGTGCCGCCGACCACCAACGCCACTGTGTCCGTCTCCACGTACGACGGCGACTTCGAGGCGGACTTCCCCGTGAGCGTCACGACCACCAAGCGGCGCTTCACCTTCACCCTTGGCTCGGGTAGCGCCCGCGTCGAGCTAGAATCCTTCGACGGGAACATCCACTTGCGGCGGCCGGGAAAGCTGGGCGGCTCGGTCAGACACAGGAACAAGAATCACAACAACAACGAGGACAACCAATGACCACGCGCGCACTCATCGGATTGCTGTTCGCCGCTGCCTCCACGGCCGCGGCCCAGGGCGGCGACTTCCACTGGACCGGCAAGCTCGCGCCGGGCAAACGGCTCGAGATCAGGGGCGTAAACGGCGACGTCCGCGCCACGGCGGCGGCGGACGATCAGATCACGGTCACCGCGCGTAAGCACGCGCGGCGCAGCGATCCCGACGAAGTGAAGATCGAGGTCGTGCCGTTCGACGGCGGCGTCGCGATCTGCGCCGTCTACCCCACGGGCCGGCGCGCACGCGAAGAAAACACCTGCGAGCCCGGCGACTCGTGGCATTCCAACACCGAAAACAATGACGTGCGGGTGGACTTCACGGTGTCCGTGCCCAAGGGCGTCGAGTTCGACGGCAAGACGGTGAACGGCGACGCGGAAGCCGAGGGACTCACGGCCAATGTGACGCTCAGCACCGTGAACGGCGGCATTCAGCTGTCCACCACGGGCTACGCCGAGGCGCGGACGATCAACGGCTCCATCGTGGCGACCATGGGCCGGGCCGATTGGACCGGGCCCATGGAATTCAGCACCGTGAACGGTGGGATCACGCTCAACCTGCCGGCCACCCTGAGCACGGAGATCCGCGCTGAGACGTTAAACGGCGACATCGACTCAGACTTCCCGATGACCGTTAGCGGCAGGTTCGGCCCGCGGCGCGTGCGCGCCACCATCGGCGCGGGCGGGCGCACGCTCGACTTGAAAACGGTGAATGGCAGTATCAGGCTGCGGAAAGGCGCCTGATCATTGCCGCTGGCGGCGCTTGAGCCACATGGTGAGGCCGGTCAGGACCTGGGCTAGTGCCGCCAGACTGGCGAGCGATACGAGGATCTTGCCGGGAATGCCGAACAGGTCGCCGGTGTGGATGGCGCGATTGGCCGTGACCAAGCGCGTGCCCGCCGGCGCCCCGCGCGAGCCTTCCGCGAACAGCACCTTCCCCGTGTAGGGGTTCAGCACGATCAGACTGCGGCCACCGGGCGTGCGATCTTCGGGATAGCGCGCCCGCACCACATACGCCTCACCCGGGCCGGCCACGTTGATCAAGAACGGCGCGGTGCCGGGTAAGGCGGCCCGCGCGAGCACCAGGGCGCTGTCCGGCGTGATTGGTGTCGCGCCCGGAACCGCCGCGACACGCGGATTCGGCCGCGGGGTGGGCTGGGAGCCCGTCATCTTGTAGAACAACGGCGTCGTCACGCTCTCGAACCCGATCACCAGCCCCGTGGCGGTGAGCGCCAGCAGAAAGATCAACGCCAGCACGCCCGTTGAGTTGTGGATGTCGAACCACGTCGTCCGCACCGCCGCCCCCCGCCATGTGACCCGCACCCGCTTCAACGGCCACCACAGATACAGCCCCGACAAGAGCATCAACAGGAGTACCACGGCCGCACCGGATGTGATCTTGCCGCCGATGTCGTGTGGCCGCCGCGGCAGCAGCAGGTGCGTGTGCAGCTGGTGCACCGTGTTCAGCCAGTCGGGAGCGGTTTGCTCGCCCAGGATCTCACCGGTGTACGGGTTCACAAAAACGTCGGCGCGCTCGAGGCCGACCTCGTAGGAGAAATTGGGCCGTGTGCCGACGACGAACGCACCGATCGTGTCGTTGGGATAAGCGCGGCGCACCGCCGCGCCGATCTGCGCTAGGGAGAGGCGCTGGCCTTGGGGTGTCACGTACGATCGGTGCGGATGCAGCGCCCGCTCCAGCTCGGTCTCGAACGCCATGATGCTACCCGTGATCGCGAGCACGGCGATGAACGCGCCCGCGACGAGGCCGAGCCAGAGGTGGATGTCGAAGAGCAGCTGACGCAGGCGCACGGGCGGACCTCGGTGATGGGTCGCTTTACGGATGCACCAACCTGCCGGAACGTCGCCGCAAGGCACGATCTCCGCGACTTGTTTCGCGTGCTCGGCTACGACGCGGCGTCGGAACCCGCTCACCACGTTCTTGTTCGACCTCGACGGGACGCTGATCGACTCGATCAAACTGATCCTCGAGTCCTACCGCCATACCCTCAAAGCCCATCGCGGCATCGAGCCGCCCGACGACGTCTGGATGGCGGGCCTCGGCACACCCCTGTGGGTGCAGTTCCGCGAGTGGACCACCGACCCCACCGAAATCAGCGCCATGGTCGAGACCTATCGGACCTACAACCTCGCCCACCACGATGCCATGGTCCGCCCCTACGAGGGCGTCGCCGCCCAGGTCCGCGCCCTCAAGACCGCGGGCAAGCGGCTCGGGCTGGTCACCAGTAAACTCCGGAGCGGCGCGCTGCGCGGGCTGAAAGTCGCCGCAATCGAAGACCAGTTCGACGCCGTCGTTGGCTCAGACGACGTCGCACACCCCAAGCCCCACCCCGAGCCCGTGCTCAAAGCGCTGGAGCTGCTCGGCACGCCCGCCGCCGAAGCCGTCTTCATCGGCGATTCGCGCCACGACATGGAAAGCGGCCGCGCCGCAGGCGTGCGCACCGCTGCGGTGCTCTGGGGCCCGTTCGACCGGGCGCACCTGGCCGATCTCGCCCCAGATTATTGGCTGGAGACGCCTGCCGATCTCTCGCAGTTCACGGAGTAATCATGCGCTTCGTCCCGTTCGAGCTCGAACGCTGGCAGTCCACCTGGGAAAACCGGGTGCGCTACAACCTCTCCGAGTCGGGCGTGCACCCGCTCTCGGTCCAGGAGCTGCTCGGCCTGGCGGGCGCGCCGGCGCTGCCGCTGCTCGAAGTGCGACTGCACTACAGCCAATCCAATGGCACCGACCTCCTGCGCGAGCGCATCGCCGCGCTCTATCCCGGCGCGTCCCCCGATCAGGTGCTCGTCACGTCGGGCTCCTCCGAAGCGAACTTCTGCGCCCTGTGGCGCGTGATCGAAGCGGGCGACACCGTCGCCGTGATGCTGCCGAATTACCTCCAGACGTGGGGTCTGTCCCAGAACTTCGGCGCGCGCGTGCGGCCGTTCCACCTGCGCGAAGACTTGGGTTGGGAGCCCGACGCGGACGAAGTGCGCGCGGCGATCGCGCCGGGTACGAAGCTCGTCGTGGTGACCAATCCGCATAATCCCACCGGGCACGTGCTGTCGGAGCAGGCGCGCACGCTGATCGCCGCGCGCGCCGCCGAAGTGGGCGCATGGCTTTTGTCCGACGAGGTCTATCAGGGCGCCGAGCGCACCGGCACCGTCACGCGCTCCAATTGGGGCGCGTCCGACAAGGTCATCGTCGTGAACGGCCTGTCGAAGGCATACGGCCTGCCGGGTTTACGCCTCGGCTGGTTGGTGGGTCCGCCCGCCTTCGCCGGCGAGGCATGGGCGCGCCACGATTACACCACCATCGGCCCGTCGGGTGTGAGCGACCACCTCGGCACGCTGGCGTTGGAGCCGCGCGTGCGCGAGAAACTACTGGAGCGCACGCGGCGCATCCTCGTCGCGAATTACCCGGTGCTCGAAGAGTGGCTGAAGCGCTTCGGCGACGCGTTCACGTGGACGCCGCCCGACGCCGGCGCGATCTGCTTCGCCAAGTACAAACAAGCGATGGACGCCCCCGAGCTGGCCGAAAAGCTGCGCGCCGAGCACGGCGTCCTGCTCTGCCCCGGCGACCATTTCGGCATGCCGCACCACCTGCGGTTCGGGTTCGGCAACGAACTGGCCGAGCTGCAGGCGGCACTCGGCGAGACCGAGCGGGGCCTGCGGCGCGTGATGACGGACTAAATGCGGGTCGTCCCGCTCGAGGCGTTCAAGGACAAGATCCCGATGACCCGGGCGATCGCCGCAGTCGAGCGCGGCTTTCGCGCCCTCGGCTCCGGTGAGGCGACGCTCCCCGATCCGCTGGTGGCGGAGCTCAAGGACCGCGACGCCGAAGTCCACGTGAAAGGCGCGTTGCTCAAGGGCGCGCGGCATGTGGTGCTCAAGCTCGCCACCGGCTTTTATCACAATCCCGCGCGCGGCCTGCCTTCGGGCGACGGCCTGTTCCTGCTGCTCGACGCTGAGACCGGCGCGCCTGCCTATCTCCTGGAAGAGCACGGCTACCTCACCAACCTGCGCACCGCCGCGGCCGTGGCCCTGACACTGCGCTACCTCGCCCCCGCCGACGCCACCGCCGCGTTCCTCGTCGGGGCAGGCGCCGTGGGATCTCTCGCGGCGCGCGCCATCATCGCCGAGCGTCCCATCAAGAAGCTCACGGTGTGGAACCGCACCCCGGAGCACGCGGCAGCGCTGGCGCGCGATCTGGCTTCGGTGGTGGAAACGCGTGTGGCGCACGCGCTCGAATCGGAAGTGCGGCGCCATCGCATCGTCGTCACGGCGACCGCCAGCACCACGGCGTTGATACGCGCCGCGTGGGTGCAGCCCGGCACACACGTGACGTCGGTGGGCACGGGGAGCCCAGCCAAGGTCGAGCTCGAGCCCGCACTGCTCGCCAAGGCGGACCGCGTGTTTGCAGACCGCATCGCGCAGACCGAGCGGTATGGTAACTTGCGGCACGCGATCGCCGCGGGCGTGTTCACGCGCGACCGCATGACGGGCGAGCTGGGGGATCTCGTGGTGGGGCGGCTCGCTGGACGGGAAGCGCCGAGTCAGATTACCGTCGCCGACCTGACCGGCGTCGGCGTGCAGGACGCCGCAATCGCCGAGGCAGTGGTGGAGGTGATCGAATCATGAAACGTACTGAAACCGATACGCGTGAGACCGCCGTCGTCCGCGCGCCGCACGACGGCAGCGAAGTCGGCGTCTACCCCTTGGCGGGGCCCGAAGAAGTGCGCGCGGCCCTCGACGCCAACGTCGCCGCCGCGCGCGCCTGCCGCGACATGCCGGCGTACGAGCGGGCCGCGGCGCTCGGGCGCGTGGCCGACGCGCTCGTCGCCGAGAAGGAGTCGCTGGCGCGCACGCTCGCGCTCGAGGCCGGGAAACCGATCAGTCAGGCGCGCACGGAGATCGATCGCACCACCTCCGTGTTTCGGGACGGCGCCGAAGAAGCCACGCGGCTCGAGGGCGAGCTGCTGCCCGCCGACGCCGTGCCCATCGGGGCGGGCCGCATCGCGCTGGCGCGGCGCTTTCCGCTCGCGCCCATCGCCGCCATCACGCCGTTCAACTTTCCGCTGCTGCTCGCAGCCCACAAACTGGCGCCCGCCATGGCCTGCGGCGCCAGCATCACGCTCAAGCCGCCGCCGCAGGATCCGCTCACCACGCTGCGGCTCGGCGAGCTGATCTGGGGCTCCGGCTACCCCGACGGCGGCGTCCGCATCGTGCCGTGTCACGTCGAGGTGGCGCAGATCCTGATCGAAGACCCGCGCGTCCGTGTGATCACGTTCACGGGCAGCGCCCGGGCCGGCTGGGCGATCCGCGCCAAGGCCGGCACCAAACGCGTGGCCCTGGAGCTCGGCGGCAACGCCGGGGTGATCGTCGCGGCCGACGCCGATCTCGGCTGGGCCGCCGCGCGCTGCGCCATCGGCGGGTTCACCTACGCCGGCCAGTCGTGCATCTCGACGCAGCGCATTTACGTGCACGAGTCGGTGTATCAGCCGTTCCTCGATCTGTTCGTGCCCAAAGTCCAGGCGCTCAAGGTCGGCGACGTGCTCGACGATCGGGTCGAGGTGGGGCCGATGATTTCACTCGATGCGGCCGAGCGGGTGGAGCGCTGGATTCAGGAAGCCGTAGCGGCGGGCGCGCAGGTGCTCACCGGCGGCAAGCGCACCGGTCTGTACGTCGAGCCCACGGTCCTGGCGCACACGACGCCCGAGATGAAGGTGAATTGCGAGGAGGTGTTCGCGCCGCTCGTGACGGTGACGCCGTTCCGGCGGATCGAGGACGCCGTGGCCGCCGTGAACGATTCACCGTACGGCCTGCAAGCGGGCATATTCACGCGCGATCTGCAGACCATGTTCGGGGCCTGGGCCGAGCTCGACGTGGGTGGCGTCAACGGCAACGACATTCCCGGTTATCGCGTCGACCGCCTGCCCTACGGCGGAGCCAAGGCGTCGGGGCTGGGGCGCGAGGGCGTGCACTACGCGATTCAAGAAATGACCGAGCTGCGGCTCCTGACGGTGAGACTGTGATGATGCTACAGCTCTGGACGTGGCTCGACTTCACCCACATGTCGCACCGGCCGCCGTTGCCCGGGCGCTGGTGGGCGTGGTGCGCTGCCGCGTACCTGGCGCCGAGTCTCGTGCTCACGTTCGTGAGCGCGGAGGAGGTACCCTACCGCGACATCGTCTGGCTGGTGACGCTGGTCCCGGCGTTCCTGCTGTCGCTGCACTACGGCATGCGCGGCGCCGTGGCGGGGCTGCTCATGGGCACCGTGTTGTTCACGACGATCCAGTTTCTCGTCGCCTCGAACCTCGAGCCGGAAGATTGGCGCATCACGGTGCCGATCTACGCGGCCTACGGCGCGATCGCGATCTCGGTGGGCTGGCTGTCGCAGCAGCTGCACCTGTTCTACGCCCGGGCGATCGAGGGTGAGCGCATCGAAGTGGTGGGCCAGCTGGCGATCGCCATCCGGCACGAAGTGAACAACGCCCTCGCCACCATCGTGGCGGAGGCGCAGATCCTGGCGCAGGATGCCCGCCTGGAGCACCCCGAGGACCGCGAGGCCGTGGACAGCATGCTGGTGATGGCGCGCCGCATCCAGGACAGTCTCGAGCGGCTCACGCGGGTGACGCACGCACCGACCACGGACTACGTGGAAGGGTTGAAGATGATCGACTTGACGAAGCTCAGGGTGCGGGAGCCCGAGAAGCCCGCCTGAGGCGTCAGCCAATCACGGCGTGCAGCACCAGGTAGGAGATGAGCCCAATCGCCCCCGCCATGGGGATCGTCAGCACCCAGGCCCACACGATCCGCCCCGCCACGCCCCACCGTACCGCCGACAGCCGCTGCGAGGCGCCCACGCCCGTGATAGCTCCGGTGATCGTGTGCGTGGTGCTGACGGGGATCCCGAAGTGCGATGCGATGAACAGCGTGATGGCGCCGCTGGTCTCCGCACAGAACCCGCCGAACGGCTTCAGTTTCGTGATCCGCTGCCCCATCGTGCGGACGATGCGCCAGCCACCCGCCATCGTGCCCAGCGCGATGGCCGCGTGCGCGCTCAGGATCACCCACCAGGGAATGACCTGCGTCGTGGTGAGGTGCAGCGCCTGGACCGGGAAGTTCACGAACGCCGCCTGCGAGGCGACCAGCAGCCCGACGATGATGCCCATCGTTTTCTGGGCGTCGTTGGTGCCGTGCCCCAACGAGTACGCCGCGGCCGAAAACAGCTGCAGCACCCGGAACGTGCGGTCCACCTTGCGCGGCAACGCGCGTCGCAGCGCCCACGACAGCGCGACGATGAGCGCCAGGGCCAGCACAAAGCCCATCAGCGGCGCCACCACGATGAAGATCAGTGTCTTGGTCCATCCCTTCACGATGATCGCCGCGAACCCGGCCTTGGCGACCGCGGCCCCGGCGTAACCGCCGATCAAGGCGTGGGAAGAGGACGTCGGCAGACCGAGAAACCACGTCGCCAGATCCCACACGATCGCGCCGAGCAGCCCGCACAAGACGACCGTCGGATCCACGATCGACACGTCGATGAGTCCGCCGCCGATCGTCTTGGCGACGGCGGTGCCGAGGCCGAACGCCGCCACAAAGTTGAAGAACGCGGCCCAAAGCACGGCCAGTCCGGGAGACAACACGCGCGTGGAGACCACGGTGGCGATGGAGTTGGCCGCGTCGTGGAAACCGTTGATGAAATCGAAGGTGAGCGCGACCACGACGATCGCGAGCACCAGCCAGACGGTCGCGGACATCAGCCGTGTTTGATGGTGATGGACTCCAGCACGTTGGCTACGTCTTCCGCCTGGTCCAGGGTCTGCTCGAGCTTGTCGTAGACCTCTTTCCACTTGATCACTTCCAGCGCGTCCTTCTCCTTGTCGAACAGCGCGCCCAGCGCCTCCTGGTAGATCGCGTCGCCTTCTTCCTCGAGCTTTTTCGCCTCGACGCAATAGCGCATCACGTCGTCACCCTTTTTCAGGCGGCCGACGGCCTCCGCCAGCACCGCCACCATCCGCTCGATCACCTCGACCAGCACCTTCACGGGCGGCGGGGGGACGCGCAGCCGGAAGATCTGCGCGCGCCGCGCCGTGCCGTCGATCGCATCCATCACGTCGTCGAGATCGGAGGCCAGCTGGTGGATGTCCTCGCGGTCGAGCGGCGTGATGAACGTGCGGTCGAGCCGGTTCACCACCTCGTGGGTGAGCTGGTCGGCTTCGTGCTCCAGCCGCTTGATCGCCTCGACGATGGGCGTGCGGCGCTCGGGCGCCGCATCGAACAGGTCGCGCAACAGACGCGCCGCTTCTTTGTTGCGGGTGGCGACCTGCACGAACAGATCGAAGAATTCTTCTTCGCGGGGTAGGAAGCGCACGGTGGTCCTCGGGCAGGTGACGGGCCGAAAAATCCGCGCGGAAAGATAGCGGCGGCCGCGAACGACCACTAGGTTACTGCGCACCATTCCTTTTGAGAGACACCGCGCATGGCGACCGCGCAGCAGCCGTACACCGATTTCGTCAAAGCCCTCACCCGGCTCGACGCCACGGCCCTCGTCGTGGGCTCGATGATCGGCTCAGGAATTTTCATCGTCTCCGCGGAAATCCTGCGTGAAGTCCACTCCCCAGGTTTGTTGCTCGTCGTCTGGGCACTATCGGGGGTGGTCACCTTGATGGGCGCACTGACCTATGGCGAGCTCGCCGCCATGTTCCCCCACGCCGGCGGCCAGTACGTCTATCTGCGCGAAGGCATCTCGCCCCTGTTTGGCTATCTCTACGGCTGGACGCTGTTCGTCGTCATCCAGACGGGCACCATCGCGGCCGTGGCCGTGGCGTTCGCCAAGTTCACAGGCGTCCTGATCCCAGGGCTCTCGGCCGACGTGTTCCATGGCTGGGGCACGACCGTGCACCTGCCGCCCCCCATCGGCGACATCCTCGTCGGCGTCTCGCCGCAGCGCCTGTTCGCGATCGCGTCGATCGTGCTGCTCACCTGGATCAACGTGCGCGGCGTGAAGACTGCGGCGTTCATCCAGACGTCGCTCACCGCGGTCAAGACCGCGGCGCTCGCCGCGCTGATCTTGCTGGGCATCACCATCGGCCGCAACGCCACCGCCATCGCGGCAAACTTCGGGACCAACTTCTGGTCGACGAGCGGCTGGGTGGTGGGTGTGGGCGCCGTGGGCGCTGCGATGGTGGGATCGCTGTTCTCGATGGATGCCTGGAACAACGTCGGCTTCGCGGGCAGCGAATTGAAGAACCCCACCAAGGATCTGCCGATCGCGATGGCCCTCGGCACCCTCGTCGTGACCGTGCTATACCTGCTCGCCAACGTGGCGTACTTGAACGTCCTGCCGCAGGGCGCCATCGCCACGGCGCCGCAGGATCGCGTCGGCACGGCCGCGTTACAGGCGATCTTCGGCGCGCCGGGCCTCGTGCTCATGGCCGTCGCCATCATGATCTCGACCTTCGGGTGCAACAACGGCCTGATTCTCTCGGGCGCGCGCGTTTATTACGCGATGGCGCGCGACAACCTGTTCTTCAAGACCGCGGGCGAGCTGCACCCGCGTTATCACACGCCGAGCGTGGCGCTCATCACGCAGGCGGTGTGGACGTGCGTGCTGTGTTTGTCGGGGACGTACGGGCAGCTGTTGAACTTCGTGATCTTCGCGGCGCTGCTGTTCTATATGGTCACGACCGTGGGATTGTTCGCGCTGCGGGCCAAGCGTCCCGATGTGCCGCGGCCCGTGAAGGCCGTCGCCTATCCGTGGCTGCCCGCGCTGTACATCGTCGCTACCGGCTTGATCGCGCTCGACTTGCTCGTGTCTCCCGCGACGCGCACGTACGCGTTCCTGGGACTGGGGCTCGTGGTGTTGGGCGTTCCAGTGTATTACGTGTGGCGTTCGTTCAGCGCAGCGAGGCTCTAGCGTCGGTCGGCCCCGCCCTCTAGTGTGAAGCAGTCCCGCAGTGGAGAGGGCCATGAGGCTTTCCGTTCGTCTCCTGCCGTTCGCTGTCACGGTCATCTGTGTCGCTTGTCGCGACGTGCCGCAGGCGCCGAACGTCACACCCCCGCCCGAGCGCCCTTTCCAGGTGTTCATCCTGGACCATGAGGGCCAAGCAGACGACGGGCCGGGGTTCAGCACTCCGGTCATTCTGGCACTGGGAGCCGCGGGTCCGCCGATCCAGATTCTCTACGTCGATCAGTATCGCAGCTTCTTCAGGTACGGCTCCTGCGTAGATCGATGTGGCGACTCAGCGAGCTGGCGTTTGGGGACGTTCAGCGGCGGGGGTGGCTACCAAATCGCGCCCTATTGGGGCGCGACCTTCGCAACCTCGGCCGGCGCGGTCCACACGCTATACCAGGGGTGGTCGTACAATCGACCGCCTCCGCTGTCGATGACCGTGGCGAGCTGGCACGCCACGGTCATCGACAGCGGAGGAGCAGTGGGATGGGACCCCGCGCTCGTCGCCAGACCGGACGGACATTTGTACGGCATTCATGCAGATCAGCCCTGGGCTGCAGCGCCGGCGGACACTGCCACGATGGATTACGTCGAGTGCGCCACGTCGTGTGATTCGGCGGCAAGCTGGCAGGGTGGGCACCTATGGAGAACGCCCCCCGTGACCGGCACGGCACTCCGGATCGATGTCACGGGACGCCTGCATCTCCTCTATTGGGTGGGACCTGACCCGCACTACGCGACTTGCGCGTCCGCGTGCGCCGACAGCACGCAATGGACTCGGACAACGCTCGCCTCCGGCGCTACTCAAGCGTATTCTGACCCTCGGATAAGCTGGTCGGTGGCGGCGTTCGATGTCACGAGCGACGGCCACCTCGGCCTCGCCTATTGGGTCGGGAACACATTGCGCCTGCTCACGTGCGCGACATCGTGTGGCAGCGCTGGCGCATGGCTCTCCACGAGCCTGCTGACCTTGCCGCCGAAGACCGGCGCGCCATGGGGCGGCGGCGCGCTCGCATTGACCGCTGATAGCACGGGCGGTTGGCACACGGCGTTCGCGTGGGGCCTTGGGTACGTTGGCATGGTGACCTACGCCGCATGCGACTCGGCGTGCGAGTCGCCCATTTCCTGGCGTGCGACTACCGTCGATTCGGGCTACAGCGGCGCGCCGAGCGTCGTGGCGCTGGGTGTCGACCCGGCACGGCGACCGCACCTCTTTTTTGGCTCCTTTTACTTTCCCTTCCGCTACGCCGAGCCGAGCAGCGCCTTTGCGGGCAAACCCGTCGATGCGTATTTCGCGCTGATGCGTCCATGACACGCCTTGCTGTCGGTGGAGCGCTTGCGCTCCTTGTCGTCGCCTGTCGCGATGTCCCGCAGGCACCCACCCTGCCCACTCCGCCGGCGCCGGGCCCGTTCGCCGTCCTGCGTGTGGATCGGGTTGGACCCCCGATCATGGAACCCGCGTCGTTCTCGGACGCTGCGGGATCGCTGCACCTGCTCTATGGCGCTTGGGCCGTGGGGGCCGTGCGCTACGCGGGCTGCGCTACGAATTGCGACTTGTCACGGAGCTGGCACATCGGCGAGGTCGACTCATCCTTCCTCGGGATTGGCGACGGCGGGCAGGTCGCGGCTGGCCTCACCACGACCGGCATCCATCTGCTCTATCAGTCCGCTGTCGCCAACGGGCAGAACGCGTTCCTTTCCTACGGCTGGTGCCCGGGGGCATGCTACCTCAAGACGTCATGGCTCACGGCGGTGGTCGACACGATGGCCGACGTTCCGGCGACGTACGAGAACGGGGGCGCGAGTGCCGTCGTCGATCCGGCAGGCGGCATCCGCGCGTTCTACCTCGCGCCGGCCGGTGTGCGCTATGCGGAATGCTCATCCTCCTGCGCCAACAGCGGCAACTGGCAGCGCGCGACGTTGGCCTCTGCGTCCTCCTCAGCCACGGCCATCGCGCTCGGGGCCGATGGCCGGGTACATGGTCTCTTCTTCCGCCGTGACAGTCTGTGGTACGCCACCTGTGCGGCGGCCTGCGGCAACGCGGCGAACTGGCAGCTTGCCTCCATCCTTACCGCGCCACCGAGTTGCTGTTACCTGGACGGCCTGGCGAGTCTTGTCGTCGGCAGCGACAACCGACTCCATGCCCTGGCATCCGTGGCTTCTTTTCCGCGCCTCCATGCCTTGACCTACCTGACCTGCACTGCCTCCTGCACGTCGGCCGCCGCCTGGCAGAGCGTGACGCTTGACTCGCTAGGAAAGGGGGTTCTGGCCCTCGGACCAGACGGGGCCCTTCACATGGCCTTCGGCCGCACCAACGGTGCCCTTACTTACGCCCGCTGCGATTCAAGTTGCCTCTCGGCGGGGGCATGGAAGCGCATGACTGTGGACTCGCCGACCTCCGTAAACGGCGTGGCTCTCACGCTCGGGGCAACCGGCAAGCCAACGATCGCGTTTGCGACCTATTCGGATGTGTATGTCGCCTTGATGCGTTGATGCTGTCTCAACAGGTGCGTCACTCGTTCAGGCGCTACGACCACCGTGGATTCCGCAACGGATTTCGCTGCCCAAGTTGTAGCGATGGGCATCGACCCCACTGGCAGGCCGCACCTGCTCTTCGGCGCGTTCTTCATATTCTCCTACGCCGAACCGTTGGGCGACGTGCAGGGTCATCTCTTTCCCTAGCCTGAGGCGGTCTCGCAGTTTGGAGGGCCCATGCGGTTTTCCGTTCGTGTCCTGTTGTGCGCACTTAGCGTCGCCTGTGTCGCCTGTCGCGATGTGCCGCAAGCGCCGATCGAGCCTCCCCCGCCCGCCCCGTCCGCGTTCACAGTCCTCCTCATCAATACGCAGTTCAACGTGGACTACGGCCCCGGCTTCCAGCAAGCCACGCTGTTCGCGGACCCCGGCGGCGAGATCGACGCGGTTTATGAAGACTTCGATGACGGGACGCTGCGGTACTCGGGCTGCCCCGTGTCGTGCGGTGATGTGCGATACTGGCGCAGCGGCGTGGCCGACTCTGGCGCAGGGTTTTTGTATGTGGCCGGCTACGCGAGCGCGGCGCTCGACGGCTCCGGCCTGCACGCGCTATACGAAGGCGTGGCGGGCGTCCGCCACTCGCTGCTCTACGGGTCCTGCCCCGGGCTCTGCATCTCGCCCGCCCACTGGAGCCGCGCCGTGATCGATTCGAGCGGCGACGCTGGGATGGGCGTCGCGCTCACGGCTAGCAGCTCAGGCGCGCTCCACGCCGTTTACAGCGTGCGTACACCAGTGGGTGTCGATACCGTCGCCACTACGGATTACGCAACATGTGCCACGTTATGCGCAGATCCGGTCAACTGGCAGAAGACCGTCATCGCGCCGGGCGCCACGCGCGAATCCGCCAGCGAATCCGCCATCCGCAGCGAGGCGTCCGGTCGTCTTCACATAGCGCTCCTGAAAGGCGACACGTTACGGTATGCCACCTGCGCCGGTGGCTGCACCAATCCTGCTCAATGGGCCTTCGTGACGCTTGACGTCGCGGCGGATTTCCCGCACGGTGAGCCGCCCAGCTTGGCCTTGTTGCCGGGGGGCGGGGCAGCGCTCGCGTACTGGGGGCGCGATTCGCTCAAGGTGGCAAGCTGTGCCGCGGGGTGCGCCGATCCCGCCGCTTGGCAGCGTGGCGTGATCGCGTTCGTGCCGGGGCACGGTTTCGGGTCGGGCCTCGTTGCGGATGCGGGCGGCGGATTGCACCTGGCCTACGCGCTGTATTTTCTCGTCGATTCGGCGTCGCACCTGACCGCCATTGGCGGGGTGATCAAGTACGCCTCGTGCATATCCGGCTGTACGGCACCGGCGGCGTGGCAGGCGGTCACCGTCGATTCCGGTCCGCAGTACTACGGCTCCGGCTACCCGGCGCTGGCGCTGGACCAGTCGAACAAGGCACACATCGTTTTCGCCGCATACGGCGCGTTCTATTACGCGCAACAGCGCTAATCGCCTGTCGCTTTGCTGCGCTAATGCTGTCTCGACTGCGACTCCGCGCTTGATCAGGCGCTACTTGCTCTAGTTCATCTTCGGGATATCTTCGGTATGGCCACCACACGTGTCCATACCCAGGAGGTCCCATGCAGCCCCAGCCAACCCGCGACAAGCCCACCCGCCGTACGCCGCCCAAGACTCCGACCTGCCCCGACTGCGGCGCCAAGATCACGCGGCAATCGGGGTGCGTGGTCTGCCTCCGATGCGGGTGGTCGCGGTGCGGGTGAAGGGAGCGCAGCTCGAGTGGCTGCCGCCCGATCCGCCGGCGCGCGCTACCCCCCTGCCGATCCTCGACGAGCGCCTCCGCGGCACCAAGTTCGTGGCCCTCGAGAACCGCTCGATCCTCAACGCGCCGCAGCAAACCGGGATGGACTTCTGGTCGCTCAATCCCTACATCGGCTGCGAATTCGGGTGCAGCTACTGCTACGCGCGTTACACGCACCGCTATACCGTCGAGCGCGCGCACGACGCGGGCAAGTTGTCGGACGCGGAATTCGCCGATTTCCGCGGCGCGCACGGCTGGGAGGCGTTCGAGCGCCGCGTCTTCGTGAAAGAGCACGCGCTCGCGGCCTTGGAGCGCGACCTGCGCCGCGTGCGTCCGGGCGAAACGATCGTCATCGGCACCGCCACTGATCCCTACCAGCCGGCCGAGCGGCGGTTCAAGATCACGCGCGGCGTGCTGGAGCGGCTGGTGCGCTGTGAGGGGTTGTCGTTCGGGATCATCACCAAGAGCCCGCTCGTGGCGCGCGACATCGATGTGCTGCGCCGGGTTGCCCAACACAATGACCTCGAGATCTACGTCTCGCTGATCACCCTCGACGCGAAACTAATTCGAGTACTCGAAGCGCGCTCCCCGGTGCCCGCGGCGCGGCTGCGCGCGCTCAAACGCTTGACCGGCGCCGGACTCAAGGCCGGCCTGATCGTGGCGCCCGTGCTGCCCGGCATCACCGACGACGTACCGCATCTCGAAGCGTTGCTACACGCGGCGCGGGCCGCGGGCGCGCACTTCGTCCACGCGGGGGCGCTGCGCTTGTATGCCGGCGTGCGCGACCGCTTCCTGCCGCTCCTGGCGCAGCACTTCCCGCATCTTCGTGAGCGATACGGGCGAGCCTATGCGCGCCAGTCGGCGGCGCCCGCAGCGTACGCGACCGCCCTCAAGAAGCGAATCCAGCGGCTGCAGCAGCGTTGTGGGTTGCCGGTGAACGACGGCATGGTGGATCGCTACAAAGCGCGCCGGCCCGTGGCGCAGTTCGACATCGGCCTTTAGGCGCTCGCCCCCGTCCGCCACATCTCGGCGATCGCCTTGATGGTCCCGGGCGCGTTCCCCTCCAGCCGGTTGTTCACCAGCACCAGCGCCTCGAGATGCCGGCGCGTCGCCTCGACGATCAGCTTGACCAGGTCCTCACGGATCTCGGGATCGGGCTCCTTGATGCGATCGTACGGCTGAAATGTCTTCACCGCCTGCGCATAGCGGCGCCCCGGCGTGAGCAACGCCCGCGCCACCGTGAACGTCGCGGGAAACGTCCACGACAACTGCAGCTGCTGACCGATCGTCGGCATCGCCGTCCACGAGTTGAACACGTGCGCCACGCCGTTGCGCTTGAGCGCCTCGCCATGCAGCGGATGCAGCAACTCGGCATTGCGCAGCTCGACGCCATAGCGGAAGTCGCGCGGCAGTTGCGCGAGAAACGCGTCCAGCTCCTCGGCCCAGCGGTGTGGGCCCGGCAGGTCGCGGCCGTGCATCGCCTGGAACTCGAACACGAAGCACGCCGCGTGGTCGCGGAACACCCGCGCATACGGCGCGAGCACCGCCTCTTTGAACAGATCAGCGTTGAGAAAGTCGGGATTGGACCGGCCCGCCGCCTTGCCCCAGCGCGGATCGCGGCTGAACCGCTTCACACACAGGGAAAGCCGGGCGGCAGCGCGCGGGCGTACGACGCCAGGACTTCTTCCGACGGCGGCTCGTAAAACGCGCTGTCGATCCCCACGGCGCCGAACAACGGATAGCGCACGTACTCCTCCAGCCGTTTGGCAGGCTGGGGACCGCGGTAGCTGCGGTGGTAGACGTCGCCCTTCCAGCCGTCGTACGTCCAGGTCGACGTGCCGAAATGGACGCTGGTGGGCAGCGCGCGCGCCAATTCCACGAGCTCAAGGGAGGGCTCCGTGGGATGCGTGGGCTCGCCAAACAGCGATGGCTGCTCGGTCATGGGGTGCGAAGTCATAACATACTTGCGACCTTTTCGATCTTCGGGATATATTCGGGTCCCTTATGACGGCTGTCAAGCACCCCACCAGCCTCACAGCGGCCTGCGTTTGGGTGCCGCTGTTCCCCCTCAAGTGCGAAATCGAGCGCCAGCCGGGGCTTTCCGGGCAGCCTGTGGCCCTGCTCTCTCCCGACGACACCCGCCGCGTGTGGCAGGTATCGCCCCAGGCCCGGCGTACGGGCGTGAAGGCGGGGATGACGGTGAGCCAGGCGATCGGGGCCTGCCCGGCGCTGCGGCTGTGCGAAGCCGATCCCGTGCATTACGACGAGCGGTTCTCGTACCTGCTCGCGGCACTAGGCGAGGTGAGCCCCGTCATCGAGCCGGTGGAGCTGGGGCGAGCGTTCGTGGGCATGGATGGGCTGGAGGGGCTGTATGGAGGGCCGGAGCGGCAGATCGAAATCTTGTCGCTCGCGGTGCGCGACGTCCGGTTGGGGTGGGGAAAAGGGAAGTTCGTCTCCTTCGTCGCCGCCACCCGGGCGCTGCCGGGTCAGGCGGTTGTCGTACCCCCCGGCCGCGAAGTTGCCTTCCTCGCCGACCAGCCCGTCGCCCTGTTGCCGCTCGAGCCCGAGCTGCACCGCCGGTTGCGATTGCTCGGCCTGCGCACACTCGGCCAGCTCGCCGCGTTGCCCGAGGCGGCGGTGACGGCGCAGTTCGGCCGCGCGGGGACGCGCGCGTGGCGACTCGCGACCGGACGGGCGGTCGAGCCCGTGGTCGGCCGGCCGATCCCTGAGCCGGTGACGGCGACGGTCGTGTTCTTCTCAGCCGTCGCCGAGCACGATCGCCTGACGCGCGCTGCGGCGCAGCTGGTGGAGCGCGCGCTGCGGCATCCGCGGCGCATCGGCTGGCGCGTGCAGGTGGCGCGGCTCGTCGCGGGAATCGAGCGCGGCGGCTCATGGGTGGCGCTGGCGAACTTCAAAGATCCGTCGGCCGACCGCGACCGCATCGTCCGCCCGTTCGCGCTGCGGCTCGAGCAGTCACCGCCCGCGGGCGCCGTTGTGCGGCTCACGATCGAGTTCCTCGCGTTCACCCCCGGCACCGCCGAGCTACAGCTGTTCGCCCGCGACGCCGTGGCCGCCGCGCGCGCCGGCCGGCTGCGCGCCCTGCGCTCCGCCGCGCGTGAGATCGCGCTGCGGCTCAAACGTTCCATGCTCTCCCGTGTGGTCGAGGTCGATCCGTGGTCCCGCCTGCCCGAACGCCGCTACGCGCTGATCGACTTCGAGCCGTAAACGTCCCGGTCTCGGTGACGGTGGAGCTCGACGTCTGCGAACGGCCGCTTGCCGTCACGGTGCGTGGCGCGCGGTGCGCGGTTGAATCGGTGCTGGAAACCTGGCGCCTCGACGACGAGTGGTGGCGCGTGCCGATCGCGCGCCATTACGTCGAGGCGGTGCTCGACGGCGGACGGCATGTGGTGTTGTACTGCGATCTGGAAACGGGGGAGTGGTGGATGCAGACGCCGTAGAGTTGCACTGTCACTCCGCTTTCTCGTTCCTGGACGGTGCCTCGCTGCCGGAGCAGCTCGTCCTCACGGCGGCCGAGCTCGGCTACCGAGCGGTCGCGCTCACCGATCACAACGGGCTGTACGGCGCGATGGCGTTCGCGCAGGCGGCGAAGCAACACGGCCTGCAGGCGATCACCGGCGCCGAGGTCACGCTCACAGACGGCGCGCACGTCACGCTGCTCGCGGAGACGCCCCAGGGCTACGCCAATCTGTGCCGCCTGCTCACGCAGACGCACCTCGGCCGCGCGGACCGGCGCGACCCGCGGCTCGAGTTCGCGGCGCTGGAAGAGCGGCACGAAGGACTGTTGATCCTCTCGGGCTGCCGCGACGGTCTGCTGCCGCAGGTACTCGCGCGCGAGGGACCGCTCGCCGCCCGACGGCTGGCCGAGCGCTGCCGTGCGGTGTTCGGCGTGGAGCGGTTTTACATGGAGCTACAGCGCAACCACGTGCGCGGCGACCTGGCGCGCACCCGCGCGCTCGCCGATCTCGCCTCGGACGCGGGGCTGGGTGTCGTCGCGACAGGCGACGTGCATTACCACCGCCGCGAGCGGCATCGCCTGCAGGATGTGCTGGTCGCGATCCGCCATCGCACCACGCTCGACGCTTCGCACGCCGTGCGCCGTCCCAACAGCGAATTTCACCTGCGC
>WNFJ01653880.1_pt2 | contig 22667 bp, 22 predicted proteins | sample 5400461 | NCBI WGS metagenome assembly WNFJ01 (sample SAMN13153349, study PRJNA577476) | soil metagenome | isolation source: 115 cm saprolite on Douglas fir-dominated hillslope | place: USA:California | collected 2013-09-17
GAGTACAAAGGACCCACGAGTTGCGCAACGTAAAGGTGCGGCAGCATCGCGGTATAGGGAATGCTGACGGAACCCGACTTGACCGTGCCGGAGTCGTCGTTGTAGCTGTAAATCAACGACACGGTGCCGCTGCCCACCGCCGTGGGCGCGTACGTCAAGCTGAGTTGGCAGCCCGTGCCCGTGCTGACGTTCGAACACGCAAAACTGCCGGACGTACCGCTCCAGCCGCTGGGCAATGCGGAGAGTCCCGATGTCACCGACAGATTGTTCGCGAGATTGTGGTCGTCCGTGGTGAAGGTGACATTGACGGGCGTAGTACTGCCGGTGACAACGGCAACGGGATTCGGACTCGGTGTCCCCACGACGTTATCGTGGGTCGTCGCGCGGTACACGATGTTCAACGAGCCGCTCGTGTTGGGCACGGTTGCGTTATCGACGAAAACGTAGTCGAGAATCAGAGTGCCGCTGCCCACCGCGACCGGAGCAAAGGTCAGATTGAGAACACAGCCGCTGCCCGTGCTGACGGACGCGCAGGCAAAGGTGGTCGGACCGCTCCAGCCGGCCGGAAGCGTTCCTAGACTGCCCGAGATTCCGAAACCGGATATGGCTCCTTCACGCCGACGATGACCGATACCGTACCGGCGACCGAGGGCGTACCAACCACCGAATCGGTGCTTCCGGTGGGCCCGCTGCCCCCGCCAATGGGGTTGCCGGTCGGACCCCCGCCTGTACCGCCCGTGCCTCCTCCGCCCGGGACGTTGATGGAGCCGCTGCTGCTGCCGGTGGAACTTGACCCGCATCCGGAAACGATCAGCAGCGCACAAGCGCCGAGGAGGAGTGAACGATAACCTGGCAGCATATACACCGACCGCGTCTCGAAGGGCACGACGTTATGCTGGGACGCATGGGTGCGGTATTAACTGCGTCACGCTATGCGACGCGCACACGAACAGTGAACATAACGTGCGCGATTCGGGGCCGCCCCTTCGGGCGTTCAAGTCGGCCGGACGGCCGACTTAGTCGCGAGTGCGGAACCAGCCGCTGATGCTCAAACGATCCCGCTGCGTCGGCAGCACCTCATGCTCGCGGCCCGGCGTGAGAAAACACACCAAGCGGCCGGCCAGCGGTTCAATATCCCGATGGCCATCGGTGCCCCCGAAAATCCGTAATTCGCCCCCTGCCGCGGGCGTCCAGTCTTCGTTCAAATACAGCACCAGCGACACCTGGCGCTGCGCTCGTCCCTGCGGCTGATCGACGTGGCGCGCGTAGCCGGCGCCGGGCGGATACCAAGCGTAGTGCAGCTCCAGCTCGAACAGCCCGAGCCCGGCTTCGCGATTCAGCTCCAAGCGCAATCGCTCGAGCTGCTCCAACAATGCCTGCTCCGCCGGCCACAGCGGCGGGGTGATCCAGCAAATGGAATCGCCGCGAATATCCTCGCGGCGCTGCAAGCTTCGGCCGCTGCCGATTCGGGCCGCGCCGAAATCACCACGGGCCCGGCGCAGGCGCGCGCAATCCGCCAGCGCGCGAACCTGCGAGGCGGCCAGGAATTGATCCCGAACCGAAATGCCGTCGACCTTTGGCTCGGCATCAATGTCCACGGGCCTCCCGCAGGCACCCGCGCGGCATCAACGGCCGCGCCGCCGCGATCGCTCGGCCAGGCCGGCGCGCCGTGCCGCCCTCTTCCGGGCCGCGCCCTTATTGCCGGCCGCGCGGCTCGGCGAGCGCCGCGCAGGCTTGCGCGGCTTCTTGGGCGCCTCCAGCATGCTGCCGCGGCAGCTCTTGGCTCCGCAGCGACACGCGTAGATTTTTTCGACATTGGGCGCGTCATCGTTGTCGCGCTGGATCTGATAATCGTAGGACAGCTCTTCGCCGGGCTGTATGGTCCGAATCGCTTCGATGAAGATGCGCTTGTTCACGGTGGTGCTTTGGCAATTCGGATCGCAGCCGTGATTGATATACCGAGCCTCATTGCCGTTCACGCCGGCATCGATCACGGTCTTTGCATCCACCGTGAACAGAAACGTATGGTTGTCGTTCGGGTCCTTGTCCTCATACCGCGAATCCGCTTGCGCGTGGCTCACGCGTTCGCCGAGGTACTCAATGATCGTCGTGCCCTTGCGGATGCGGCGCGCAGCGAAGACACCATAGCCATGGATGTGGGAGTGTCGCACTTCGAACAAGGGAGTGCGGCGGCGCTTCGGAATTTTTTTCATACGGAAATGGGTGCTTTGATGGCAGCGTGAGAGTGGTAGTCGAGGATTTCAAAATCCTCGAAGCAGTAGTCGAACAGGCTCGGCGGCTTGCGCCGAATCAAGAGCTTGGGCTGTGGATAGGGCTCGCGGGTAAGCTGCAGATCAGCCTGTTCCAGGTGATTCAGGTACAGATGGCAATCGCCGCCCGTCCAGATGAACTCGCCGACCTCGAGCTCGCATTGCTGCGCCAGCATGTGCGTCAGCAAGGCGTAGGAGGCGATATTGAAGGGCACGCCGAGCAGCGCATCGGCGCTGCGCTGGTATAGTTGACAGGACAAGCGCTTGTCGGCGACGTAGAACTGGAACAGGGCGTGACAGGGCAGCAGCGCCATCCGATCCAATTCTCCGACATTCCACGCGCTCACCAGGATGCGCCGCGAATCGGGGTTGGCTTTGAGCTGTTCGACCACACGCGCCAATTGATCGATGGTGCGGCCGTCGGCGGTCGGCCAACTGCGCCACTGCTTGCCGTACACCGGTCCCAAGTTCCCGTCCTCGTCCGCCCATTCGTCCCAGATGCTGACGCCGTGGTCGCGTAAATACTTGACGTTGGTGTCGCCGGTGAGAAACCACAGAAGTTCGTAAATGATCGAGCGCAGATGCAGCTTCTTGGTGGTCACCAGTGGAAACCCGGCAGCGAGATCGAAGCGCATTTGATGCCCGAACACGCTCAACGTGCCGGTGCCCGTGCGATCGTCCTTGCGCGCGCCGTGCTGCCTGATATGGCGCAGGAAATCGAGATATTGCCGCATCAAGCCTTCACTGCACTTAAATTGCCGGTCGCCGTGTTGCGCCGATAGGCATAAATCATCAGCCCGGCGCCGATGACTATCATCGGCGTGGTCAACAGCATGCCCATGGTCAGCCAATCGCCGACCAGGTAGCCGATATTCGCATCGGGCAGGCGCACCCACTCGACCGTGAACCGGGCGCATCCATAGACGAACAGGAACAGGCCGGTGGGCGCCAATCGGGGCCGCGGCTTGCTGGTGTACCACCAGAGTACTGAGAACAGCACCAGTCCTTCGAGGCTTGCCTCATAGAGTTGCGAGGGATGACGCGCGATCAGCATGCCGTCCGCGTTGGGCACCCCGAAGCCCCAAGGCAGATCCGTCGGCTTGCCCCAGAGTTCGCCATTGATGAAGTTGCCGAGCCGGCCGAACAGAAGGCCGAGCCCCGGCAGCGGCGCCACGAAATCGCAGACGTCGGCAAATCGCTTACCCTTGACCCGTGCGAAGACGCCGCCTGCGACCAGCACGCCGGTCATCCCGCCGTGAAAGGACATGCCCCCGTCCCAGATATGAAAGACGTTAAGCCAATTCTCGGCGATCACGTCATGGCCGTAAAAAATGCACCAACCGACCCGGCCGCCGACGATGACGCCGATGGCGCAGTAAAAAATGAGATCATCGATATCGAGGGCGGTCCAGGTCGACCCCGGTTGCTTCGCGCGGTATCGCGCCAGCCACCACGCGGCGACAAAACCGATGAGGTACATGAGGCCGTACCAGTGAACGCGCAAGGGTCCGAGACCGAATACCGGACCGATCGAGATGGCAATGGGGTTGATATGCGGATACGTGAGCATGCGCCCTACTTTAAACTCTCGTTCACCCGACAGAAATAGGCCTTCAAATATCGGGTCTCGGGAATGGCCGGATGCACCGGGTGGTCCGGCGCCTGCCCGCCAACTTCCAGGATCTGAAGATGCTTGTCTGCGGCCCTCGCCGCCTTGGCAATGGCATCCTGCAAGTCCTCGGGACTGACATGATAGGAGCAGGAGCAGGACACCAGCATGCCGTCATCGGCGATCACCCGCATCGCCAGCTGGTTCAAGCGCTTGTACGCCGCGAGCGCCTTGGGTAGATCTTTCTTGCGCTTGGCGAACGCCGGCGGGTCGATGACGACGGCGTCGAATCGAGCGCGCTGCTTTGCCAAATCCTCCAACACATCGAAGGCGTCGCCCCTGAGGGTGGTGAGCTTGCTGCCGTTGCGTTCATCGACGCGATTGCGTTGCGCATTGCTCGCGGCCAATTCCAGCGCGGCCGCGGAGCTGTCGACGCACAGCACCTCGCCCGCACCGCTGTGCGCCGCACGCACGCCCCAGGCCCCGACGTAACTGAACACGTCCAACATTCGCGCGCCCTTACGTATGTATTTTACGAAGTTCCGGCGGTTAGCCGCCTGATCGAAGAACCAACCGGTTTTCTGTCCCTCTGCGAAAGGCACCTGAAACTCGAGACCGTCCTCCTGAACCCGCCCCAATTCGTCGAACCTGCCCTTGGCAGCCTCGACGTAGCTCTGCAGGCCCTCCATCTCGCGAGTGGAACCGTCATTCTTGAACAGCAGCGCCTCGCAATGCAGAACTTGCTCCAAGGCTTGCTGAATCTGCGATTTCAGCATTTCCATCCCGGCGGTCCCGATCTGCGCCACGCAGGAAGAACCGTAGCGGTCGACCACCAATCCCGGCAGGCCGTCGGACTCGCCGTAAACCAAACGATAGTAGGGCTGCGGATACAATCGCTCGCGCAAGGCAAGCGCCCGGCGAATTCGCCTCACCAGCCAGGCCACGTCGGGAAGCTGCCACGTCTCCAGCATGCGCGCGCTGATCAGCGACTGCGGATTGACGTACCCCAGCCCCAATGCCCGATCGTTGTGCGCCAGCACACGCACCAGCTCGCCCGCCTTGAACTTGGGTAGCGGAGTTTGCTGCGTATCGACTTCGTTGCTGAAGATCCATAGATGTCCGGCGTGCAGACGGCGATCTTCGTTGCGCTTCAGGCGGAGGACGGGCAACTCTGCCGCCAACTTGAGGTCAGACATGGGAAGTACTTCGGATATATTGTCGTGCATTCTAACTGACGCGGAGCTGTAATATGCAGCGCAATCGCCTTGCCGCAGAAACCAGCCCGTACCTGTTGCAGCACGCCGACAATCCCGTGGATTGGTATCCCTGGGGAGAGCAGGCGCTGCTCGCGGCCAAGCTCGAGAACAAGCCCATTCTCTTGTCGATCGGCTATTCTGCCTGCCACTGGTGCCATGTCATGGCGCACGAATCCTTCGAAGATCCCGCCACCGCCGCCTTGATGAATCAGTTGTTCGTCAACATCAAGGTGGATCGCGAGGAGCGTCCCGACCTGGACAAGATCTATCAGGTGGCGCAGCAGCTGATCACTCATGGCTCCGGCGGCTGGCCGCTCACCATGTTCCTGACTCCGGCCGAACGAGCGCCCTTCTTCGGCGGCACCTACTTTCCCAAGGAGCCCCGCTATGGGATGCCTGCGTTCAGCGATCTGCTGCGGCGAGTGGCCGAGTACTATCGCAACCACGGCGCAGAGATCGCCCGGCAGAACCAGCAACTGAAGCGCGCGTTCGCCGGCCTTGCGCCGGAACCCGCGCCCGACGACGCCACCCTGGACACCTCGCCGCTCCGCGAGGCGCGCACCGCCCTCGAGCGGTCCTTCGATGCACAATTCGGCGGGTTCAGCCAAGCCCCCAAATTTCCGCACCCGGGCAGCATCGAACGCTGTGTGCGGCACTGGCACGGTACATCGGCCTCGACCAGCCCGGATCTCAAGGCGCTGTACATGGCGAGCCTCACCTTGACGCGCATGGCCGAGGGCGGCATTTACGATCAGCTCGGCGGCGGATTCTCCCGCTATTCCGTCGATGACCAGTGGATGATTCCGCACTTCGAAAAGATGCTCTATGACAATGGCCAATTGCTGTGCGAATTCTCACGCGCGTCCCTGGCCACGGGCGAAGCGCTGTTCGCGCGCATCGCCGGTGAGACCGCGGATTGGGTGCTCCGGGATATGCGCTCGCCCCAAGGCGGCTTTTACTCCAGCCTCGACGCGGATTCCGAGGGCCATGAGGGAAAATTCTATGTATGGACTCGGGCCGAGGTCCAGGGGCTGCTGACGCCGCAGGAATATGCCGCATTTTCACGCCGTTTCGGATTGGATCGAAGCGCCAATTTCGAGGGCGAATGGCATCTGCACACCTATGAATCGATCGACGCCATTGCGGCGGCGCTGGGCGAATCGGCGCAAGGCATCGCGGCGCTGATCGCGTCTGCGCAGGCCAAATTATTGAAAGTGCGGGAGCTTCGGGTATGGCCGGCGCGCGATGAGAAAATTCTCACCGCGTGGAATGCGCTGATGATCAAGGGACTCGCGATTGCGGCACGGGTGCTGCATCGGCCCGACTTAGGCGACGCCGCCGCCGCGGCCGTCGATTTCATACGGCACACGCTATGGCGCGACGGCCGATTGCTCGCGACCTACAAGGACGGGCGCGCGCACCTGCCCGCCTACCTCGATGACTACGCCTTTCTCGCCGACGCGCTGCTCGAGCTATTGCAAACCCGCTGGCGCAGCAGCGACTTGCAGTTCGCACGGCAGCTGACCGATGTCCTGTTGTCGCAGTTCGAGGATGAGACCGGCGGATTTTTCTTCACCGCCGCCGATCACGAGCAGCTCATCCATCGCAGCAAGACCTTCAGCGACGATTCCCTGCCGTCGGGCAATGGGGTCGCGGCATCGGTGCTGTGCCGCCTCGGATACTTGCTCGGCGAGCTACCCTATCTGGACGCCGCCGAACGGACCTTGCGCGCGGGGTGGCCTATGCTCCAGCAATACCCCCAGGCACATATGAGCCTGGCGAACGCACTGGAGGACTTTCTGGCATCGATGCAAATCCTGATCGTTCGCGGCGACGCGCCGCAGATCGAGTCCTGGACCGCCGGCTTGAGCGCCTTGTACGCACCGACGCGCATGATATTCGCGATTCCCCGCGATGCCGCGGAGCTCCCGCCCGCGCTCGCCGCGAAGCGAGCCGCCGCCGGCACCGTGGCCTACGTGTGCACGGGCATGACGTGCTCTGCGCCGCTCACGGACTTGGGGGAGATCGCACGCGAGCTCACCTTGCGCATCAACGAAGCTCCAAGTGCGAGACCCTGAGGGGCGCGCGCCGCATCCTGCGCTATCAGCCGAACCCGGACGAGGGCTCGGCTGATACCGCCCGATGCTCACCGTGTGGCCTCGAAGAGGAACCAGGCGCGAAGCTCGGCCTCGTCGACCCAGTTCTCGATCAGGCTGGCCGAGGCGATGTCGCCATACTCGTCGCAAAGGGTGTGCACGCTCCTCAGGCTGGCCCTCAATTGCTTGTTGTCTTCCAGAAGTTGCATGAGCATGTCCTCGGCGGCGACGCGCTCCTCGTCGTTGTCGGCGATGCGCTGAAGCCGGGCGATGTGCCCGATCGAACGCAAGGTCGTTCCTCCGATCTTTCGGACACGCTCGGCAATTGCGTCGGTTGCACCGAGTATCTGCCCGCTCTGTTCGTCCAGAAGCAGATGATAGTCGCGGAAATGCGGCCCTGATACATGCCAATGGAAATTCTTGGTCTTGAGGTACAGCGCGAACATGTCCGCCAGGACGGTGTTCAAGGCGGAGGAAATCTTTGCGGCTGCGTGCGGCTCGAAGTCTGCGATCGAATCGAGCGGCTCGACCCGCCGAAGTTCTGTTTCTCGAAGGTTCATGGTTCCTGTCTCCTGCTGGTTCAGTGTGGTTGCACCGCATGGCCACGCCATGCCGCACGCACAAGATGGAACAGTCGGGTTGATAGTGGAAGTGAATTGCTTCTATTCGACTGATAGATCGATTCTATGATCGACGTTCTGCCGTGCAGTCACCTCGGTTGGAGATCGAGTCAAGCTGCGATAATTGCTGTGCTGGGTCCGTTCCGGAAACTGTGAAGCGCTCGCAGCGCGGTCAATCGGTTTCCGCGTTACATTCACTTCACACATGTGGCGACAGTGCCCGCCCTGGCGTTAGATAGAGCTGCGCCACGGCTGGCGTTGCTTCACGGGAGCGATGCTATGTTCACACGACAAGACCGATCTCGCCGCCTTACATTGCGCGCCACAGGCGCTGTGAGTATCGCAGCGGCGTTGGCTCTGTTGAACGGTTGCATAGTGCAGGAGCGAGTCTATGCACCGCCTCCGGACGGCTACACCCCAGCACCGTCTGAATACACGCCGCCGGCAAATGAATATCCACCGTCGTCGCAAGACTACCCGCAGTCGTCGCAAGACTACCCGCAAGCTGCGCCTGCGTACGAGTATGCCGAACCGCGCATCGAAGTTCGCGCTGCCGAACCACCGCCACCGCTGCCGTACTATGAGCAGCCGCCATGTCCGGAGCCCGGTTACTTATGGACCCCCGGCTATTGGGGCTACAGCACCGAAGGGTATTTTTGGGTTCCCGGAACTTGGGTCATGCCGCCGCAAGTGGGCGTACTTTGGACGCCGGGGTATTGGGGTTGGGGCGGCGGCGTGTACGTGTTTCACGCCGGATATTGGGGTCCGCACGTGGGTTTCTACGGCGGGATCAATTACGGCGGCGGCTATATAGGCGAGGGCTATGAGGGCGGCCGCTGGGAACGCGACCGGTTCAGCTACAACACCTCAGTCAACAACATCAATACGACGATCATCCACAACACGTACAACCAGACCGTAATCAACAACGTCACCGTCAACAGGGTCAGCTACAACGGGGGCCGCGGAGGCGTCGCGGCGGCACCGAGCAATCGAGACCAGCTGGCGGCGCGTGAGAGCCATATTCCACCGCCTGTGATGCAGACGAGGCATATCAACGAGGCGGCCCGAACTCCCGAGCTGCAGGCCAGGGTCAATCAAGGCCGTCCGCCGATTGCCGCCACGCCGCGGCCGGCCGCGTTCACTGCTCCGAACATCGTGCGGGCGCGTGGTGCAACGATTCCGCCTCCCACCGCTCCGGGTGCCTTACGCCCGGCAGAGCAGGGCAACCATTCCGCGCTCGACACGCGTCCGGGTTATCGTGAACCTAGCTCGCCGGCCCTGACTACGAGGGCGCCGACGGATGCCTCGCAGCAACGGCCGCAGCCTCAAGCGCAATTCGCGCAGCCGCAGCAGCGCTCGCAGCCCCAACCGCAATTCGCGCAGCCGCAGCAGCGCTCGCAGCCCCAACCGCAATTCGCGCAGCCGCAGCAGCACCCGCAGCCCCAACCGCAATTCACGCAGCCGCAACAGCGCCCGCAGCCCCAACCGCAATTCGCACAGCCGCAGCAACGGCCGCAGCCCCAACCACCCCCTGCGCAACCACAACAGCGGCCGCAGCCCCAAGCTCCGCAACCGCCGCCCGCCGCGCATCCGCAGACGCCGCGCGACGAGGGCAGGCACGAAGGCAATCGCTAGCCGGCAGGATTTACGGACCGAAACGATGCCGGAAGCCAAACTCGCTCCTCATCCGAGAATTTCGTGCCGCGTTCGAAGAAGGCATCCACCGCGCTCCTAGGGCCTTCGCGCTCAGCGATCTCATCGTCGCGCAAGCAGCTGGCGCCTAAGGACAATCCCGCACTCCAGGCGATCTGGCATGCGGTCTGTGCCATACCTCGGGGGCAAGTATCCACATACGGAGCGGTCGCTCGCGCCGCCGGATTTCCAGGACGTGCGCGCCAGGCAGGGTTTGCGTTACGGGTGGCGCCCAAGGCCTTGCATCTGCCGTGGCATCGCGTCGTCGGCGCGGGCGGCCGCATCGTATTTCCGAAGTCATCGGCCGAGCACAAAGAACAAGCCCGGCGCCTGCGCGCCGAAGGGGTGTCGGTTCAGAATGGCCGCGTGTCGCGTTTTGACGTGACGCGGCTCGACGATCCGTAGTCGATGGACAATGCAGCGAGCAAGTACTCGCGACTCAGTCGGCCTGAGGCTTGGGTCCGATGTAGTTCGCCGAAGGGCGGACGATGCGATTGTCCTTGCGCTGTTCCACGATGTGCGCCGTCCAACCGAAGATGCGCGCCATTGCGAAGGTCGCGGTGAAATAATCCTTCGCCAATCCGAGCGCCAGATAGACCACGCCCTTGTAGAACTCGAGATTGGCGCGCAGCGAACGCGTCTTGTGCGCCGTCTGCGAGACGAACGCATCGTCCACCGCCTTCAGGGTGTCCAACAGACGCCTCTGATGAGCGTCGGACGCGATGCGTTCAGCCAGCACCTTGACGATTTTCGAGCGCGGATCGACGACACGATATTCACGATGGCCCATGCCCATTACAAGTCGGTGCTCCGCCAGGCACCGCCTGACGAATTCCGCGGCGTTGGCAGGGTCACCCACTTCTTCGGCCATTTCGAGCGCGCCCTGATCGGCCGCGCCATGCAGCGGTCCGAAAAGCGAGCCCATCGCCGCCGCCAGGGCGGAAGCGGCCGGAGCCAGCGTGGACGTCACGACGCGGGCTGTAAACGTACTTGCGTTGAAGCTGTGATCGATCTGCAGAATCTGCAACTGCTCGAAAATGCCGACCATTTGCTCCGTCGGAATCCGACCGTGCAGCAACTGCAGAAACCGCTCGCCATAACGGCGTGTGCCGGGATATGGAACCGGGGTTCTTCCGGAACGCAGCGCCAACAGCATGGCGTGAGCAGTGGGCAGCCGGGCGGCAACCACGAGCGCTTCCTGCTCGTCATCGGTACGCCCGATCCTTCCCGCCGCAGCGCTGACAGCCATCAACGGCATCGCAGCCTGCAGAGTGGCCATCGGATGAGCGCCCAGGCGCGACAACTGCGCCAGCGTGTCCGCGAGGTCGGCCGGTAGTCGACCGGCCTCCCACAGAAAATCTTCGAATTCCTTCAGCCGGGCCGCAGCGGGGAGGTCGCCAAAGACGATCAGGTGCGCCACTGCGGCAAAGGGATATTGCACGAGTTTTTCGATGGGATAACCACGGTAGTACAGCCGCCCGGCCTCACCGTCCACCAATGAAGTCGAGGTGCTGTCGACCACCACGCCTTCCAAGCCTTTCTTTATGTCGACAACTGCGTTCATAGGTCTCTCCGGTTGCCGATCCACGATAAGGCGCCGGCGCGCGCGTCGCCAGACGGTGGAAGTGATGGAAGTATCAGGAAGACGGATAAGGCGCAGTTCCTACGGTGACCCGCACCCGCTATCCTCTGCGGCCATGCACATCGAACGTAATGAATTGCGGTGCTTTCACGCCGTCATCGACACCGGCGGCTTCAGCCGCGCCGCCGAACGACTGGATCTTTCACAGTCGGCGGTCAGCCAAACCATCGCGAATCTGGAGCATCGGCTGGGCACGACACTGCTGCGTCGCGGCAGCCCACCGCAGCCTACGGAGGCTGGAATCCGCCTGCTGCGTTTTGCGGAAGCCACGCTGAACGAGGAACGTGAGGCCCTGGCGGACATCGGTCAAATCAAATCCGGAGCTCTGTCGACCTTGTCGCTTGCGCTGTCGCCGGCAGCGAATTCACGAGTCGGCGTCGCGCTCCTCAAGGAATTCTGCGAGCGCAATCCGCTGACGCGGCTCAAAGTCGTGGTCGCGCCCAGTCGTGAAATCGTGCACGGCGTGGGCGAGGGTCGCTGGGAACTAGGCTTCGGGCCGTTCCACCACAACATGCCGGGGCACTTCGCGCTGCATCCCTGTTTTTCCGAGACCAGACGCCTGATGATCGCCCGTGATCATCCCGCCCGTGAGGCACTGCGTCGCGACGCAGTCGGCGTCATGCGCCAATTGCCGCTGGTCACCTCATATCTTGATGAGACTGCGCGGCGCTCCACCGGCGAGCGGCTGCGCGACGCCTTTGGCTCAGTGTGGGAAGTCAGTCACATGGAACTGCGGCTGGCGCTGGTCGCCGACGGCAAAGGCGTCACCTATGTGTCGGATCTCCTTGCGCCTGTCCCGCCTCAACTGGTCCCCGTCGAAGGGCTGCCGTACTCGAACATCGACCGGCAGGTCGGCGCGTACTGCTTGAAACACCAACCGCTATCCCAGGCGGGGACCCGCTTTCTTGCTCTGTGCCACGAAAAGTGGCCCAAAAAGGGATAAGGTGCCTCCTCGCCTCGACATTCGAACCGCGCACACTCGATCTGGGCATCAAGCCCCGATCGACCGGCTCCGAATATCGGCGGCTATGCGCTTTTTCAGTTCACCGTGCAGCGCCTGGGAGTAAGCCGGCGCGGCATTCCAGTCGAGCGCCCAAGGCTGGGCGGTTCGCGTGGCCTCCGGCTCCGCCACGTGGCGCGGGAAGATGTGCGCATGCAGTGCCGGATCGACGTTGCCGTATATCGCGTAGTTGATGCGCAGGGCCGCAGTGACGGCCAGCAAGGCGTCGCCGACCATCGCCATGTCGGATAAGAACTGAGTGCGCAAGTCGGGAGGCAGCGCATTCAAATGCGGCACGACCGGGTCAGGCAGCAGCAGGCAATAGCCAGTCAGCACCTGGCGTTCGCCCATGACTACCCAGCCGGAGCGCAGTCTGGCGACCGCCGCCGGATAGGTTGCGGCCCGACAGCGATCGACCATGGTGTGTATGACGGTGGGTGGCGTCATTGCCCGAGGGCTTTCGCCACCGCCGCGGCATCGACCGGCGCGGCTGAGTTGCCGAAATTCGAGCGCAGATAAGAGAACAGCGCGGCGGCATCCGCGGGTTTCATCCAACCGAATTGCAGCATCTGCGTGGGATAGCGGCCCGCGGACATGGAGGGGGGTCTTTGTCCCTTGATCACCCACCGCGCCAATTGCGCCGGGTCGCCGAGCACCACGGACGATCCGGCCAAGCTCGGATACACGCTCGGAATTCCCACACCGTTTTGCTGGTGGCAGGGGACACAGTTGCCGCTGTAAATGCGCGCGCCGACTTCCGCCGCCGCATCGCTTGCGGTGGCTGCAGCGGCCGTTGCCGCGGACGCGCCCGCGCTTGCCTGTGGTTCCCCGGGCTTTTTTTTCGCTGAGCAGGCCGCAATAGCAGCCGCCAGCAAAAGAATTGCCAATACGTTTCGCGTCGACATGTGGTAAATCCTAGCAAATGCTGAAGCGAAGTTCCTCCATGTTACGATTAGGTGTCATGTTGCGGTTCGCCGCAGCGCTGCGGTTGGGTTCCGTAGCCGTGGCCGCGGCCGCTTGGGCTTTCGCGCCGCCGGCGCTGGCACAGGCACCGGCCGAAGACGCGTTGAAGCGGATTATCGAGGAAGGCAATCCGGCCTATGTCGATTGGTCGGGCGCATCGGGCGATCGCGATCAGATCGGAAAAATGTATGAAGCCAATGGATACCGCCTGTTCTGGAGCGATGGCCAGAAACCGACGGTGTCGGCGATTTCTCTATTGCAGCAGTTGCGGTTGGCCGGCGAACGCGGCTTGGATCCCGAGGACTATCCCGGCAATCGCCTAGCCTACCTGTTGACCGATTTGATCGATGCGCCGCATTCCGGCATTGAGCAATGGGCCGTGTTCGATGCCGGCTTGTCGCTGGCCGGCATGCGATTCCTGTCGGATGTTCATTTAGGACGAATCGATCCGTCGACGATGGGGCACGATCTCAGTGTCGGACGCATCAAACTCGATATCCCCACCACCCTCGCCCATCTCTCGACAGCGGTGAACGTTGCCGTCGCCGTCGACGCACTGGAACCCCAGTTCAGTCACTACGCACTGCTGAAGAAGCAGCTGTCGCACTATCGAGCGCTGGCGAGCGAGGAAGGACTCACCGACTTGCCCGCATTGCCCGCAAAGTCGCTGAAACCCGGCGACGACTATGCGGGCTCCGCGAAGCTGCTGCACCTGTTGGCCGCACTCGGCGATGCGGCGCCTCCGGCGCCGGACGCACCCCCGCCGCAATCCCTCTCCCCGGCGCTGGTCGACGCCCTGAAGCATTTTCAAGGCCGGCATGGCGAAAAGGCCGACGGCGTACTCGGCGCCGCAACGTTCACCCAGCTCACGCGGCCCCTCGGCCAGCGCGTGCTGCAGATCGAACTCACCATGGAACGCTGGCGCTGGCTGCCGTCCGAACTCGTGACCGCACCCATCATCGTCAACATCCCGCAGTTCCGTCTGTTTGCCTTCGAGTCGACAGCCGATTCGGAAGATCAGATACGTCAGATGGATGTGATCGTGGGCAAGTCCTTCGACAAGACCCAGACGCCGGTGTTCGCGGCCGACATGTCCTATCTGATTTTCAGGCCCTACTGGGAAGTGCCGTACAACATTGCGCTGAAGGAGATCGTACCGACGGCGCGCAACAAACCGGCCGACATCGAGCGGCGGCAAATGGAAATCGTGAGCGGCTACGGCGACTCCGCCACGGTGATGCCGAATACCGTCGAGAACGTCGAGCTGGTCGCCAAGGGGACGCTGCGGCTGCGGCAGCGTCCGGGTCCGAACAATTCCCTGGGGCTGGTGAAATTCATGTTCCCCAACCCCTACAACGTCTACCTGCACTCGACCCCTGCGCAAGCCCTGTTCGCGGAAACCCGCCGCGATTTCAGCCATGGCTGCATTCGGGTCAGCGATCCCGCCGGATTGGCGCAATACGTATTGCGCGATTCACCGGAATGGACGCGCGAGAAAATTCTCGCCACGATGAACGGCGACAAGCCTCTCACGGTGACGCTCAAGAATCACATACGCGTGTTCATCGTCTACGGCACCGCGATTGCCACCGAGAAGGGAAATGTGCTGTTCTTCGACGATATCTACCGGCACGACGAGCGGCTGGAAAAGGCGCTCGAAGCGAGGCGCGTGCGGAATTGATCCCCATCACGTGTATCGCCAGGCGCCAAGAGAAGCCACAGATTGCCGAGCCTCACAATCGATTTGCTACAACAGAGCTTCCATGAACGGCCGCTATTGGGTCAATCCCAGGCCTGGGTCGATTGACCGCTCCTGGCCGAGGCTGTGTTCGGCCGGGTCCTGTCGTTCCGGAGGGAATGGGATTGCTTCCCAAGCAGGACGGCGGCAGCGCGTAGCTGCTGTACTTGGCTCGACGCTGGCATAAAATCAAGTCTGATGTATTAGTTTATTTTAATCTTGTTTCATACATATCTATATGATTTTATTATATTTAAATTAGCATATAATTAGTTTTTATTTAGTGATTTATCTAGCTGCAATTGCTATACTGATCACATGGCGCATTCCACACCCACTACTGATTCGCCAATTGTTCGCCTGAACTCTGGCAGCACATCCTCTGCAGAGCTGGAACAAGCTACTGGGAAGTCGCAATCCTGGGTGAGCACCGCACTACGCAGCTTGATTACCCAGCGGCGCGTCGTGCGAGTCGGCTCGCGAAGAGGTGCGCGCTACGCGCTGCGCCGCGACATCCCGCCGATCGGGTCCGCTTGGCCTTTATATCGTGTCGGTCGCGACGGCGAGCCTATCGAACTCGGCACGCTCTATGCCCTCGTAGCTGACGAGTTCTACCTCGAAGCAACCAAGGCTGCCACCGCCGCCGGTTTCGCTGTAGCGTCCTTGAGCGCCGGGATCCCCTATCCGCTGCAAGATCAGCGTCCAGACGGTTTCCTTGGCCGCGCGATTCCGCAACTATTTCCACAGCTGCATGCTCCGCCGCGAATTCAGGACTGGACCGATGATCACTACCTACGATACCTCACGACCTACGGAAGCGATGTGGTGGGGGATCTCATCCTGGGCCGTCTACCATTGGATGATTACCTGCTACAGCTGCGTCAACTCGTTCCTCGAGATGCCGGGCAACGAGATAAGTATTTCCCTGAGCTCGCAGATCAGAGCATGCACGGTGGAGTGCCGGGATCATCTGCCCAAGGCGAACATCCTAAGTTTGCCGTCACGCTTGCCGAGCAAGGTGAAGTGCGCCATGCGCTTGTCAAGTTCTCACCTCCCGTTGAAACTGAGGTTGGGCGGCGTTGGTCGGATCTTCTGATCGCCGAGCATCTGGCGCTTGAGACGTTGGGTACCGCAGGGATTTCCAGCGCGATGTCTCGGATTTTTCAATTCGAGAACCGAACCTACCTTGAAGTAGATCGCTTCGATCGGGTGGGCCTTACCGGTCGTGTCGGTGTGACCTCGCTGCTGGCCATCGACACAGGTTTTTACGGAGCGCTGGACAACTGGATTGCATCGGCGCAGCGACTGCATCAGGAGCGACGCATCGATATGCAGACATTGGATGAAATCCGGCTTATATCGAGCTTCGCTGACTTGATAGCCAACACCGACAAGCACTTTGGAAACCTAGCCTTCTACGACAGCTACGATGGTCGCTTCCGGCTGACACCAGTTTACGATATGTTGCCGATGCTCTTTGCGCCCGCTCATGATCAGCTCGTCGCGCGCATCTGCACGCCGGCGGACCCCACCAGCGAGACCTTGAATGTGTGGGGACGTGCGCGCGCGCTCGCCGAAGGGTACTGGCGATTACTCGCAAACGAACCACGCATCAGTGCAGAGTTCAGAACAATATGTGCTGCGTGTCTCCAAACTCTTGAGTCCCTGCCCAGGACCGGTGCTTACTCTCCACGCATCGCGGCAGGCGGCGATGGCGCGCGCGCATTCCAAAGTTCGAGCTAAGAGCTCGTCCTCTAGCCCCGCCAGGTTCTGAACGCGCCCGTATCCAAGTGCACAAAATCCGACGCACGGTAGTATCCGACGCCGCCGCGCTTCAAGCCCAAGGCGTGTGCGGCAAGATCCGCGCAATCGATACCGGACACACGCACATCAATGGCGCGTCCCTCGATGTGCAGACTATGCCGTGCAACGCCGGTGCTCCGTTCGTGCAAACGCGCGTTGGTCTGAGGCGACCGGTAGCCTGAGATCACGCTGAACACGGGATCGACGCCCGCCGAATCGGCCACTTGAACCAGGTAATCCATCAGGCCGGGATCGATGGGATGGCGTTCGCCGGTGCGGAAATCTCTCAGCAACGCTTCGATGGCCGAGAGCGCCGCGGGCACATGAACCCCATCGCGGGAGTATTCAATGTCCAGCCGCTCATCGGTATGCAGATTGAACAGCGCAATGCGTTTCGGCGCAACAACGCGGTGTTTACCGTCTTCTTGGCCCCCGACTGCGGCCCGATTTGCCGCCGTTTCCCGGCTGCGCGCAGTTCCCGCCAGCAACCCCGCCGCCGACACGCCGGCCAGCGCACCGCCTGCGGCCAATATGCGGCGCCGGCTCCACGTCATCGACGTCCCCTGTCGGCGAGCAGCCGGCCGCCGTCGAGCGCCAGCACCGCGGCACGCGGGAAGAAGTTGAATTCCGACGCGGACGCCCAGGTGTAGGCGCCCATCGCACGCCCGACGACGAGGTCGCCCACGTCGAGCTTCGGCAATTCCAAGTGTTCGTTGATGACGTCGATGCTGTCGCAGGTCGGGCCGGCGAGCACCGAGGGGTATGTGTTGCCGGCGGGCACCAGCGCCTCCACAGGATAAGTCGCGTGATCGTACACCTGGCCGCTGTAGCTGCCGTACAAGCCATCGTCGAGGTAGTACCACCAGCGGCCGCCGCGCTGCGCGCGCCCCATCACCGAGGTCACCGAGACCGCTGCCGGCGCGGCGATGTAGCGGCCCGGTTCAGCGATGATGCGCATCGACGGCGGGAGTTCCTGCAATGCCGCGCGAATCGGCGCGCAGAATTCTTCGATGGGCATGCAATTGTGCATGTACTCCACCGGAAAGCCGCCGCCGATGTCCAGGATACCGGGGGTGTGGCCCGTCTGCGCGGCAAGGCCCATCAGGCCGCTGCATCGGGCGATCGCCTCGACGAACATCGCGGGGCCCGCCGCTTGCGACCCGACGTGGAACGACAGGCCGTCGATCTTGATCCGCAATTCGGCCGCCAGCTGAAATAGGCCGGCAACCGCTTCGGGTTCACAGCCGAACTTTCTCGACAAATCGCATCGAGCCTCGGGGCTGCTGAATGCGACCCGAATCAGCAGCGAGGACCGATTGCGATACTTCACGAACTTGCGCAACTCATCGGGGTTGTCGATGACGAATCGATCGACACCGTAGGCCAAGGCGGTGCGAATGTCGCTGTCGCGCTTGATCGGGTGCGTATGAATGCAGCGTTCGGGCGCCACCTTCAGGCGCCGCACCAATTCCACTTCGCCATTGGTCGCCAAATCGAAAAAGGCACCTTCGGCATGCAGCGCGTTGATGACCGAAGAATGCGGCAGGGGCTTCAGGGCGTAGTGAAGATCGACGCCGGGCAGCGCCGCCGCGAGGCGCCGATATTGCGCGCGCACGCGCTCGACATCGATGACGAACAACGGCGAGCCATAGCGGGCCGCCAGGCGCTTGATCGACTCGTGCGCCAACGGATCCACCGCGGGATCCAGCTCCAGTGGTTCGTCGGCGACGTAAGAACTCGGACTCAGCACGGTTTTGGCCACTAGCTCACGCTCAGTTCGAGAGAATCGTCGCCCATGCCGCTGGCGCGCTGCAGACGGTCGAGAATCGCCGCCCAGCGTTCATCCTGGGGCAGGCTTTGAACGAAGATCCTGACGCAACCGGCGCGGTCCAGGGTTCGTAGATGGTTGTAGAGATTGTGCGCGTAAACGTCGGGCCTCTTGCCCGCATTGATCCAGGTCATGTGGCGCTGGGTCTGCAGCGGCGGCCGCATGGCGAGTACCGCCACCTTTTCCTCGCGCGCGGCAACCTCGCCGGCGCGCACTTCGAGGTCGTCGGACGGCACGATTTCGAGGGGGGTGGAGGGCGCATAGTGCAGAGCGCGATCACCCGGGGTGCGGGGAGTGAATCCACCGATCGCGAGGTTTCCAACCACCTGTTCGAGCTGCGAGCGGGTGATGAAGCCGGGCCGCAGCAAGCGCGCCTCATTGTTGAGACAGGAGACGATGGTCGACTCCAGGCCTATCGGGGATTCCCCGCCATCCAGGATGACGCCGACCGCATCGCCCAGCTCATCGCGCACATGTTCAGGCTTGGTCGGACTCAAACGCCCGTAGCGATTCGCGGATGGCGCCGCGATGCCGCCGCCGAAGGCGTTCAACAGCTGCTGCGCTATGGGATGCGAGGGAACGCGGATTCCGATGCTGTCCTGGCCGCCCGTCACGATGTCATTGACGTTTTCCGCCTTGGGCAGAATCAGGGTCAGGGGGCCGGGCCAGAACTTGGCGGCCAATTGTTCCGCTACCGGCGGCAGCGAGGACACCCAGCGACGCAGGTATCGAGGATCGTCCAAATGCACGATCACCGGATGATCGGGCGGACGCCCTTTGACCTCGAAAATCTTGCGCACGGCCGCTGGATTGGAGGCATTCGCCCCGAGTCCATAGACGGTCTCGGTCGGAAACACCACCAGATCGCCGGCGCGCAGGGCCTCGACGGCTTCTTCGATTTCGGTCTGAGTAGCTCTTACCACGTACCCATGATATCAAGACTGCGATAGCAGCAGGCTTGCTGTCGCTTCCGAGAGGCCGATCTGTGGCGCAATGCCGCTTTTGCCCGTGCGAACGGGCAACTTTGCTTTACTTCACATGGGTGTCAACTGTCGGCGGAAGGATACATTGCATGAATACCAAGTCGAGCCAGCGCCCGAACTTGAATCCCACCTCGTAGAAATGGCCGACGCTGGTGAATCCAAGGCTGCGATGCAGGCCGATCGAGACGGCATTGTCGGCGTCGATTCCGGCAATCATGACATGCTTGGAGGAGGCGGCGGCGCGCGCCAAGAGCTCGACTACCAGCGACCGACCGATACCCTGGCCGCGGCGGTCCGCTCGCACGTGGACGCTGTGCTCGACGCTGTGCCGATAGCACGGCCACGCCCGAAATTCACCGAACGTGCCGAACCCGACGATGCCCGATGCGTCCCGCGCCACGACCATGGGAAGGCCGTGCTCCCGTTTCGCATCGAACCAGGTTTCCCCGCGTGCCGGCGTAAACTCCTCTTCCGAATAGACCGCGGTCGAATTGCGAATGACTTCGTTGTAGATCGCCAGAATCTGCGGAAGATCGTGGCGGGAGGCGTTGTCTATCAGGGACGCCACGGCAGGCTCAATCGAGATAGGCCGGGAATTTTGGCAGCGCCATCATTGCCCATGCGGGCGTTTTCGATTTCATCTCATTCACGATCGTCACCTGCGCGCGGACTATCTCAGCGGCATAGTTTAGACCAAAGTCTATGGGCCGCGAGTCACTCTGCCGCTGCCGCGGTAGCGGCGCATTTTTTCGATCGTGCCGCAGGCCTCCATGGAGCACCATCGGCGTTGGCCCCCCTTGCTGTCGTCGTAGAACAGCCAGCCACAGGAATCCGCTGAGGCGCAGCGTTTCAGGCGACGCGGCTCCGCCGTGCGCAGCAGGTCGAGCAAAGACAGCGCGATGCGTTTCAGGGGCAGCCGAGCGTCGACGGCCGCCGGTAACCACGAAACCCCCAGGGATGAAGCGGGATCGAGGAAAAGATTCGTCCAAGCTCGATGCAGCCAGCGGTCGCATTCGCGAAGCGCCTTCGCAGGCACGGCAGTGCCGTCGATCCGTGCGCTCAGCAGGGCATGCAGGTGTTCTCGAAAAATCCGCACATCGCCCATGACACCGCCCGTCACGGCAATGCGCTCGGCCTCTTGCCGGCTGAGGAGATGCGCGCGCAAGCACCACTCCAGGTATTGCTGGGGCGTCGCCAGATAGTCCACCGGGACGGCGGCGAGCCGATCGTGAATCGTGTTGACGAAGTCGAGACACGGGCGGCCGCCGTCGAGACGGATACTTTCAACGGGGAACCTGGATGAATTCGCCGCAGCCATTCGCGCTCCTGTGAGTTCCTTGACTATACCAATAATATATCTTTTACTAGTATACCGTTTCACGAGGAGCAGATCATGAGCATTCTTCGAGAATGGCGCGCCGAGATTCACCGCGCGACCAGCGCCGCCTACGTCGAGTACGTCCGCGCCACCGGGATCGCCGAATATCGCCGGACACCCGGCAATCTAGGCGCAGTGGTCGCAGTGCGCGACATCGACGAGACACGCAGCGAAATCGTCACCCTGAGCTGGTGGACCTCACTGGATGCGATTCGCGCATTCGCGGGAGAGCCACCGGATCGCGCTCGATATTTTCCCGAGGACTCCCAATACCTGCTCACCCGGCCCGACCACGCCCGGCACTACCAATCCTCGGATATCGGGTAGCTCCGTTCACCGGTCTGCCTTAGCATGGGCATATGCACGGACCCGACCATGACCATGACCATGACCATGAGCGCGAGCACAGCACCTTAAGTCCGCTGGAGCTGCGAGTTCGCGCCTTGGAGACCGTGCTCACTCAGAAGGGTTACGTCGATGCCGCGGCGCTCGATGCGTTGATCGACACCTATCAAACCAAGATCGGCCCGCGCAACGGCGCGCAAGTCGTGGCGCGCGCCTGGTGCGGCCCCGCATTTCGACGCTGGCTGCTCGAGGACGCTACGGCGGCAATCGCTTCCCTGGGCTTCTCGGGACGGCAAGGCGAACATATGGTGGCGGTCGAGAATACGCCGCAGCAGCACAACCTGGTGGTGTGCACGCTGTGCAGCTGCTATCCCTGGCCCATCCTCGGACTGCCGCCCACCTGGTACAAGAGTGCGCCCTATCGCGCTCGAGTGGTCAAGGACCCGCGCGGCGTGCTCGAGGACTTCGGCGTGAGGTTGCCCGAGACGGTGCGCATCCGCGTGTGGGATTCGACGGCTGAGGTACGCTATCTCGTGGTGCCGCAACGCCCAACGGGATCCGAACATCTCACCGAGCGCGAACTCGCTGATCTCGTGACTCGCGATTCCATGATCGGCACCGGTCTGCCGCTTCAGCCGCGCAGCTCGTCGGAGGGCGCATCCCCGTGAGCTACCGCTCAAACGCCGATCTCGGCGGTCAGGACGGGCACGGCGCCGTGCATCCGGAACCCGAGGGTGAACTGTTTCATGCGGCCTGGGAGCCGCGGGTTCTGGCGCTGACCCTGGCCATGGGCGCGACCGGCCTATGGAATATCGACACCAGCCGCGCCGCGCGTGAGACGCTCGCCGATTATGGGGAACTCAGCTACTACCAGATCTGGCTGGCCGGGCTGGAAAAGCTCGTGCTGCAGACTGGCGCGGTGCAGGGGGACGAGATCGTGCACGGTCGAGTGATGCAGCCCGCCGTGCCCACCCGAAGTGTATTGCACGCCGGCCAGGTCGCCGCCGTGCTGGCGCGAGGTTCGCCGACGGCGCGATCACCGTCGAGCCCCGCGCGCTACTCAACGGGCCAATGGGTGCGTACCTGCGCGGTCGCGCCCCGAGCGGGTCCATGGTGCTCATGTATTTGCCGACACGCATGCTCAAGGTCTCGGCGAACAACCGCAATGGCTGTACACGGTGGCGTTCGATGAGCAGGAACTCTGGGATGCAAATACACGTCGCCAGCAATCCACCGTCTCAGTGGATGCCTGGGAGCCCTACCTGGAACCGGCATGAACAACACCCCGCCTCCCGATCTACCGGGTTTCCCGCGCGACTCCGAGGGTCCCGTGTTCCAGGAACCCTGGGAAGCGAAGGCCTTCGCCATGGTGCTTGAGCTGCACGAACGCGGCTTGTTTACTTGGACCGAATGGGCCGAGGCCCTGGCGCATGAAATCCGC
>WNFJ01399665.1_pt1 | contig 22664 bp, 23 predicted proteins | sample 5400461 | NCBI WGS metagenome assembly WNFJ01 (sample SAMN13153349, study PRJNA577476) | soil metagenome | isolation source: 115 cm saprolite on Douglas fir-dominated hillslope | place: USA:California | collected 2013-09-17
CAACGCCTCAACCTAGCCTGGGGCAAGGTTGGTTTGTGCTTGTCGCTACACCCGAGTATGCGCATACTCTCCAATCAGGAGAAAAAATGGCGGCCACCAAAATTACGGTCAATCACAACGGTTCTATCCGCGTGGAAGGTGACTTTGAGATCTTCGATCCCGAAGGAAGACCCTTTGGACTAGCTGGCCGAACGACAATCGGGCTCTGCCGTTGCGGAAACTCCGCCAACAAGCCATTTTGCGACGGCTCTCATAAGACCTGCGGATTCGCCGACACCGTAGCCGCGCGGGAACTGCCTCCTCCCAAGCCGAAGCTCTAACCACCTGTTTCAGATCTTGAGACTGTCTCAGGCTGAGACAATCACGGAACTCTCGGTGATACTGGCCGTATGCCCGGTAACTCTAACGAAACAAAAATGATAGTGCCCTGATCCGCAAAGAAGCAGCCATTCTGGGTGTCTCGAACCCTTCCACGCAACTTTCAATCATGCCCGGTGCTTTTGTAAGTTACTTAATTTCAATTGCTTACAAACATGGAATTCTCGACAGAAAAGGGCACAAACTTGCTTCCTTCGGGAGTTGGTAGTCTTTCTTCGGCATTTGGGGGATTTTGTGGGTGGTTTGGGGAGCATCATCGGGTTTCTCCGCAGCGGCCGCAGTTCGGTCTCCGCGCCGATAGTCCAAAAGCGCGCCCTGGTTGCTTCTGGGGGCGCATTCCTCCTCCTTTTTCTTGTGGCCCTTTTCTACCTGCGGCAGACCACCGTTGCGGGCTCCTCGCAAAGCTATTTATATCTTGAAGTTGGCGGCACGCTGCTCAGCTTCTGCTATGCCGCCAATGCTCTGGTCCGCTTCCGCGGCACCCATGATCGCACCGCCCTAATCCTCGCTTTCGGATTTGTGCTTTCCGGCCTCTTCGAGACTGTTGGCTGCTTCGGCCTTAACGACTCGCTTGCCTCGGATGCGCTCACGTTGTCCCGCATTCCCATGGGCTGGATGGTTAGCCGCACACTGCTCGCTGTTTTACTGCTGGCCGCCATCGCCGTTGACCGCTATATGCCTACGGCGCGGCAGCCCAGCAAGGAAACCGCTGCGGCGTTGCTGGTCGTGGCCCTGGCTGCCTATATGACGAGCGCCGCATTTCTGGCCGCTCCCTCCGCACCTGTCGCGCATGCCGGGAATCTGCTTTCTCGTCCCTGGGATCTGCTTCTTGCTGGGCTGTTCTTGATTGCTGCGTTCTGTTTCTGGCAGCGCCTCAGGAGCGACAAGGATAGAAAGGGCTCTGCAAGCCTCTTCGATCACTCTCTCTTTGTCGTGGCTTCTCTCAACGTTGTTTGCCACCTTTCAGCGGCATTCTCCAGGCAGCTCTTCGATGGTCCGTTCTTTCTCGCGGAGTTGAGCAAGACGTTCAGCTATGTCGTGATGCTTTCCGGCGGGTTGCTGGACCAAGCGCGCCTCTTCGAGCAGGTGCGCTCGATGGCGGTCACCGACTCACTCACTGGATTGGCGAACTACCGCCGCCTCATCAGTGTTCTCGAAGCGGAATTGGACCGTTCGCGGCGTACGCATCGCCCGTTCAGCATCGTGCTTCTGGACATGGACGGACTTAAAACCATCAACGATCAATACGGTCATCTGACCGGTAGCCGCGCCCTGGTACGCATTGGGAAGATTCTGCGCAATCATTCCCGCGCGATTGACACCGCCGCGCGCTACGGCGGCGATGAATTCGCCCTCGTACTGCCGGAAGCCGGCAAGGACATCACCGCGCGCGTCGTCTCGCGAATCCGCGAGCGCCTCGCCTCAGAGCCGGAGCATCCCCCACTCTCTGTTAGCGCGGGCGTCGCAGCTTTTCCTGAGGATGGCGACACGCCGGAAAAACTTTTGGGCTCTGCCGACCGTGCCCTCTACGCCATGAAGCACCATGGCCGGAGCGGCGTTCAAAATCTCGCGCGCATTGCCGCGTGCCTGTGAGGATGAAAAGGACTATGCCTCACGGAAAAAAGTTTTCGTTTCACCGAGCCGAAAAACGCATACTGATGGAAATCCCCGTTTTGATTGACGGCCATCGCCAGGCGCCCGGCTCGGAATCGACTTTTACGGAAAACGTGAGCGCGCGTGGCGCGCGCGTCGTGAGTGTGCGCCACTGGGAACAAGGTGAACCATTGATGTTCGCTTCGCGCACTGGAGAATTTCGCTCTTCGGCCCGGGTAGCTTACTGCCAGTCACTGCAAGGCCACGGCTTTGCCATTGGCGTGGAGTTCCTCGATCCGAAAGGGCGATGGGTTGTTCAATCCCCAAGATAGCTTGACGTAAAGCGGCGAGCGGAGAGGAGGGCAACGCTGGAAAAAAAGAAGACAGTTTGCTTGCGCAAAAGTTTCAAGAAAGGCTGAAGCGTTTAGCGGATCATAGCGGATCTGCTAGGCGCTTCAGCCTTTTAGACCTCTTCTGCAACGCCTTGCCCACCTGCCGTCGTGAAGCTTGGGTTCTCCGAATCCGTCAAGGAATAGCTTTCAACGCTCCGCTGGATCTGTTACGTCCTTGCCCTTTTCCGCAGAACATCTTCGTAGACGCGAATCGTGTTTTCTACCATTCGGTCTGCTGAAAATCTCTTTTCCACTTCACGACGGCCCGCCTCGCCGAGGTTTTTGCGAAGCGTTTCTTCGAGGATTATCCGCAGCATGGCAGCCGCAAATTCCTTCCCGTTTGGCTCTACAACCAGCGCGGTTCGTTCACTTTCCACGACTTCCGCGAGCGCGCCTCGTTTCGTTGATACGCATGCTAGCCCCGCGGCCATCGCCCCCTGCAAAGCGGTTCCCAGTCCTTCGAACTCCGAAGGAAACACGAACGCATCGAGCGCGGCATAAACCTGTTCGACGTTATTCACGAATCCGGGAAAAAGTACCGCCTCCGTTTGTCCAAGCCGTTTTGTGAGCGTTTCCAATTCCGCACGGCACGTGCCATCGCCCGCGAGCAGCAGCCGCGCTTCCGGATGCAGCGCTCTTACCAATGGAAGCGCCTCTACCAAGTGCCGCTGTCCTTTTTCTGGCACAAGAACACTCACACATCCAAACAAAAACTCATTTTCCCGCACGCCCCAGTGTTTCCGGGCCTTACTTCTTTGCTCCGGTGTTGGTAGCGGGAGGACTTCCACGCCTTCATTCACGATCGACATTCGCTCAGCGGCGATGCCCGAATCGATCAAACTTTGCGCCACGTCTCTGCTGTTCGCCAAGAAACGTTCCACGGCCCGGTATCGCGCCCGCGACACTGAATTTTTCTGAAGTGGAAATCCAATTCGGCGGGAGAGCAGCAGCGGAAGCTGCCTGTGCGCTCTCGCCAGCCATGCCGCTGTCAACGCGTGTGGCTCATTCACATGAACGAGCTCAAATCGCTTTCCCGCGGTCAGGCCGCGGATCGCGCGCGCAGCCCAGCCGCGCAAGCCGAAATGCCGAACCCCGTGGACCATGATTCCGGCTTCCGCCGCGCGATTGGCGAGCGGCGAATCCTGGGGCGCCACCAACTCGACCTGGTGTCGACGCTCCCGCAACCCACGCAGTGTCAGCAATGCCTGGCTTTGCCCGCCGCGCCATTCCCGCTCCAGATCCACGTAAAGCACCCTCATGGTTTTCGCGCCCCGCTTGAGCAAAATGTTTTCTTCATCGCGGTAAGCGTAGTCAGGCAGATGGCGAGGCGGCTCATCAGACTCCGGACAGTTTTGGAATCGGCGCTAGTATCTCACAAAGAGAATCTGAGGAATCGCGGCAGGGATGAATCCTTTTGCAGAAAAGAAAGCCGGACTACTTCGGCTGGAAATTCACGCGAATCAAACTCACGCCGATCCGAAACTCGGTCCCGTCCTGCAACATCGCGGCCCGTACGCGCTCTTCGTCAAAGAAAGTCCCATTGGTGGAGTCCATGTCTTTCAGGTTGATGTAATTGTCCCGGACCTCCAACAGGCAGTGATGCCGCGAAATCTCAGGATCATTCAGTGGAATGTCCGCGCCTTTGCGGCCCAGCACGACACGCGGCTTTGCAAGCGTGTGACTTTCACCCTTCGAAGGGCCCGTTAGGATGCTGAGAACCACCTTGTTTTTCGCCGGCAGCCGAATTCCGGGATCGGCCGGCGCCAAGCGCAAGTTTGAATTACTCGCATCCGCACGGGCAAAAGAAGGCAGCGGAGACATCACCACCGTGGAATCCACGCGCCGCTTGATCTCCACGATCGTGGCTTTGCGGCACTTCGAGCATCTGAACTGCACTTTCGAATGCGAGCCAAACTGCCCGTCTTTCAGTAAATGCTCGGCGCCGCAATGAATGCACGCTGTCTGCATCTCTTAAAATTAGCATCACTCTCGACACTTTGGAGAGCGCCGGCAATCTATAGGGCGGAAAGGTAAATCCAGGCCAGCGCGTCCGCGGCTTCGCTCGGAATCTGCCTTGGGCCTATGTTACGATTGCAAGTTCCAGACCCCTCAGGAGAGCATGTGTCCGAGCATATTTCACGCAAAGAATTGAAGCAGGACAAGATCAAGGAAACGATCGAGCACGGCGCCGAAGCAGTAATCTCCCATGGGCAGTTCACGCTCATCGTTGTGATTGTTGTTCTGGCTATAGCGCTTGGCTACGGCGGCTGGCGTTTTTATATCGATCGCCAGACCGTGCAAGCGTCCCTCGAGTTCGACGCCGCCATGAAGGCCTACCAGGCCCGCATCAGCTTCGCGCCCGATCCCCTCGAACCCAAAGAGCCGCACTATCCAGATGAGCAAGCGCGCGCCAAGGATGCTTTGCAAAAGTTCACGAGCGTCGCCGACAAGTACCCCAGCACCAATCCAGGAAAACTCGCGCGCTACTATTCTGCTCTCTGTCTTGAGAACCTCGAGCGTCAGAATCAAGCACTCGAAGATTTGAAGAAAATCAGCGGCGGCAGCGACAAAGAGCTCGCGGCCATGGCGCAGTATCAAATGGCGGTCATCTATTCCCGCAGCGGCAAATCAGATGAGGCCATCAAGCTTTTCCGTGCTTTGGCCGACAAGCCAAGCATCCTAGTGCCCCGGCCGCTGGTGCTTCTGGAGCTGGCCGGCGTCCTTCGCGCTTCCAATCCAAAAGAAGCGGCCAGCATCTACCAGCAGATTAAGAAGGAATTCCCGGACACCACCATTGCTGATCAGGCCGATCGCGGATTGGATACGCTTTCGCCGAAATCCTGATCCGCTCCGCAACTGGCGCGCGCGGATCAGCCGGAACATTACGGAGCGGCCATCGAACCGGTTTCCACTTCTGCTCCCTGGGCGATGCGCGCGGAACATACGCGCGGCCGCCGCTACCCGGAGCCGCCGCATCCTTACCGCAGTGTCTACGCGCGTGACCGCGACCGCATCATTCATTCCCGCGCTTTTCGCCGCCTCGAAGCCAAGACGCAGGCCTTTACCACGCGGTACTCGGATCATTTCCGCAATCCTCTGACGCACACTCTCGAAGTCGCTCAGATTGCCCGCACCGTCGCCTCGGCGCTCGGGCTGAACTCCGAGCTAGCCGAAGCACTCGCTCTCGTCCACGACATAGGCCATCCGCCGTTCGGCCATGCCGGCGAACGCAAGCTTGACGAATTAATGCGCGTGCACGGCCAGTGCTTCAATCACAATCTGCACGCGCTTCGCATTGTCGAGCAATTTGAGCAGCGCTATCTTGATTTTCCCGGCTTGAATCTCACGTTTGAGGTTCGCGAAGGCATCATCAAGCATTCGCGCGATTATTCCGCCGCCGAATTTCCTCAGTTGGCCGAATACCTCTTGGATTTGCGCCCTCCCCTCGAAGCCCAGCTCATCGACTGCGTGGACGAAATTGCTTACAACACCGCGGACATGGATGATGCCCTCGAAGCCGAGCTGCTCGATCTCGCAGTTTTGCGCAAGGAAGTATCTTTTTTCGGAGAAGCCTACACGCAGGTCGATTCCGCGCACCCTGGCGCGCGCGAAAAACTGAAATTTAATGAAGCTCTAAAACGCGTTCTGGATTCTCTGGCCACCGATCTCATCGAAACGACGCAGCAGCGCGTCCTCGCAGCGGGCGTTTCCTCCGTGAACGGCATTCGCCAGGCGTCAAAGCGTCTTGCCGGTTTCAGTGACGCTGCCGCTGCGCGGAATCGCGAGCTCAAGCGCTTCCTCTTCGCGCACATTTACGATCATCCCGCGATCGCCGAAGACCGCGACCGCTCTGTGAAATGCCTCGAAGATCTCTTCGCCTACTATCTGGCGTCGGTTGGATCGATGCCCGCTTCTTATGAAGAGCTTGCGCAAAAGGAAGCGCGGCATGTCATCGTTTGCGATTACATTGCCGGCATGACCGACCAGTTCCTTCTTCGCCAGCATCACGAACATTTCGCCGCTGGCGGCCACGGAAAATCAGCAACACCTCATTGACGATGGAAGAAATCATCTGCCAAACGTGGGCGAAACCCTGCAGGCATTGGAGAGTATTGTCTGATTCCCTGTCCGTGAACATGGGAAGCGATCGCCCCACTTTCCTGCCTCGAAAAGTGGGGCAATCCATGGAGGCACTCAACAAAGCAGCGCTGTTCTTCGGGCGCGGATCTAGAAACGGATGAATGGCCCGAAAGCCACGCGCGCATTGTGGTGGGTGCCGCTGGCAAAATAGATTTCGTCACCCGCTTCCAAGCGCAGACCGATCGGCCCCAGATGCCCCTCGACACCCGCTCCTGGGTAAAGCGCGCCAATGACGTTGTTTGAGCGCAGGTTGTTCACGGAGTCCGTAAACGTTCCGAAAGTAGCGGGCCGCGGATCCACCTGGAAGTTAATAAAGCCACCCTTGAGAGTGAGGAAGGGGCGAATCCACCCGTGACCGCCTATGATTTTTGGACCAAAAAGCCCGTGAAGCGCTTTGAGACCACTGTTACCCACCGTGACCGTACAGCTCGTACTCACGCAGTGGTCGGTGAAAGCCTGGTCAAAGTCGTAGCTCATCTCACCTTCCATCATCACGTGCGAGAATACTTTGACGGCAGCCCGGCCACCGAGTCCCGCCAAATTCGTGTTCGTTTGCGTGAGGCGGAAATAATCGCCGTAAGCGCCAACTTGAAAATGATCCTGAGCCGACGACAGTGGCGCCAGCCCACCTGCGAGAAGTAGTAGAAGTGCGACACGCTTCATTCGTATCCTCCTTGTACGGAAATAGTAGGAATTGCAGGAAGCAGGGGCTGACTTCGGCTGGGGAAGTTTCCGCTTCTTCCACTTAGATGAAACCCTGCAACCTGGAGTTGCCACGCTGTTTAGGTCTAGCGGCAGCGTCTCTGCTGGCGGCCTCATCGGCCATCAACACTGGGTGATGTTTACTGAGAAATGTGAGTCGGCGGACCTTTACGACGCCCGGGCCAGCGTCAGAAAGAGCGTCAGGTAGCGCTTCAGTTTTTGGGTGATCAGGAAATTCTCTTTGACGTGCTCGTGCCCGTTCTCGCCGAGTTTTGCCGCGATTTCCGGGGGGGAAAGCAAAAAACGAATTTGATAGGCTGTACCCTCCACGGAATGGGCCAGCATCCCCGTGTGCTTGTGGATGATTTGGGTTGGAATGCCGCCAACCGCCGAAGCTACAACCGGTTTTTTCTTCCACAACCCTTCGGAGACAGTCAGGCCGAAGCCTTCGCGCAAGCTTTTCTGAATCACGATAGTGGAAGCCCGTTGCAAGGCGTTGACTTCGAGCGGGGCCCAGGCAGGCAGTTCGATCACTTTAATGTCCGGATCGCTTTCCGCTTCGCGCAGAACTTCCTTCAGCACGATGGCGCCCTCGGGATCGTCAGCTGCGCCGCCGCCCGCAAGCACCAGTTGGCAATCGAAATAGCGCTTCACGATCCTGTACGCGCGAATCACGCCAACGGGATCCTTGAGCCGGTCGAACCGCGAAATCTGCGTGAGGATGGGACGCTGCGGATCGATACGATAACGAGCCAGGACTTGTGCGATGAACGCCGGATCCAGATCACAGTTTTTTTCGGAGAGCGGGTCAATAGCCGGATAGAAAAGGTATTGCGGGATCGGAAGCTGCCTGGAGAACTCCGGGGAAGAAAACATGGCGCCTTCGTACCTCGAGACGAATTTTTCCAGGAAATCCCATACTGTTCGGTTGGGGTGTGAGAGATCGATATGGCAGCGCCACACCCAGTGATTTGTGCCCCGTCGGCGCGCATCAATCAGCCCAGCCGGTTGCGGGTCGTGAATGACCACGAATTCGGCGTCGAGAGGCAGAGTTGCGCGGTTGCGCTGGTTGTAAGCCAGAAAAATGTCGAAATCCCTGGGGGTTGCATGATAAGGCGCGCCATGCAGCGCATTATGGAAAGCCTTGGTAACTTCAAAGAAGTCTTCGCCGCCGGCCATCACGTCCCATTTAATGTTAAGCTCCAGTTCCTCCGCCAGGGGCACCAGACGATTGAGAATCTCCGCCACTCCTCCTCCCACGGCAGTGGAGTTAATCATCTCCATGCTGCGGCCGCGCAACGGCTTCGCCAAGGCGCGCAGTTCCTCGATTTCGCCCGCGCCCAGGAGTTCGGCGTAGTCGTCCAGTGGGATGCGTGTAAGGGCCAGGGCTTCGCTCATGCTTTTCTCCGTTCTCGATCGATCAGCCGCAGCAGCTTGGAGCGCGAGCTGTCCAGCGTATTGGTGTAAATGTCGATGTGATTGACGCTGTCGGCGAGCGTCTTAAGTCCCAGCCCGTCGGCAAGCCAGTGCGAAAAATCGTTGGTCTGGAGTTGAAGACGCAGCCGTGAAGAGATGAAATGAAAGTAGAACCCGGAGTGGCTGAGATGCGTTATACCGTCGCGGAACTCGTCAAGCGTTCGCGCGCTTCGGCCCAGGGGCGCGGTGACTTCGAGGCTTTCGCAAAAATAGAATCGTTCCAGCGCGGACTGCCCAGCAAAATGGGGAAACGCCCTGCAAAAATCGCCCACGAGGCGGCAGAGATCGCGCCGTAACGCGGCGATGGAAACGTAATCGCGAATGTCGAGCGCCGCGAGCTGCTCGGCAAGGTCGTTGCGGTTGGCGTCAGAGAGCACCCATTGCGCGAAATCGTTCGAAAAGCCTTCGGTGAGGAAGTGGTGGCTGCCGAGCGTTTGATAGGCATGATGGAAGATGGAAGCATCGCTGCAATTCTCGAGCCCCGACAGTAGTTCCGCGAGGGTGCATGCCGATTGGTTGCCGATGCGCGTGAGATAGGAAACGGTGAAGAATTCGAAGGGCGTTTCTGCAGTGTTCACCCGAGTATTTCCTCCATTTTGGAAACCGCCGCGGCGCACCTGCAGCTCCGCGATCTACAACTTTACTCCATCCGGCCCGTTCATGATGCTTGGGGTGCTTCCAATCGCTCCGGCAGTTCAATGCGAATCTCCGTGAGATCGGAGAGAATATTCGCGGCCCAGCGGTAGATGTTGTGCTCGCGCACCTGGTGCCGCATTCGCTGCATCCGTCTGGCTTGTTCTTCTTCCGGCATCTCCAGCGCGCGGTGAATGTAGTCGGCAAGTTGAGAGATGTCGTAGGGGTTCACCAGCAGGGCATCCGAAAGCTCATGAGCCGCGCCTGCAAAAGTGCTGAGGATGAGCGCCCCGCGTTCGTCATCGCGGGAGGCCACGAATTCCTTGGCCACCAGGTTCATTCCATCGTGCAGGGATGTCACCATGCAGAACGAAGAAGCGCGGTAAAAGCGTGAGATTTCTTCGTGCGAGTGATGCTTCTTGCGGAACACGATAGGTTTCCAACGCGCCGTTTGGAAGCGCGCATTGATGCGCTCTGCTTCGGCGCTGACTTCGTCCAGAAAATTCTTGTAGCGCTCAATGTCCGTGCGGCTGGGCGCGCCGATTTGCACGAAGGTGAATCGCTGCTGGTACGCAGGGTTAAGCTCGAAGAAACGCTCCAAGGCGCGGAAACGCTCGAGGATTCCCTTCGTGTAGTCCACTCGATCGACGCCTACTCCGAGGAGGGAGGCCTCGACGTGCATTTCCGCGCAAAGGGCGGCCCGTTTTTCACCGGTACTGCGCGCCTGGGTCGCTTGCGAATTCTCCGGGTACGCCACGCTGATGGGATACGGCCGAACCCTGGTGATGTGGCCCTGCCGGTTTACGGCAAAGCGGTCCCACTCCGTAAGCGCTTCAACCGCGCGGTCCACGGTCTCCAGAAAATTGTTGCAGTGCGATTGAATGTGAAAGCCGATCAGATCGGCGCCGAGGAGGCCGTCGACCAACTCTCGCTGCCAGGGGCAAATCCCAAAAACTTCCGGATTGGGCCAGGGAATATGCCAAAAAATCGCCACTCGCGCATCCGGCCGTGCGTCCTTAACCATCCTCGGCAGCAGCGCGAAATGATAATCCTGCGCGAGAAGGATAGGCGATTCCGCGCCCTCCATTTCTTGCAAAACGGCGTCGGCAAAACGGCGATTGATTTTTTGATACTGCAGCCAATCCTCGGGACGAAAGATCGGGCGCGTGTGCGCGATGTGTGAAAGCGGCCAGAGACCTTCGTTCGAAAAACCCTCGTAATAACCTTTGTCTTCCGCGTCGCTCAGCCACACGCGGCGCAGCGTGTAACTCGGACGATCCGGCGGGACCCGAAGGTGATCCTGGGCGTCGACCACCTCACGGTCAGCGCTGCCGGAGCCGTTGGCAATCCACGTCCCATTGCAGGCGCGCAAGACCGGTTCGAGCGCCGTAACCACTCCGCTGGCGGGCACGAGCACCTCGATCGATTTGTCCCTATCGTTGAACACATGCATATAGGGCTCGCGATTCGAAACCAGAAACAGCGGCTTTTCCTCAAGCTTGTTGCGCAAACTGACCCGCAACCGCTCGGCCGTCCAAAGCGAAGCGTTCGAGTCTCGCAACCGTGCCTCTTCCTCCGCAACGGCGCGAGCCGTGTTCAAGTCATGGGCCAGGTGCGTCACTTCATGATTGAGCTGATCAAGGATTTCGCCTTTCGAAAGAACGGGTCCTACATTGGGTTGTCCCGTGCGCAAAGTTCGCAGCCAATTAGCGGTGCGCGTGAGCGGTCCGGTAAAAGTCCACTTCACGAGAATCAGCGCCAATCCCGTGATCAAAAGTGTTTGGATAAATGCGTTGAGCAGGGAATCGCGCATGGTCCGGGAGACTTGTTTGTCGATGTAACTGGTGTCGTGAAACAGAACCAGTGTGCCCACGACTTCGTTGTTATGGTGAAGCGGCAGCGCATAGATGTGGACGGGAACTCCCTCGGCCGGGTTCAGAGAAGGAGTCTGATCTGCGCTGAGAAATTGGCCCAGACCAGTGTCCTCCCGCGAAGCGCGAGTGGCCGTCGGCGGCCGCAATTTGAAGGCCGGCGACAAGCCGGACGTGATCGCCACTGCCGCGCCCGCATTGTTGTACACCGCGACACCTTTCAAGTGTTCACGCTGGCCGAAGCGCTCCACCAGGCGTTGCAAACTTTTCTCTTGCGCGCGCTCCAGTAACGGTTCGGCGGTTTCCTGGAGACTCTCACCTAATATCTCCGCGCGCCGCGAGAGGTCGTTGCGCAGATTGTGTTTTTCTGTCCGTACCTGATACGCGGCAAAAAGTAAAGACACCACGGCGACGCTCACGACGAGGGGTAGGACGATTTTCAGAGTCGTGCGCATCGAGACTCCTTAAGCGCCAAATAAAACGACGCCGCGAGGGGCTGGGGGGGCCGCGGCAAGAGAAACTAAATTATTCGTCAGCGGCCGCGAAAAGGGCCGAAGCGATTTGTTAATGCAAGTTTACCCCCGAGCCTTTCTTCACGACAACGTGGACGGCAAGGTTATTGCCGCCGTTCAAGCGATATTCCACAGTGGCGTGCGCCCCGAGCCTCAGTTTACCTTCGACCTTGGTTTGGTCGTCAACCAGAAAATGGATGGTGTTCATTTTGTTGCCCTTTGCAACGTCAAGAGCGAAAGCTGCGTCACCAATAGATGAAATTTTGCCTGAAACGGACTGCGTATCGGGGGCGGGTTGTGGGTCGCGTGGTAGGAGCCGATCAGGAATGGGCGTTGACCAGGCCGCCACGGTCAAGCATACGAGGAACAGAGTCGTCAGGCACAAAGCAGTCCTGAATCGCATTGAATGGCCTCCAATTCGATTTGCACCGGGGTGTTCTTGGGGGCACGAGGTGAGCCAAAGAAAAAGAATTCCACAAATCGAGCTAATACGTGTGGAATCAGAGAGTTACACCATGAAAGGCCAAGGTTTGGCTATGAGGGGATGGTACTAGAGCTGTGAAGTTTTTGCCCTTGCAGGCAGAAAGGCCATGAAAAGGCCCGGTCAGCAGCGATTGACCATTCGTCGGCTTAAAAGTAGGATTTGGCTGCCATTCTTGCGTGGCTTTGCGGATTGCAGGAAGGAAGCGAGGGGATCACTGTGTATTGTTCCAAGTGTGGCGGAGCGATGGCCGACGGTGCAGCGTTTTGCTCGCAATGCGGACAGGCGTTTTCGTTTGCCGCTGCGGCACCGCGCCCGCCGATGATGAATGCAGTAGCGGTACCGCCAATGCCAGCCGGCTTCGCGGGCGCTCCCGCATACGCGGGTGCTCCCGCCATTCCACGCGTGGAGTATGCAGGGTTCTGGCTGCGATTTTTGGCGCTCATCATTGACAACGTGATAATGGGAATTGGCTTCGTGCTGGTGTTGATTCCGCTCATTTTTCTGACGGGATTAGGATCCCTGCTCAGCCAGATTCACACCGATCAAGAATTGAACGACGCCGGGATCCTTTTTATCATTGGAGTGGTATTTCTGGTTGCCACGCTCAGCCTGGTCTTGACGTGGCTGTATCACGCGCTGATGGAAAGCTCGGAGTGGCAGGCCACGGTCGGGAAAAAGGCCCTTGGTCTGGTGGTGACCGATATGGCAGGGCGGCGCGTCAGCTTCGGTCGCGCGACGGGAAGGCACTTCGGCAAAATCATCACGAACATGGTCCCGCTGTTGATTGGATACATCATGGCTGGGTTCACGGAAAAGAAGCAGGCGCTACACGACATGATGGCAGGATGCCTGGTGCTGCGACGCGGCTAGCGGCGAATCGTAATATATTTTCACTGCTCAGTCATTCGGATCATTCCTGAAAACCAACAAACAGAGACAGCCCAGCGCTCGACGAAGAGCGCAGGGCTGCTGATTTCCGCGGCCGTACAGCGCGCTTGTTTCCTACTGAGGGAGCAAGACGGAGTCGACGACGTGGATGACGCCGTTGGACTGGTTGACGTCGGCGATCGTGACTCTGGACATGCCGCCTTTTTCGTCGGTGAGAATGATGGTCTTACCCATGGCTGTGGCTTTGAGCGTGCCGCCGCTCACGGTCTTCAGCGTGGCAGTCCCGTTGCCGTCCTTGATCGCTTTCCAGAGGTCCTTGCTGGACATTTTGCCGGCGACGACGTGATAGGTCAGAACCTTGGTGAGCGTCTCCTTGTTTTCCGGCTTGAGCAGCGTGTCCACCGTGCCGGCGGGCAACTTGGCAAACGCTTCGTTCGTCGGCGCGAAAACGGTGAACGGGCCGGGGCTCTGCAGCGTTTCAACCAAACCAGCGGCCTTGACGGCGGCGACCAGCGTGGTGTGATCAGCGGAATTGACAGCGTTCGAGACTATGTCCTTGGATGCGAGCATCGCCGCTCCACCGACCATGGGGTTGTCCTTGGCGATGACCGCGCTGCCAACCATTAGAACTGCGAGAAAGAGATACGCAAGCTTCTTCATTTCTTCAAATCCTTTCAAAATGGAATGTTGTGACCTGCACTGGGTAATACGCGGTTAGCGGCCGATCGGATGAGTCCACTGACAGCAGCAAGTTTAAGAAGGCGAACAAAGAAAAACGGCAGAGGTACTAGGCAGCAGTGAACTGCTTATGATGAAGGACCAACAAGTTGCTTGATTTGAGCGCGGCGCTCGCGTAGGTGCGCCCTTCATTGTCGCTGAACTCGATCTCAAAGACTCCGGGAGCCAGGTTCTCAACCACGGTGCCCACTTGCCCGCGAATCAGACTGTGCTCTGGCACATTTTCCAACAGCGCAACGACATCGAACAGTTTTGGTTGCATAGCTCAATGCCTCACAAAACGTAACAGGTGGTCAATCTCAGGAAGTCTTCGCCCGTGAGAACGATCCATGAGCTTCGAACCATCGCTTGGCCTGACAATCCATCCATCAAAAAGTCTACCACGTACCTTTGCCCGCAAGCATCCCGCGCCCCAAGCATTGCTTCCTCCTCCACCGCAGCCACGAACAATGCGTTGCGTAACCGGCCAACATTGCTTCGGGTTATCCCGAGGGCTGACTCAAAAACTCGTGCTTTGTGGCGCCCGTAAGGGTGGAGCGGATTGAGACAATAGTCGGTGAGTTTCGCCAGGTCCACGACGGTCTATCAGAATTGGGCTGCTTCACGGCGGGGATGATACCACTGCAAGTACTAGGCTGGCCCGGTGACGAACAGGGCGCAAGAAAGCATGGCTGGGCTGGGCGGATTCCTTGACTTGGCGGGGAGGCGACTCAATAATGGTAAAGCATGAGCGTACGCGCCGGAGGCGCAGAAGAGATGTTCCTTGACGTCAAGGAATTGGCCGTTCACAAGCTGCGCATCCGGAAGACGTATGCCCCGGGCAGCATCGATTTTCATTCGGCGGAGATCAAGCAGCTCGAGCCGCTGGAAGTGACGGCCACGGCGGAGTTGCTGGAAGGGCAGATTCGGGTCGAGGGCAACCTCGAAACGAAGATCGAATTGGTGTGTGCGCGCTGCCTGGAGCCGGTGGTGGAAGAGGTGAGCCGGGCGTTTGACCTCTTTTATGCGCCGCTTCCGAAGGATGCCAAGCCGAAAGAAGACCGGCTGAAGGACGACGATACGGAGATCGGGTTTTACCAAGGAGAAGGGCTCTTCCTGGCGGACGTGATCAAGGAGCAGGTGCTGCTGGCGCTACCATTGAAAGTAATTTGCCAGAGCGACTGCCGGGGGCTGTGCCCGAATTGCGGCGCAAACCTCAACCACGAAGAGTGCCGCTGTGAGACCCACGCGATGGACCCGCGAATGGCCCCTCTCGCGCGCCTCAAGCAGGACTGGCTCAAGAAACAATAGTTTTCCGGGCGCGAAGCCCGATAGAATCCGCCCAACGCGGCGGGACCGAGGAGTATTACTATGCCTAACCCGAAACGACGGCATTCGAAGAGACGCACCAGCACAAGGCGGGCGCACGACTTTTTGTCCAAGCCCGCGCTGGCGAAATGTCCGAACTGCCATGAAATGAAGCAGCCGCACCAGGTTTGCCCGCATTGCGGACACTACAAGGGCAAAGCGGCTCAAGAAGCGGCGTCTTAAGGATTTCGAGTTTTCTCGCTTAGCCTGCGGACAAAAATCCCATGATCACTATCGCCGTTGACGCCATGGGCGGAGACCACGCGCCCCGCCCCGAGGTCGAAGGCAGCGTGCTGGCCGCGCGGGAGTTCGGTGTGCGCATTTTGCTGGTGGGCCAGCAAAGCGTGGTGCGGGCGGAACTGGCTCGACACGCCGCACCCAATCTGCCGATCGAGTTCGTGCCGGCCAGCGAAGTGATCACCATGCAGGATCATCCCGCCCAGGCGTTCCGGCGGAAGAAGGACAGCTCGGTGCACGTTGCGGCCCGGCTAGTGCGCGAGGCCAAGGCGGACGGGATGGTCAGCGCAGGGAACACCGGCGCGGTAATGACGGTGGCGAAGTTCTTGCTGGGAACGCTGGAATCCGTGGATCGCGTGGCGCTGGCTGCGCCGTTTCCCAATGCCAAGGGCGGCGTTTCCGTGCTGTTGGACGTAGGCGCAAACGTCGATTCGCGGCCGGAGCACCTGGTACAGTTCGCGGTAATGGGCGAGGTCTACTATCGGGCTACGTTCGGCAACCGCCGGCCGCGCGTGGGCTTGCTCTCCGTTGGCGAAGAAGAGATCAAAGGCAACGAGCTGACCCGCGAGGTTTACACCCGGCTGAAGAAAAGCCCGGTCTATTTTGTCGGGAACGTGGAAGGCGGAGATCTTTTTTCCGGCAACGTGGATGTGATCGTGAGCGATGGATTCGTCGGCAACATCGCGCTGAAGATTTGCGAAGGTCTGGCGTTTCAAATTTTCGGCTTGCTGCGGCGGTCCATCGACAGTTCGTTCGTTTCACAGGTAGGCGGGATGCTTTCGAAAGGGGCCTTCAAGGCGTTGCGAAAGACCATTGATTACACGGAGTACGGTGGCGCGCCGCTGCTGGGCGTGCGCGGTGTTTGCGTGATCGGCCACGGACGTTCGAACGCTAACGCCGTGAAGAACGCCATTCGCGTGGCCGCGGGACTCGCCCGCGCCCGCATGAACGAGAAAATTGAACAGGAGCTCTCCGCCGCCGCGGTCGTCGCGTGACGGCGCAAGCGGAGGATTAACAATGGGCAAAGTCGCATTCTTGTTTCCGGGACAAGCTTCGCAATACCCGGGCATGGGCAGGGAGCTGGCGGAGAAATTTCCGGCGGCGAAGGCCGTTTTTGACGAGGCCGACGAAGCGCTGGGTTTCTCGATTTCGAAGATCTGTTTTGAAGGCGCCGAAGAAGAACTCAAGCTGACGGCCAACACGCAGCCGGCGATTTTGACTTGCTCTGTCGCCGTGGTTCGCGTACTCGCGGAGAAGGGCCTCGAGCCCGATTTTGTAGCCGGGCATAGCTTGGGTGAATACTCGGCGCTAGTGGCGGCAGGCGCGCTGAAGTTTGCCGATGCCGTGCGGCTTGTGCGGAAGCGCGGAACGTACATGCAGGAGGCCGTTCCGGCGGGCGTGGGGGCGATGGCTGCGATTATGGGTTTGTCGCACGCGGTAGTAGCGGACGCATGCAAGCGCGCGGCAGGGATAGAGATTTGCGCGGCGGCGAACCTGAATTCGCCGGACCAGACCGTGATTTCCGGGCATGCTGGCGCTGTGAAGCGAGCTGTCGAATTGGCTTCGCAGGCGGGAGCCAAGCGTGCTGTCATTCTGGCGGTGTCCGCCCCGTTCCATTCGGCGCTCATGATGCCTGCGCAAGAAAAGCTGGAAATGGACTTAAGGAACACGGAGTTTTCGAATTTGCGCGTGTCGCTGGTGACCAACGTGGACGCGGACACCATCGAACACGGCGGCGAAGCGCGCGAGGCGCTTATACGGCAAGTTACTGCTCCGGTGCGCTGGGAAGAGTCCGTGCGTCTGCTCGTCGATGAGGGTGTGAACACGTTCGTGGAAGTCGGCCCTGGGCGCGTGCTGACGGGATTGCTGCGCCAGATCGAACGCTCCGTGGCTGCGCTCAACGTCGAGGATGAGAAGAGCTTGGCCGCGACGGTAGAAAAAATCGGTGGCGCGCGCTCGGATGCGGCGTGACGCCGCTGTAGGCCATGCGTGCTGTAGCTCAGGCCTTTAGGCCTGAGGGTTTTCCTCTCCTGGCGTGGTGCGAACGCATCGGAAAGGCCTCACCCCTGAAGGGTCAGCTACAGAGTCGACGCAAATGTTCAGTTTGAAGGACAAAGTCGCGCTGGTGACCGGAGCTTCGCAAGGCATCGGCCGCGACACCGCGTTGGCGCTTGCGGAAGCGGGCGCGAAAGTCGCGGTTGCGGCGCGGAATGAAGAAAAGCTGGCCGCGCTAGCCAAGGAAATCGTGGCCGGGGGTGGCGAAGCGTTCGTGGTGAAGATGGATGTGGCCGACGCGGACCAGATAAAAGCAGGATTCAAACAGGTAGTTGAAAAATTTGGCCGCCTGGACATTCTGGTCAACAACGCGGCAATCACCCGCGATGGCCTGGCGTTGCGCATGAAGCAGGACGATTGGGAGGTGGTGATTCGAACGAATTTGACGGGCGCGCACCTGTGCATCCAGCAAGCGCTGGGGACCATGATACGTGCGAGGGCGGGGCGGATCATTAATATTGCTTCCGTGGTAGCGCAGATGGGCAACGCCGGCCAGGCGAATTACGTCGCCGCAAAAGCGGGCCTGATCGGCTTGACCAAAGCCATTGCCATCGAAATTGCTTCGCGCAACATTACCGTAAACGCCGTCGCGCCAGGCTTCATCGAGACGCCCATGACGGATGTTCTCGGCGACAAAGTGAAAGAAGAGTTGAAGACGCGCATTCCGCTCGGGCGCATGGGTTCCGCGCGCGATGTAGCCGCCGCGATCGTGTTCCTTGCCAGCGACGAGGCCGGCTACATCACCGGCCACGTCCTGGACGTAAACGGCGGCATGTATCTGGCGTAGGGTGGACCAATCTCTGAGGAGTAGCAGATGGGGTCAAGCAAGCGCGAGTGGAAGGACATAAAGGATGCGCCGGACTGGCCAGCTCTAAGGAGAACTCTTGCGGAACAAGCTGGGAAGAGCGAGAGCGAGATTCAAGAACTTGCCGAGAGTTAGGATTCCCTTGACGAAGTCGAGCTAGTAATGCTTATAGAGGAGGCCTTCAGCGTAGAAATTCACCTGTGAGAGAACCCAAGTTGACCTAGAGAGGCGGGCTAAATAGAATGGGCAGGTTGCTCAGAGGGGCCCAAACCAACGATTTTGGCGCGGCTGTACTCCGCGCGCGCAGTGCAGGCAAGCAAGCCTGGGAATACACGACAGAAGTCTACAGATAGGCGACTAACGATCGCGGAGGAACAGGAATGGCCAGCGTAGAAGAGCGCGTGAAGCAGATTATCGTCGAGCAGCTCGGCGTGGACGAAGCGGAGGTCACGCCCACAGCGTCGTTTGTGGACGACTTGGGCGCGGATTCGCTCGACCAGGTAGAATTGGTAATGGCCTTTGAAGAGGCGTTCGGCATTGAAGTGCCGGACGAGGACGCCGAGAAAATGACCACCGTGAAAGACGCGGTCGAATATATCGATAAACACGCCAAAGGTAAGTAAGCCACGGAATTCACACCTCAACAGGGAGCAGTGAAGAGTTGACTCGCCGGGTAGTCGTTACGGGCGTTGGATTGGTCTGCGCGCTGGGCATCGGCACGGAGGAAACATGGAAAAACCTCCTGGCCGGTCACAGCGGCATTGGGCCTATCACGCAGTTCGATGCCAAGGGGTTTGATTGCAAAATCGCCGGGGAGATCAAGAACTTCGATCCCTTCCAATGGATTGAGAAAAAAGAACTGAAAAAGATGGGCCGCTTTATCCAAGTGGCGTTGGCCGCCGCCGACTTTGCGGTAAAGTCCGCCAATTGGAAACGCGAAGATTCGGACCTGGATGAAGTGGGCGTGTACGTCTCTTCCGGCATCGGCGGATTCGATATCATCGAGCGCGAACATTGGAAACTGGTGCAGGGTGGGCCGGGAAAGATTTCTCCTTTTTTTATTCCTTCCGCGATTGTCAATCTTGCTTCGGGACATATTTCGATTCGCTACGGCGCGCGTGGGCCGAATTCCGCGACGGCCACGGCGTGTTCTGCTTCGGCGCACGCCATCGGCGATTCGTTCAAGATTATCGAGCGAGGCGCCGCAGAGATGATGATCTGCGGCGGCACGGAAGCGACCATTACACCCATGGGCGTCGGCGGATTCGCGGCCATGAAGGCGCTTTCGACGCGCAACGATGACCCTGCGCGAGCCAGCCGGCCCTGGGACGCAGGGCGCGACGGCTTCGTCGTGGGCGAAGGCGCCGGCATCGTTATTCTGGAATCGCTGGAGCACGCACAGAAGCGCAATGCGCCGATCCTTGCGGAGATCGTGGGCTACGGCATGTCCGGCGATGCGTTTCACATCACGCAGCCCGCGGAAAACGGGGACGGTGCGTATCGCGTGATGCGCGCAGCGATTAAGGATGCCAAACTGTCACCTGGTGATATCGGTTACGTGAACGCGCATGGCACGTCGACGCCGATTGGCGATGTGATCGAGACACGTGCGCTAAAGAGGGTATTCGGCGAGCGCGCAAATAAAGTGCCCGTAAGCTCGACCAAGTCCATGACCGGACATTTGCTCGGCGGAGCCGGTGGACTGGAAGCGGGGATTAGCGTGCTGGCGCTGCGCGATCAGATTTTACCGCCGACAATCAATCTCGAGACTCCGGATCCCGAGTGCGACCTGGATTACGTGCCGAATCACGCTCGCAAAGCTTCCGTGGAGTACGCGCTCTCGAATTCCTTTGGATTTGGCGGCACCAATGCCGCGCTCATTTTTAAGCGCTGGTCCGGCAAATAATATCCCTCCCGCGTGGGCCGCAGTTTGGTTTTAGATTCACAGAAGGAAAAATTTCGTGAAAATTATCGTTTGCATCAAGCAAGTTCCCGCGAAGGACGCACCGCTGGCGATCGTCGGGAACTGGATCAAGGAATCCGACATCGGTTTCGAAATGAACGAGCCGGATAGCTACGCATTGGAAGAAGCGCTGCGTCTGAAGGAAAAGCACGGCGGAGAAGTGATTGCTCTGTCGATGGGCCCGGAGCGCGTGAAGCAGACGATCAAAGAAGCGCTTGCGAAAGGCGCGGACCGCGGGATTCATATTGCAGACGATCAATTCGCGCAGCTCGATCCGCTTGGATCGGCGAAGGCCCTGGCGGCCGCCATTCGAAACGAGAAGGCTGATTTAGTGCTGACCGGGTTGCAAAGCGACGACCACGGCTTTGGGCAAACCGGTGTGCTGCTGGCGGGACTGATGGATTTGCCGCACGCAACCATCATCATGCAGATCGAAGTGGCCGGGACAATCCTGAAATTGAAACGCGAACTGGAGGCCGGCTGGTTTCAGCATCTGGAATGCCCGCTGCCGGCAGTGCTCTCGATTCAGTCCGGCATCAACAAAGTGCGCTACGCCACACTGAAAGGCATCATGGCCGCCAAGAAAAAAGAGATCGCCGCAGTTACGCGGAAGTCGCTCGGTGTTGCCGCTGAAGTGACGCAGAAAATCGAAAAAATTTATGTGCCGACAAAAACTAAGAAAACCGAATTTCTGAGTGGCACGCCCAAGGAAGTAGCAACGAAGCTCGTGGAAAAATTGAAGTTCGAAGCGCGCGTGATCTAACCATGAAAATTCTTGTGATCACCGAACTCCGGCAAGGAAAGTGGAACAACGCAAGCTTCGAGACGCTCGCGGCCGCGCAACAAATTGCGAAAGATACTTTGAGCGCGGTCAGCGCGCTGGTGATTGGCAAAGGTGTCGGCTCGTTCGCGGAAGAGCTAGCGACGAAAAATGTGGCGGAAGTTCTGAGTGTGGAGCACGATTTACTCGAAGCGTACACGCCGGATGGATTCTGCGTGGCATTTAAGCAGGTGATCGAGTCTGCCAAGCCGGATTTGGTCTTGTTTCCCCATACCTATCAGGTGCGCGATTTTGCGCCGAAATTGGCGGCCATGCTCGGCAAGGGCATGATCGGCGACTGCATCGGCTACCGCAGCGAGGGCGGCAAGCTTATTTTCGTTCGCCAAATGTTTCAGGGGAAAACCGTGGCGGACGTAACCTTTGCCGGTGCAGCACCGTGGTTCGCATCGTTTCAATCCGGCGCGTTTCGCGCCGATTTGCTCGCGGGGCATCCTTCGGGAAAAGCGCCTGTACATGCCGTCGCCGTATCGCTGAGCGCGAATCAGATTCGCACCAAGCCGCTTGATCTCTTTAAGGAAGCAAAGTCCGCGGTCGATTTGACGCAAGCGCCAATCATTGTGTCCATCGGGCGCGGCATCAAGGCGCCGGAAAATATTCCGCAGGCAGAGGCGCTCGCGAAAGCCATCGGCGGCGAGATCGCCGCGTCGCGCCCGATTTGCGATGAAGGCTGGCTCCCCATGGAGCGTCAGATCGGCAGTTCCGGCCAAACGGTCGCGCCGAAACTTTATCTGGCGCTAGGAATCAGCGGCGCGATTCAGCACGTCGTCGGCATGAAAGGCGCGCGCACCATCGTGGCCATCAACAAAGATGCAAACGCGCCTATCTTCGAAATCGCCGACTACGGCGTCGTCGGCGATATTTTCGAAATCATGCCTGCCCTCACAGAAGCCCTGGAAAAAGCAAATTCCGCGTAACGTCCTGCAATTCCGGTGACGGTCACTTTGCTACAATGAGAGCAAATCCATGACCGCTCAGCGGGAACAACTTGAAGCCGATGTGCTGATCGTTGGCGCGGGCCCTGCAGGTCTCTCCTGCGCGCTACATCTCGCGAACCTCATCAAAAAGCACAACGCGGTCGGCGGCTCCACGGGCAAGAACGGCACGCAGCTTTCCGCTGAAAATATTTATGTGCTCGAGAAGGGGCGCGAGATTGGCGCGCACCAACTTTCGGGTGCGATCATGAATCCGAAAGCGCTGGCGGAGTTGATACCGGATTTCGAGAAGAGCGCGCCGTTGGATACGCCAGTAACCGATGATGCGGCGCTGCTTTTTACACGCGGATCGTCGTTCCGCTTTCCCATCACTCCGCCGCCGTTCAAGAACAAGGGCAATTATGTTGTTTCGTTGAGCAAAATAACAAAGTGGCTCGGTGAACTCGTGGAAGCGGCAGGCGTCAATGTCTTCAAGGAATTTGGCGGCGCAGCATTAGTTTACGAAGGAGAAGGAATCGGCGGCGTCATCACGGAAGACAAGGGCGTCGACAAGAACGGCAAGCCGAAGGACAACTTCACTCCAGGTTACGAACTACGCGCTAAAGTTACTGTACTTGCCGAAGGGACGCGCGGTTCACTCACAAAAAAACTCGTCGCCGCAAAAAAGCTCGACAACA
>WNFJ01399887.1_pt1 | contig 22654 bp, 18 predicted proteins | sample 5400461 | NCBI WGS metagenome assembly WNFJ01 (sample SAMN13153349, study PRJNA577476) | soil metagenome | isolation source: 115 cm saprolite on Douglas fir-dominated hillslope | place: USA:California | collected 2013-09-17
GCCGGCTTCCCGAAGTTGGCTGCGCATGGATTGGGGACGCCGGTGCTCTTCTTATTCAATTAAGATCGGCACTACGACAACCTCGGCTGGCTCGTCTCATTACTCGCCGCGTAATATATCCTCGTGTCAGCTCCTGATGAAATGGTCGAGCATCTGCTGAGTTAATTACCGGACTCGCGCACAGCGCAACTTCTCTTTGCTCGTCTTACAGAAACTAATAACTCTCTGGCGCGACTGTTTCAGCGTGAGCCGGGATTGCTGTCAGATGTGCTTAGCCTGGCCGCGTGGAGCCCGCTGCTGGCAACTACGCTGGAGCAGAACCCCGACTACGTGACCTGGCTGCAACGTGAGCGCGTCAACACACGCGTGCGCACTCATGAAGAGTTGGCCGAATCGCTCGGGCGCTTTTCGCTGACGAATTCACAGCTCGATCCGCACGTGATGCTGGCGCGCTTTCGCCGCCGCGATCTGCTCCGCACTTACCTGCACGACATCCGCCACGCCCGCACGATTGTGGAAACGACTGAGGAGTTGTCGAACCTGGCAGACACGGTCCTTGAATACGCTTTGAACCGTTCACGGCAGGAACTGGACAATCGTTTTGGTCCGCCCCAAACCACCGACGCTCGCGGTCGCACTTCGAGCGCTGAGTTCTGTATCGTGGCGTTGGGTAAGCTCGGTTCACGGGAACTGAACTATGCCTCGGATGTCGATCTGGTGTTTCTCTTTTCAGACGAAGGCGTGACTTCCGGCGGCGGGTCGCGAGGGCAGATTACCAACAGAGAATACTTCGTCAAGCTGGGCGAATCACTTTTGCGCCTGGTGAGCGAGCCGACGGGCGAAGGCGCCGCGTATCGCATCGATGTGCGCTTACGGCCTCACGGGCGCGACGGCGCGCTGGCGTCCGCGTTGGACGAGGCCGTCCGTTACTACGAAGAAACCGCGCAGGACTGGGAACTACAGGCGCTGATTCGCGCGCGTTCTGCTGCCGGCTCACATCGCCTCTATCAGCGTTTTGCCGGACGGGTAATCGATCGCGTCTTCCGCGCAGACATCAGCGTCACCGCGGCGCTTATGAACGTGCGGACGGCGAAGGAGAAGATTGATACTCAGCGAGAGCGTGGCGCGAAAGGTTTCAACGTCAAGCTTGGGCGCGGCGGCATTCGCGAAATCGAGTTCATCGCGCAAGCGCTGCAAGTCGCCTTTGGCGGCCGCGATCCGTGGTTGCGTGCGGCGCACACCTTGATCAGCCTCGGCCGTCTGGCCGATCGTGGATTGATTACCGAACGCGAGCACTCGCAACTTTCCAGTGCTTACCATTTTTGGCGGGCCCTCGAGCACCGTCTGCAAATGGAGCACGGCCTGCAGACACATTCGCTGCCGAGTGATTCAGAGCGGCGCGCTTTGATCGCGCGGCGCATGGATTTTTCCGGAGAGGACGCGCCGGCTGATTTTGAAATCGCGCTGGCTACGCATGCGACACACGTTCGTGAGGCGTTCGATCGCCTCTTTGGGCCGGCCGACATCGCGCTTCCGGATAACCGGACAGCATCGACGGCCGGCAATGCGCTCGCGGATCCTGATGCAGCTTCGGCGCGGGTGGCCGCGTCGATATTGTTGAAGCACCTCTCGATCCCCGACAAAGCCAGGCCGGACCTCGATGAACTCACCAGAATCCTGCGAGCTGCTGCCAGCCGGTCGCTGAATTCTCATCGGGCTCTGTCTTGTCTGGCGCGCGTCGCTAGTTCGTTGGACAAGGAGAGCGAACCAGTGACTATTACTGAGAGTGAGCTCGATTCTTTGGTGCGACTTTGCGGAGCGTCAGAAGTTTTCGGCGAGATGATCGCCGGCCGGACAGTCCTCATCCATGCCCTGGCCAAAGATCGCGCGATGGAACAGAAGCGCGACAAGGTATTCGAACTTCGCACCGGCATTACCGACCAGCGGGACTTTGGCGCGGAGCTCGACGCCCTGCGGCGTATGTGGTCGGGTCTGCTGATTGAGATCGGCGCCGCCGACGCGGCCGGAGAGCTGACGCTTCCAGAGGTAAACCGTCTGCTGACGGAACTGGCAGTCGCTGCAATTGATGGGGCTCTCATGATTGCGCGACGTGAGTTTGGGCGGCGCTTTGAAAGTCTGGCAACCGAACCCCGTCTGGCGGTGCTCGGTCTGGGCCGGCTGGGAAGTGGCGGCATGGATTACGGATCCGATCTGGATGTCGTAATCGTCTACGATTCAGCCGGGCCTGCGCCCGTCGCCGGGCCTGCGCCCGTCGCCGGGCTGACTCATGAAGAGTCTTACGCGCGGCTTGCCGAATTGATGATTACGGCGCTGTCCAGCATTACGCGCGAGGGCTATTGCTATCGTGTCGATCTGCGACTGCGTCCCGACGGACGCAAAGGCCCCCTGGTCACTGGCTCGGAAGCGTTTATTTCTTATTTGCAAAAGCGGGCCGGCCTTTGGGAATGGCTGGCATATGTAAAATTGCGGGCCGTCGCCGGCGAGTTGGAACTTGGCCGCTCGATCGAAGCCGCGGCGCGCAAGTCGATTCATGAAATGGCGCGTCAGAGTAATCACCAACAACTACGCGCTGAAGCGCATCGCGTCCGCGATCGTCTGGAGAAGGAAAAGACCCCCAGGCGCATTGCCGGCACGAATATCAAGCACGGCGCCGGCGGCATGCTCGACGTCTATTTTGTCGCGCGTTACTTGCAGTTGCGCGACAATGTACCGGATGATGAACACGACCGGACCACGGCGGCGACACTGCGACGGTTGCGGGACGCTGGTTCTTTGAATGAAACGGACTATCTCGCCCTGAGTGAGGGCTACGCGCTGCTGCGATCAGTCGATCATCAACTGCGTTTGATCGTAGGCCGGTCGGCGCGTCTTCCTTTGCCGGAGCATCCTGCGTTTCGCGACATCGCGCAACGGCTGGGTTACGACTCCGCAAAGTTAACAGAGAAAGTTACCTTGCGCATGAGTGACATTCGCAAAGCGTACGAGCGCATCATGACGCCTGAGGCCGTTACCAATGGAGTTTAGCAATCAATGCCCGCGCTGCCGCGCCGGCCGCCTGCGTGGGTGGAGCGAACTGAACGACGAAGATCGCGAGTTGGTGCGGCGTCTGCCGGCGTCCGCCGAGTATTCCCTTGAGGAACGAAAGGCCACCCATCGTTGGTGTAAAAGATGTTGGTACGAAAGTACTTCGGGGGCGGCGGAAAACGCGTGAAGAAAACCGGTTCCAAAAGCGATAGTTTCAGAAAATTTGTTTTGTCATACTTGGGTCGGGGGTCAGCTTGAAAAGAGTGGCAGGGGCGTCTGGCCCTCGAATCACGCGCATGATGCGCGTGCACTCTTTCAAACTCGCACCCCGTACCGGACTTGTGCTGCCAAATGTTTCGCGTTAAGTCTTCCTTCAAAACCGAACTCGAAATCAAAGCGCCCATGAGTGCGGTGCATGCGTTTTTTTCCGACTTCGCCAATTTCGCTGACATGCTTGCCGGCGTTGAGAGTGTGCGTCGCGAATCGGGCGGCGTGGCGCGTTGGACAATTTCGACCGACACTCCCGTGGGTCGCGTGCACATGTCGCTGCCGGTGCGGGACACCTCTCCGCAGGCAAACCTGATTGAGTGGTCGCCGGCGGTGAATGAGAGAGAAAACCTGATGCGCTACTCGCTAAGGTTTGAAGAACGAAAAGGAACAACGCTGGTGCGCATCTCTCAACAGGTCGAGCTGCGTCGCAAGCGCGCCTGGGACTTGCATCCGGGCGTAGGTTTGATGGGCGAGGCGCGACTCAGTTCGGCTTTACAGCGCCGCATCAACGAAGCGATTAAGGATTTTCTGGCGCGAGTGAAAGAAAAACTGGAAAGTCGGAAACACTGAAGAGCGATTCACGAATCACACATGCCTCGCAAATAGAGTCTCCTTAGTGCTGCTTGGTGTTGTCTCGTGGATCGTAATTTCATCATCTGGCTAGACAGTCTGGCGACCGTCGATCAAGTCCGGCGTAATGCGATAGAGGGCGATATCAACCGCGCGCCCCCAGGTATCCAGTTGGGTGGCGCTGATTGCGGGCGTAAGGGAAGGATTACGTTCGGTGATTAGTTTCATCGCGCGCTGCATTTCTTCGCTGTTGACGAGCCGCACAGCTTCACCAATAACCATGACACTGCGCCAGTGAGTGCTGTCCGTGACTTCTTCGACCTGGAGGCAAACCTTCGGGTTCGCCGCAATGAACTGAGTTTTCATTCCTTCAGTCGTAAAAAAATAGAGTTCCTTTCCGTCATACGCATAGTTCATCGGCAAGACGTACGGGCGGCCATCGCGCGCGCAACCCAGATGGGCAAAGCTTTGTCTCTGCAGCAGCGCATGCATCTCAGCCGGCGCCATGTCTTCAACTTTTAGCATAGGATTCTCAGCATCATATACTCTGCCCGAGAACCATCCAAGCTATGATGAGTTAGGGTGGTGATCTCATTAGCGCCTCACTCTAGTGAGGTGAACACAGACATCGCGATGAATTATCAGCCGTTTCAACGGCTTTGCGAGAAAAAACCGTTAGAACGGTTACGAGAACCAGACGATTCCCTGGGTAGCCACCTGAAGTGAGGTGCCAATAAAACTTTGTTCTACTCGGCTAAATAGATGTACTGATCCGTTTTCAATTTCAAACTTAGGAGAAGACGGGCCGGATCATGACTCTGATCCATCCCGCACTCTTGACCTCCAAAAACGATTCGTCGATCAAAGCATGTCACCCCGAGCATGCTGAGCACGCGCAGCGCCGATTGCCGTCTTAACTTCTGGATTGAAACCAATTTGGTTACGGTCCAGATACAATCCGACTTTGCGAGTTTGGACAAATGATGATTAAATCCCGCCACCGCACTCGAAAAAATATTGACTCAAAGCAAAGAGATTCTTATGGTCAGAGCGATTGTTCTTTTCGTCAGCGTCTTCCTTTCCGCGCCCGGGTTAGGGTCCGGCCACGCCGGAATTCAAGAGCCGACTTTGACGAAACAAGAAAAAGCGATATTCGATCAGATCCGTCATCTTCGTGATTTATCCGATGACCATAGGGCACGGACAACCAAACAGCTCGCGCTTGATATTCGACGATTGACGGGAGCGCCGCATAGACTCGACCTCGCCTTCGCACTTGCCGGATTGTCCACGGAAGGGGATCTTGGACACGATACTTTGCAAGAGGTAGCCACGACACTGGCTGACGTGCTGCGCGACGATCCTGCTCCGATGATGGGCAACGAACCGGCCCCTCCTTATATCGTACTCGCGCAGCTGGTCCGTTATGAACAGGTGAAAGTCCCTCTCGACAGTCCGCAGTTGGCGGCCGCGACTGCGAAGCTTTCTGAGGACGACGAGAGCCGCCAACACGCCGACTTCACTTTGACTGATTTGCAGGGAAAGAATTGGAGCTTGAAAGCCTTGCGCGGCAAAGTTGTGCTGGTAAACTTCTGGGCCACCTGGTGCCAGCCCTGCCGCAGGGAAATGCCCGACCTCGAAGCTCTTTACAAGCGATTCAAAGATCAGGGACTTGTGATTCTCGGCATCTCTGACGAAGAGTCTATCAAAGTGAAAGAGCTGCTTGCCGAGCAGAAAGTTTCTTATCCGGTCTTGCTCGATCCCGGACGCAAAGTTAATGAGCTGTTCCGAATCGAAGGAATACCCAAAAATTTTGTCTATGATCGCGATGGCAAGCTAGTTGCCCAGTCCATTGACATGCGGACGCAGAAACAATTTCTGGCGATGCTGGCCCAAGCCGGATTGCATTAAGACCGTTCTCCGTGTTCTCCGTGTCTCCGTGGTTAGGTTTTTGCGCGGCAGGACTTAGCACCACTGAGTTACGGAGATCACGGAGAAGGTTAAGAAAACTCACAGCGGAAATCACCCATGCCCAGACGTTCGCTGTTGAAGCCATCCGTGAGGGCCGCCGAAAGTTTTGGAGACAATATGAAACGAAATCGCTTAACTACGCTTGCAATCCTCTCGTTGTTGCTTGCGTTCTCCACTCTTACTGCATTTGCTCAGCCGGGGCAGATGACGCAGAAAGAGCGTGAACTCGCCGACTATATCAAGAGCCATTACACCAAGCGCGAAGTCTATATTCCGATGCGCGATGGGGTGAAACTCTTTACCGCCATCTATGAGCCGAAGGATGCGAAGCACAAGTATCCCATCATGTTCGACCGCACGTGCTACAGCATAGCGCCTTATGGCGCGGACAAGTTCAAGACCCTGCTCGGGCCGGACGAACTGTTCCCGCGCGAAGGCTACATTTTCGTTTATCAGGACGTGCGCGGGCGTTACATGAGCGAAGGCGAGTACGAAGACGTGCGGCCTTACATTCCCAAGAAGACCGGCAAGCAGATCGATGAGACGAGCGATACCTATGACACCGTCGATTGGCTGATCAAGAACGTGGCGAACAATAACGGCCGCGTCGGTGTCTACGGCATTTCCTATCCGGGTTTTTACACCTCGATGGCCGGGATCGACTCGCATCCGGCCGTGAAAGCAATCTCGCCGCAGGCCCCGGTTTCCGACTGGTTCCACGGCGACGACATGCATCACAACGGCGCGTTGTTTCTTGCTCAGAACTTCAATTTCTTTGCTTACTTTGGCCAGCAGCGGACTACCCCGACCGCAACCAACGATTATGTGAAGCCCTTTCCGTGGGGAACGCCCGATGGCTACAAGTTTTATTTGCAGATGGGCGGACTAAAAAACTCCGGCGATCTTTACGAGCAGAAGCTCGGCATGCGCATGAAGTTCTGGGACCAGATGATGCTGCATCCGAACTATGATCGATTCTGGAAAGAACGCAACATCCTGCCGAACCTAAAGAACATCCACGCCGCAGTGATGACGGTCGGCGGCTGGTACGACGATGAAGATCTATTCGGCGCGCTTGAAACCTACCGCCACATCGAGCGCCAGAATCCCGGCATCTTCAACGTGCTGGTGATGGGACCGTGGTTTCATGGCGGCTGGGCTCGATCCGATGGCGAATGGCTCGGCACTGCTTACTTTGGAAGCAAGACCGGAGTCTACTATCGCGAGCATTTCGAGCTGCCTTTCTTTAATCACTTCTTAAAAGACAAAGGCGAGATCCCGGAAATCAAGGAAGTGAATGTGTTCGACACCGGCGCGAATGTTTGGCGTGATGTGCCCAACTGGTCGCCGACAAATTCGACTGACACGGCCCTTTACCTGCAACCCGGCGGCAAACTCTCATTAGTTAAGCCGAGTCCTTCCCGTAGCGCGCCATATGACGAGTACGTCAGCGACCCGATGAATCCGGTTCCCTACACGCAAAAGATTACGATCAACTATCCGCGCGACTTTATGACTGAGGATCAGCGCTTTGCCGCCGCCCGCCCGGATGTGCTCGCTTACCAGACTGAGCCTTTGACTGAAGACCTCACCGTGGCGGGCAATCTCAAGCCCGAACTTTTCGTTTCTTCCAGCGGCACGGATTCCGATTTCATAGTCAAGCTGGTCGACGTCTTTCCCGATGACTACAAATATCCCGAGACCGGTAACAAGCTGCCGAATGGCGATCCCGAAAGGATGAAGCCTCCCGACAGTTCCGCGGGGTGTGTGTTTCAGCCGGGTGGCTATGAAATGCTTCTGCGCGGCGAGCCGTTCCCGGCGCGCTTTCGCAACAGCTTTGAAAGACCGGCTCCACTGACTCCGAACACAGCCACAAAAATCTCTTTCGTGATGCCCGGCGTCGTGCACACGTTCAAGCGAGGCCATCGCATCATGGTGCAAATCCAGAGCACCTGGTTCCCGCTGGTGGCGCGCAACCCGCAAAGATTCATGCCTAATTACAAGCTGGGCGGCAACGCAGACTTTCATAAAGCCACCGAGCGCGTCTATCACTCAGCTGTAAATCCGTCGCGGATTGTGCTGCCGGTATGGAAGTAGACCAATGCCTCACCTGGGGGTGATTTCTGGTCGAAGAGTCTTGTGCGATCCTGGCGCGGATGGGTTTCTTGCTATGGGTGATAACGTTTTGTTTGACAGTATCTTCTTGCTAGTGTAGATTGCCGCCAAGGTTTTTCATGACATCGGCGGATTGAGGTCAGGGCTGGCGCCAAATCCCAACGTTTGGGCAGGCCGTTACTGATCGATTACGGCGCAAGCTCCCCTGCAGTCGATGTCCAACGATCTAATTATCAGGAGGAGATTGCCATGGGTGACGTCAAATTTAGAGATGAGCTTCCCGAGCTTCTTCGTTGGTATCCCTTTCCAGTTCCAGATCCTGGGCCGCCTTGGCTGCGTGATATTCTGGACAAAGAGCAACTTTTCAAAGTAGCTGTCATTCAGCTTCAATTGGAAAGGGATACGCTCGCGGCGCGGGGTGCGGCGATCGATAAGCAGATCCAAATACTTTCCCGAAAGGCCGGCGGGTAGCTTCAGAAACGGATCCGCCTAAAGAAGATGATTGTGGCTTGCGCCTCCTGTACCAGGCTGCGCAAGCCCCCCTTTTTCATTTGTGAATGCGTCCGAGGCTGGGAGGGGTAAATGGCAGGATCAATTAGTTTGAAGATAATCACGGACGAAGTCTCGCCCGCGCGAAGGAGAGATACATCTCGTCCCATAATGCTGGTCGGGTTCCAGGAACAGGCCAATCTGGGCCTCGGATATCTGGCATCTACGCTTCGCAGCCACGGCTACTCGGTTGAAGTATTCGATTTTGAGCAGCCCGCGGAAGAGATCCTCAGAGCCGCAAAATCTCTCGACCCAATCCTGATCGGCTTCTCTCTAATCTTTCAGTTTTATGTAGATCGCTTTGGGGTACTGATATCCTATCTGCGTGACCATGGCGTCAACTGTCATTTCACAATGGGTGGGCACTTCCCCAGCCTGAGCTACGAGCACACGCTCCAACTGGTGCCGGAACTCGACAGCGTAGTTCGGTTCGAAGGAGAAATGACACTGCTTGAGCTGGTTGATCTGGTGAGCGTCGGAGAAGAATGGCGCGACATTCAGGGTATTGCGTACGCGAAAGAAGGCTCGTCGATTGCCACAGCGTTGCGGCCCTTGGTTCACGATCTGGATGACTTGCCGTATCCCGAGCGGCATTCCAGTATGCGACTGCTTGGCCGCCACGTGATGCCGCTCTTGGCCAGCAGAGGTTGTATACGTACCTGTTCTTTCTGCTCTATTCATGTCTTCTACCGCACTGCGCCCGGTAAGGTTGTGCGCACGCGCAAGCCAAGTCGAGTTGTGGAAGAGATGCAGATGCTTCATCAAGAACAAGGAACTACCGTCTTTCTGTTTCAAGACGATGATTTCCCTCTCTACGGAACCGTATGGAAGCAATGGGCGAACGATTTCGTCGACGAGCTGCATCGCAACAGGTTGGTCGGACGAATCATTTGGAAGATTAATTGCCGCGCTGATGCGGTGGATGAAGCTCCTGAACTAATAGCGCGCATGCGCGATGCCGGTCTGTATCTCGTGTATATGGGGTTGGAATCGGGTAGCGAAGATGGGTTGTCGACACTTCATAAACAGATTACGGTCGAACAAAATCTCAAAGCGGTCGAGATACTAAAGAGTTTGGGGATAATGTTCGAGTACGGGTTCATGCTATTCGATCCGTCGACAACTTTTGAATCAGTGCGCGATAACTTACAGTTTCTCCGAACGATCGTCGGAGACGGTAGTTCGCCCGCCTCTTTCTGTCGCATGGTGCCTTATGACGGAACGCCCATTAAGGACGAACTGGCCAAAACCGGGCGGCTTAAGGGCGATATATGCCATCCCGATTATGACTTTCTCGATCCCAAGATCGACAAATTCTTCCAGGCGCTGAATCGCATAGTCCATGTATCGGGATGGATCCATGGCATTGAGGCGCTAACCCCACAACTGCAATACGCGAAGGCCGAAATAGCAGCCATCGGGGCATTGTTCCCACCTGTTCCGGGATTTGAGGTTTACAAGGAGACGGTTCGGGAAATCACTCGCGCTGCCAACGAACTTCTGTTCCGCGTCGTAGAAGACACTTCCTACGCCTTCTCTAACGGTGCTCCCGATCTCTGGTCACCGGAAGCCGTGCGTAGCGAATGCGAAGTCTTTCGAACAAGGTTTCTGAGCGAGCGGAACAGCTTCATCACGCGAAACCAATCACTACTGCTGCAGGCCCTGCAGGAGGACACCGATCGCGAGGTTGCTTACGCATAAACGGTGACAGTCAAAGGTGAGGCGAGCCGAGAGCCAATGGCGTTAAGTGACGAAAACGTGCACCGGCTTTGAAGGTTGACATGCGCCTGCCGTCCTTTTTAGACATAGAGGCAAACCGACCTGCGAGAGAAACTCTGCGCGAGGCTGAGAACCGTTACGCGCGTAGCAATCCGGTCAAAAAAACCTCCTTTTAATGACAAATCCATGACACTAGGCCTTTTGGATTTTCTACAATGTACGCGTGCTGGACCAACTAGCGATCGTCAATCTTCGTCACGACGCCAGAGAAAACTTTCCGGTGCCGCTGAACGGCCTCGAATGGAAGACCTGTCTGCGCCGCGTGCTGTTTCTAAATCGCACCGAAAATAACGCGCTGATCAAAGCCGCTGAGGACCGTAAGCAACTCCCCGCCGCCGTCGAAATCTATGAAGGAGAAGCTGCGCCAAAGTTCCTGCTGGAAGTGATTTGCGGTCTGAATTCGCCACTGGTGGGCGAGACCGCGGTGATGGGTCAGTTCAGAGAGTTCCTCGCCGAGACCAGATTCCCCGACACGGCGTGGGGAAACTACCTTCGTCAGCTAACTTCAAATCTACTCACTGACGCCAAGCGCGTGCGCCACGATCACTTGCAGGGTTTGGGCAGCCAGTCTTATGGCAGCCTGGTGCGCCAGCACGTGAAAGGCCTGCCGATGGTTTCTGTGCTCGGCGCCGGCCAGTTGGCGCGCGAGATTCTTCCCTGGCTCATCGGCAAAACCAGGATACGCGTGTTCTATCGCAATTGGGACCACGCCAAGGAACTGCTCAACGACTATCCGGAAATTGAGTTGGTTAAGTTTTCCATGGCCGTCGCGGACAGCGAGCAACAAGAAACAGGATTGGTAATTGCCGCGCCGCTGTCAGCCGCCCAGGTCGAGAACTGGGTGAGACAGCAGAGGTCGGGCTTTTTAAAGTGCCTGGATCTTCGCGGCGAAGCGGAAATCGATCCGCTCAGCTTTTCGTTCCCGGTCATCGAGTTGTCGGAGCTGTTCGACGCGCTGCGTAATGATAGGCAAAAGTTGGAAGGCCGCGTCGCTGCAGCGCGCGCGGAGATCAACCTGCTGTCCCAACGCCAGATGCATCAAGCCCAGTTCCGGCCATTCGGATGGGAAGACTTATGCGCCTGACGATTGCGTCACGACGCAGTGAGCTCGCGCGCATTCAGGCCTATCAAATCGGTGACGCGCTGCAAACGGTCCATCCTCAACTCGAAATCAAATATTCCTTCCACGAATCCCTCGGCGATCGAAATCAAAACGACCCGCTCTGGAAGATGCCTGAGAAGGGTGTCTTCACCCAGGACTTTCGTGAAGGCCTGCTGAAAGGTGATTTCGATCTGGTCGTGCATTCCTGGAAAGACCTGGCCATCGATGACGACCTGGAAACTGAGATCGTGGCGACGCTGCCGCGAGCGGATGCACGTGATCTGCTGCTGGTGCGCGCGGATCGTTGGCCGGAAGTTGAACGCACTGGCGCGATGTCGATTCTGACTTCATCGCCACGGCGCGCCTACAACCTCGATTCATTTCTGCGCAGCGCCTTACCGGCCAGGCTCACGGATCTCAATTTCATAAATGTGCGCGGCAATGTCCCGACGCGCGTGCGTAAACTCTTTCAGACCGGCGTTGAAGGACTGATTGTCGCGAAGGCTGCGCTTGATCGGTTACTCGAAGCGAAACAACAGGAATTTAAGGCGACCCAGGCAGAGCTCCGCAGTGCCCTATCACGATGCCGCTGGATGGTCTTGCCCTTGAGTGCGAATCCGGCAGCGCCCGCGCAAGGGGCGCTGGCGATTGAGATTGTTCGCCAGCGGAATGACGTGCGCGAGCTGGTAGCGCCAATCAATTGCGCTGAGACGTTCTTTGCAGTGGCCTGCGAGCGCGAAATCCTGCGTAGCTATGGCGGCGGCTGCCATCAGAAAATTGGCGTCAGCGTTCTCAGACGGCCGTTCGGTGAGATTACATCTCTGCGCGGATTGACTGACGACGGAGAGACATTGAATGGCTGGGCGTTGCAGCCATCTCAGCCGCGCCCGGCGAGGGTTTCGAAAGAAAAGATATGGCCGCTTGAATCTTCAGATGGTGATTGGTTCACGCGCGAGTATCTCCCGATCGAACCCGGTGGCGAGGCGACCGCGCTCTGGCTTGCTAAAGCCGACGCTTTGCCGAATGATTGGCAGGTCAAGCCGGAACAGATCGTTTGGGTCAGCGGCATACCAACCTGGAAGCGTTTGGCCCAGCGCGGGGTCTGGGTTAACGGAAGCGCCGAAGGCCTGGGTGAGCACGAGCCGCAAAGAATCGAAACCATCGCCGGGTCAGATTTGAAGTGGCGGAAGCTGACGCATTCTGATAGTGACTCGGATAGCTCGATGCCGGTCGTGGCGACCTATCGGCTGATTCCCAAAGACGGAAACCCTGATTTGGCAGGCAAGACCTACTTCTTTTGGAAAAGCGGATCGAGCTTCAGATTCGCGCTGTCGCGTAATCCATGGTTAAGAGAGATGACGCATTTCTGCGGGCCGGGCAACACCCAACACGCGCTACAAAAGCAGGGAATTGAGCCGTTGGTCTTTCTCGATCACGCGCAATGGCTGGAGGAGATGTCCTTATAATGAAACGTTTGATGCGTCTGCGAGCGTCGCAGCATCTGCGCGACCTGTGCGCGGAAACTGAATTCAACCGCGCGCAGTTGATTCAACCTTTCTTTGTGGTTGAAGGGCTGCAAAGCGAAGAGCCAATTCCCGGGCTGCGCGGCACCGTGCGCCACAATGTTTTGTCCTGCTTGAAGCAAATCGAAAAGGATCTCGGCGATGGCGTGACGCAATTTCTGCTGTTTCCCGTGCCCGCCGAAAAAAAGGAAAAAGGTTTTGCGCACAGCTCAACCAATCAGACTATCTCTGAGATTCGGCGGCAGTTCGGCAACAGTCTGTGCTTATGGGTTGATACGTGCCTCTGTTCCTACACCACGCACGGCCATTGCGCGGTGTTGGATGAAAAGGGTATCAGGCTCGAAGACACTCTGAACGAGCTGGCGAAATCCGCAGTCGCTTTCGCCGAAGCCGGCGCCGACGGCATCAGTCCCAGCGACATGATGGACGGCCGCGTAGCGCGGATTCGCGCCGCGCTTGATGAAAAAGGTTTCGAGCTTGTGCCGGTCATGAGCTACAGCACAAAGTTCGCCAGCAACTTCTACGGTCCGTTTCGCAATGCCGCCGATTCTGCGCCGCAGTTTGGCGATCGACGTCACTATCAACTCGATGTTCGTAATCGCAGTGATGCGCTGGCGGCCAGCCGTCGCTGCGCTGAAGAAGGTGCGGACCTGCTGATGGTCAAGCCGGGACTGACTTCGCTGGACTTGATTCGACCAATCAATGAACAGACCGGACGACAGGTCGGCGCTTATCAGGTGAGCGGTGAATATGCGGGCCTGGTGTTGTTGGCCGAGCAAGATTTAATCAAATTTGAAGAAGCTTTAATGGAGACCTGGCACGTATTCAAACGAGCGGGCGCGCAATACATAATCACCTACGGAGCGCGCTACGCCCGGCAGTTAGGCATCGGGAGATAAAGTATTGGGCACTAGCCCGACAGTTAGGGAGGGCTCAAGGAGTTGCTTTAAAAATAATGAGCCCTTACTTACGCGCGGGCTAGCGCCCCGAAACTTAATGCCGATTCTTATGGCTTCACAACCAACATTAGCCGCTGATGATCTCTCACGCGCATATTTCGCGCGTGCATCGCGCGTTTCGCCGGGAGGGGTCCATAGTCCCGTCCGCGCGTTCAAAGGAGTCGGCGGCACCCCAATCTTCTTTCGCAGTGCCCAGGGCGCAACTATGACCTCGGTCGACGGGCGCGAGTATATCGATTTCTGTCAGAGCTTTGGCCCGCTGATGCTCGGTCACCGCGACCCTGATGTTATGGCGGCCGTCGAGGAAATGATCTCGACCGCCTGGAGTTTTGGCGCCTGTGAGCCCTATTCACTCGAGCTGGCGGAATGGATTACTTCGCGGCTTCCGTGGGTCGAGATGCTGCGCTTTGTCTCTTCCGGAACCGAAGCGGTGATGAGCGCGCTGCGAGTAGCGCGGGCAGCAACCGAAAGAAACAGAATCCTTAAGTTCGAAGGTTGCTATCACGGCCATTCCGATTCTTTGCTGGTAAAAGCGGGCAGCGGTTTGGCGGGCGCTTCGGCGAGTTCGAGCGCCGGCGTTTCGGCGAACGTCGCCGGCGAGACCGTAGTTGCGCCACTGGACGACGAGGACGCAGTAAGAAGAATTTTTGCTGAGCATGGCAGCGAGATCGCAGCCGTGATCCTGGAACCGCTGCCGGCTAATTACGGTCTGCTGATTCAGCGTCGAGAGTTTATCGACGAAACGGTCAGACTTGCGCGCGCGCATGGCAGCCTGGTGATTTTTGACGAAGTGATCTCAGGATTTCGGGTCGCGCTGGGCGGCATGGCTGAGGTTCTGGGAATGAGTCCTGACCTGGCGACCTATGGCAAGGTGATTGGCGGTGGTTTCCCGGTCGCGTGTTATGGCGGGCGCCGGGACTTGATGGAACTAGTTGCGCCTGTCGGTCCGGTCTACCAGGCGGGAACGTTGAGCGCCAACCCGGTCGGAATGCGCGCGGGCCTGGCTACCCTTCAGAAGATTGAACGCGTAGATGCGTACCGCCAACTGGAAGAACGCACGGCCAGGTTCTGTGACGAGTTGAACTCTGAACTCTCGCGCCGTGGTTTGCCGTTTCAATTGACGAGAACAGCATCGATTTTCTGGTTGCACTCGCGGACGGACAACACAATTCGGCGCATCGATCAGATTCCCGCTCATCATGCCGAAGTGTTCGCGCGCGTCTTTCATGCCGCTTTGGATGGGGGCGTTTACCTATCGCCGAGCGGCTATGAAGTGAATTTCATGTCGCTGGCGCACTCGGATGAATTGCTCGAGCGCGCGCGGAAAGCAATACTAGACGCTGTTATGGAGACAGGGAGGAAGAAGACTTAGAAAACTCCCTCTCCCTTTGGGAGAGGGCTGGGGAGAGGGACTGACGCGACAGTTCAACGTACAGGCCCTCACGCTAACCCTCTCCCAAAGGGAGAGGGGAAAAGAAGTTCGCAGCGTTTTAGAGTGACTATGAAGAAAAAGCGCAGTCGGCTTGCCATTGTCCTGGTTGGTTTGTGGGTCGCCTTTACCGTGACTCTTGCCGGCTGGTGGCTGGTGTTCGGCCTGCGGCAGCTCGATCTAATCAAGCGTCTGAGTCTCGAGGGGGCCCCTGACCTGCATCGGTATTATCAGATGCTGCTGTGGGAAGGCGGCGTCCTAATCGCCTCGCTGATCGGTGGGGGATTGGCACTATTCTACTACGCCCGGCGCGAACAAAAGCGGCATGCGCAGGTCGAAGAATTTTTCGCGGCCTTTACTCACGATGCCAAAACCTCGCTGGCCAGTCTGCGTTTGCAGACCGAGGCTCTGCGCGAAGACCTTGCCAATACCGGGCCCAGCGCCTTGCTGGATCGGCTGTTGAGCGACACGCTGCGACTACAATTGCAACTGGAGAATTCGCTGTTCCTGGTTAACTTAAGTGGCGGCAAACTTTTTCTTGAGCCGATAAAGTTGAGCGATAGAATCGACGCCCTGCGGCATCATTGGCCCGACCTGGAAATCACTCAGGCCGGCGAGGGCATCGTCACCGCCGACGCGCGGGCCCTGGAAAGCGTGCTGACAAATCTGGTCCACAATTCAGTAACACACGGCCGCGCCACCCGCGTCGACGTTAAGATTGAGAACGGCGATGCGGGCAGTTTGCATGTGCGCTTGAGCGATAATGGCAGCGGATTCGAGGGCGACTTTCGTCAGCTCGGCGGCAAGCCACTGGTCAGGCACACGCGCCATAGCGGCAGCGGCGTGGGACTTTACATTGTGCGCCAACTGGCGCGACGCATGAATGGCGCAATTGGTTTTAGTCGTGGCAGCGACGGCGGATTCGTGGCCGAACTAAAGTTTCCGCGGGCGCCGGTTGCGGAAGGAAAACGCGGAACGGAGCGAGCGGCGTATGAAGCGACTGCTGCTGGTAGAAGATGATCGTTCGCTGGGCGCTACGCTGTGTGAACGTTTACAGCGCGAAAACTATGAGGTTTCGTGGGCTGAAACGAAACAACTCGCGCTGAAGAGGCTCGGCGAAGGGCTTTGGGATCTGGTGATTCTCGATATCGGTTTGCCGGATGGCTCGGGGTTTGAGCTGGCTCGGCACATCAAACAGAGCAGTTCTTTGCCAATCATGTTCATGACGGCGCTCAGCACTGCGGAACATCGTCTGGAAGGTTTTGAAATTGGCGCGGAAGAGTTTATCCCCAAGCCGTTTCATTTGCAGGAGCTGCTCCTGCGCGTCAAGCATGTGCTTGAGAACCACCCGGTGCAGCGCCAGATTACCTGTAATGGGCGAGTGATCGAGTTGGACAATCGAGTGATCGTACAGCCGGATGGACAGCGCGAGCATCCCGCGGCGCGCGATTTTGAATTGCTGCAACTGTTGATTACCAGCAGTCCGCGCGTCGTCAGCCGCAACCAGATTCTCGACGTGTTGTGGGGCGAAGATAAGCTTCTCAATCAACGCACGGTGGACAACATGATTGTTCGGCTGCGGCAAATGATAGGAGACGCCAACAGCACTTGCATACGCTCCGTGCGCGGAATCGGCTATCAATGGACTGGCGATGAAGAGTAGCTTTGGAATGCGCCGGCAGAGCGAAGCGACGACGGCGCTGTGGATTGTAGAGCAAATCTGAATCGGTTTTATTGTTATAACTTATGCAAACGAGGCAGGACATGGTCGAAGCGTCATCCATAGCGCCGTCGTCGCTTCGCTCTGCCGGCGCACTCCAAATCGGCAACGAGCGCTTTCAAAACGCTCTGGCGCGTCGACCGCAGTCCGTTCCGCCGATCTGGATGATGCGCCAGGCAGGCCGTTATCACCGGCATTACCAGGAGCTGCGTCAGAAGCACTCGTTCATGGATCTATGTAAGCAGCCGGAGTTGGCGGCACAGGTCGCCCTGGGCCCGGTAATGGATTTTGATTTCGACGCTGCGATTCTTTTCAGCGATCTGCTGTTTCCGCTGGAAGCGTTAGGCATGGGTTTGGAATACACAGACCACGGGCCTCAGCTAGGATGGAACCTTAATCAGAAGTCCATCTCACGCCTGCGCTCGACGAACGACGCCTGGCCGCATTTACTGTTTCAGGGCGAAGCCATGCGCGCCACGCGCGATCGTCTGCCTGATGATCGCAGCCTCCTGGGTTTTGTCGGCGGCCCCTGGACGCTTTTCGTCTATGCCGTTGAAGGTTCGCATAAAGGATCACTAGCCGCCTCAAAGAGTTTGCTCTCATTGTTTCCCAGATTTTGCGAGGTGATGGTCCCGCTGCTTGCTCGAAACATCGAGCTGCAGCTCAGTAATGGCGCTGAGTTGGTGATGATCTTTGACACGGCTGCCGGCGAGTTACCGCCCGAAGTTTTCCATACGATGGTTGTCCCTCAGCTTCAAGAGATGACCCGAACGGAACCGTCGCGAATAGGTTATTACTCAAAGGCCACGCAGCCGGCGCACCTTCGCGACTCGCTTTTTACCGGGGGGCAGCTCGGCGGCGTAGGGGTTGATTATCGCTGGGAGATTGGCGAAGCGCTGAATATGTTTCCCAAAGGTTTTGTTCAGGGCAACTTTGATCCGGCTCTTTTGCTTTGCGAACAGGATGAGTTCAAACAGCGACTCATTCATTATCTTGAACCGCTGAAGGAGCATGAGCGGGCCGGTTGGGTTTGCGGATTGGGCCACGGCGTTTTGCCGGGTACGCCGGAAGAGAACGTGCGGCTTTTTGTTAATACAGTTAGAGAGGTATTGCAGTGACTGATCTTTTTGCCAAGTACGACGTCCCGGCGCCGCGCTATACGAGCTATCCGACCGTTCCGTTCTGGACTGATTCGCCAACCACTGAGCAGTGGCTGGAAGAGTTAAGCAAAGCGTTCGAGGACGAATCCGCAACCTGGTCGCTCTATTTTCACTTGCCCTTCTGCGAAACGCTTTGCACGTTCTGTGCGTGTAACACCGTGATCACACGTGACCATGGGCGCGAAGAAAATTACCTTGGTCTGCTGTCAAGGGAGTGGGGCGTTTACTGCGACCGGGTACCCGCTTTGCGCGAGCGTCCACTGCTCGGTTTGCATCTCGGCGGAGGCACGCCGACGTTTTTCTCGGCGGAGAATCTTGAACGGATCCTGAAACCAATTCTGGGCGCCACGCGGACAGATACTGATCGGTTTGAAGCTTCGGTCGAAGTTCATCCGGGGCACACGACGCGCGAACAATTGGTCGTACTGCGGCAGCTTGGGTTCACGCGCATCTCGATCGGGGTTCAGGATTTTGATCCTGAGGTGCAAAGGCTCGTCAATCGTCATCAGCCATACGAAGTCACGAAATCTATCACGGACATTGCCCGTGAACTCGGTTACACTTCGGTCAATTACGATTTGATTTATGGCCTGCCGCGCCAAAATCCTGATCGTTTCGGCGACACAATTGAGAAGACGATCGAATTGCGGCCCGATCGAATCGCGCTCTACAGTTTTGCTCGGGTGCCCTGGATTAAGCCGGCGCAGCGGAGTTACAAGGACGAGGATTTGCCGGTGGCTGGTGATAAGCGCGCCCTTTACGAAATGGCGCGCGAGATGCTCTCGACGGCGGGATACGTGGAAATTGGAATGGATCACTTTGCCCTGCCCCAGGATGGAATAGCGAAAGCGCAGCGCAAAGGGACTCTGCATCGTAATTTTCAGGGTTATACCGAGACGCGGACAAGCGTGCTGCTCGGGCTGGGCGTAAGCGCGATTTCGGAAACGCCGACATGTTTTCATCAGAACGAAAAAGCGTTTCCGGTATATGAGCGGCGCGTGCAGCAAGGCGAGATCCCGACTTTGCGTGGTCATTTGTTGTCGGCAGAGGACCGCCGGCTGCGCGAGCAGATTCTTACTTTCATGACCAGCTTTGCAGTTGATTTGCAACCTGAGCAGAGCAGTGATGCGGAAGTCTTTCTCGAGCCGCTGATAGACGATGGCCTGGTCGAATTGAATAGAGAGAAGCTGGTCCTGACTGAGCGCGGACGGCCTTTTCTGCGTAATGCCTGCATGTTCTTCGATCAGCGCCTGCGCCGGCAGGAACCCAGGGCCCAGGTCTTCTCGCAGGCGCTCTGACTCAGCTTTCCGACGCATTCCATCCATCGAGCGCACTCCATGCAAACCATCAAAGTCGTCGGCGCTGGTTTCTCAGGCTTGGTCACTGCGTATTTCCTCACCAAACAAGGCTTCAAAGTACAGGTTTACGAGCAGAGCTCTCGTGCCGGTGGATTGATTAAGACCATTCGCACGCCGCACGGATTGATCGAGACTGCGGCCAACGGGCTACTCAACTCCGCGCGCCTGGAGGCGATGTGCGCCGACATCGAAGTTCCTCTGCTGGCAACCCGGCGCGCCGGGCGCAAGCGATTTATTTTTCGCGGCCGCCCGAAACAGATTCCCCTCGACCTCTCAGATATGCTGAACTGTGGTTTGCGATTCGCCCGCAACTTAAACAGGTTGCGGCCGCGGCAATTCGAAACGATACGCGAGTGGGGCAGCCGCGTAGTTGGCGAGGGCGCTACGGATTATCTGCTGACCCCGGCGCTGGGTGGCATTTATGCGGGCGATCCCCAACGGATGAGCGCAAGTTTGATATTTGGCCGCGCAGTACTTCCGGCTCATTTGAGAACAAGACGCCCGGAGCGGGCCAGAGTTCACGGCACGGTTGCGCCGCCGAATGGCATGCAGCAATTAATCGACGGCCTCTACGATTTTCTTAACGACGCCGGCGTCGAGTTTCTTTTCAACCATCCCGCGGCCAAAGAAGATTGCCCGACAGTTGTTTGTCTTTCCGCTTCGACCGCCTCGGATTACTTCGCCGCGTTTGCTCCCGAAGTCAGTCAGGAATTAGCCAAAGTCGAGATGCTTTCGATTGTGACCGCCACTTGTTTCTACCCGCCTGAGGCGGCGCGGCTGAAAGGCTTTGGATGTCTGTTTCCTCTCGATCAGGGCTTTCGCGCGCGGGGCGTGCTGTTCAATGATTGCATTTTTGAGGGACGAGGCCCGGCGCATGCCGAAACCTGGATTTTTGGTGGCGCGCTCGATCCTGAAGTCGTGAATTTAAGCGACCAGGAGTTTGCTGAATTGATCGCTTCGGAACGCGAAAGGTTCAACGGCGGTCGTGATGACTCTATGGAGATTCACATAACTCGCTGGCAAAATGCGCTCCCGCACTACACCATCGATCTGGAACGCATCCTGACGGCGTTACCGCCGCCGCCGCCGCACATCGCGCTGGTGGGAAACTATCTTGGCCGGATTGGCCTGGCAAAAATCCTGGAGCGCGCGGCCGTTGTTGCGGAAGACTTTGGAAAGACGCACGGGGCCGCAGCCCGACTTTTAGGGAGGGCTTACAATTGAGTCAGACCGGCGTGCTGCTCATCAATCTCGGTACTCCCGACGCGCCCACTCCGGAAGCGGTGGGTCGATATCTGCGCGAGTTCCTGATGGACGGTTTTGTGATTGATGTGCCGAAACCTTTGCGCTGGTTTCTGGTCAACGTCATGATCGTGCCGCGGCGCAAGACGCAATCGGCGAAAGCATATCAGAAGGTACAGATGCCCGCAGGGTCCCCCCTGCTGGTTTATACACGTGATTTTGCAGAGAAAGTCGCCGCTCAGCTTGCCGTCGGGGACGATCGATACGTAGTCGAATACGCGATGCGCTATGGCAACCCTTCGATTAAGGGTGCGCTCGAGCGACTGGGTGCTCGCGATGTCGCGCGTATCATCGTGCTGCCGCTCTATCCGCAGTATGCTGAATCCAGTTTCGAGACCGCGGTGGTGGAATCGAAAAAACGAGCAGCAGAGATGGGTCTCGCGGATCGTCTCGTGTTCTTTTCGCCTTTTTATAACCGCCCTGAATTCATCAACGCCTATGCCAATCATATCGCCGAGACCGTTACGGGAGATGCGATTGACCATTTCGTGTTCAGTTTTCATAGTTTGCCGGTGCGTCATCTGAGACGCTTGGATCGGAGCGGCGAGCACTGCGCAATCAGATCGGATTGTTGCGATGAAATTAGCGCCGTCAACAAAAACTGTTATCGCGCGCAATGCATGTTCACAGCCCGCGCGATGGCAAAACAACTTGGCTTGAGCGAAGACGCGTATTCAGTTTCGTTTCAGTCGCGTCTGGGACGCGCTGAATGGATCGGGCCCCAGACCGAAGACCTGTTGCGCGCGTTGGCCGCGCAGGGAGTAAAGCGCGTGGCGGTCGCGTGCCCGTCGTTTGTGGCCGATTGCCTGGAAACCGTCGAGGAGATCGCGATGCGGGCCCGCGACGATTTCATTCAGGCGGGCGGAGAAGAGTTGCGACTGATTCCTTCGCTAAACTCGTATCCGGCCTGGATCAATGCCGTCTCGACTTGGATCCGCGAAGTTGGCGATTAGTAGACTGAGAAGGAAAAGATACTTGGGACATGAGTCGAACCCACACCCGCAGGGGCGAAACGCATGGAGCACTTGGAGGAACGGGGAGTTATTGAAAACCTATATCCCTGGGGAGGTCAAATCAGGTTGACAAAGCGCGAACTAATGTGGGAACGTTTTGCGCAATTCTCCTACAGCAATGACTAGCTGGTTCCGATGTTTCCGGGCGGAGTTTGTGGTGGTGGGTTCGACGGGACTTCCAGGGGTCACTCACTTTTTGTAGATCGCCCGGGCCAGGAGGAATAAAAACGAAAACGATCTCTTTATCACGACTCTTTGTCGCTGGTGTGGTGGCAGTAGTCTTTCACCTCTTCTCAGGAGGCGGTGTAGCGCAGACGCCGCAGAGTTATCCGCTCGTCTGCCGTGGAAGCGCCAATCTACCGATAGGTACGGCACCGGGTGAAGGAAATTTCGGGTTCGTGTTCACCCAGGGAACTAAGCCGGCAAGTCAGGGGCTGGCTCCCGGCGAGTGCTCGTGGACGGATCGCGGCATGCATCCGGAAGAGCCCGACAGGGTTTCTCAGCATGTCGAAGCTAACTCTCAGAGTCTGAGAGGCAACCTTACCCCGGAAAACAGGTGGTACCAGGAGCTCCATTCTCCAAATAAATACTGGATCTTCCAAGTCTACAATAATGGGCAAGGACAGTTGATCGTAGTCGGGGCGCGACCAAATGGAGAGGCGAGTGTATCTCCCAGAGTACCCCCCGAAACCAAGAGGCCTGACCTGCCGCAGAACAGGAGTCCCGTTGAAGGGTCCAAGTCGAGGATAACGCGTAATGACGCTTTGACCATCTCAACTCCGGCCATCT
>WNFJ01684564.1_pt2 | contig 22653 bp, 22 predicted proteins | sample 5400461 | NCBI WGS metagenome assembly WNFJ01 (sample SAMN13153349, study PRJNA577476) | soil metagenome | isolation source: 115 cm saprolite on Douglas fir-dominated hillslope | place: USA:California | collected 2013-09-17
GTCGGCGACCCGCTCACCGCGCCGATGAGCTCGGCGGCCCGGGCCGTCCTTGAGCAAGAACCCGCCCACCCCCGCACGCAGCGCCGCGTCCGGGGCGGTGCTCCAGGGCGGCGGGCACGACCTGGTCACCGGAGGCCGCCGCGGGCGCAACCTGGATGTCGCCTTCCAGGTCCGGCAGGGCCGTCAGCGTCTGGCGCACCAGCGGCACACTTTCGGCGATCAGGATCCGCATCACCGGGCGTCCCTCACCGGCCACGCGCACCGGCACGCGGGTGCCGGGATGGTGACGCCGGAACCGGTGTGGCGCCCATGTCGCACGGCGCGGCCTGCGGGGCCCGCCGCGGTTGGCCGAAGGCCGTGGCGGCGGCCTGCCGCGCCCAGCGCATCCGGGCCCCCGCGAGGTCGGGGTGCTCGCCGAACTCGCGGGCGACCTGCTCAGCGCAGCCCCGCTCGCCGAACTGGCGCAGGGCCGCCGCGATGGCCTGCCGGACTTGCCGGGCACTGGGTTGTTCGGAACGCTGCACCGCCGACACGAACAGGGCACCGGCTCGTGCCGTCCTGGTGGCATTGTGGTTTCTCACGGTCGGCATCGCGGGCCTCCTAGCGGGGTGATACGTCCAGCAGCATGTGAGGACTGCGTTTCCGGTGCGCCCGGTACCACCCGTGCGCGGATGCGGGCCGGCCGCTCATAACCGAAAGTGTCGGGCGGTGCGCGCCGCCGCGGCCAGTGCCAGGACCACGAGCTTGACATGGTTTTCCCACCGCAGCGGTATGCGTTATGCACACCGTCCTGTCACCGGGCCATCCCCGCAGGGCCCCGTGCAAGGGCGGGCAGGCCGACGGCAGGCGCCTGCCAAGACTGTTCCGCCACTCTTCCTGAGTGCGCAGCAGTGGTTCGGCGTCATCCGGGACGAGCAACACGCACGGCAGCGGCGGCACTAACACTGCCACGACCAGCGGAACCCAGGCTGCGGGGTCGGTCGCCGCGGTATCGGCCGCCTTCACGACCAGAAGCGCGGACATCGCGGCGAAGGCGATCGGGGTCATCCGCCGTGGCGCATCACCGGCGATCTCGGCCGCGATGTGGTCCGTGGGCCATCAACCGGCCACACCCCCGGCCTCGAGGCAAGATGCGAGACCTGCCGCACGGCGGCTTCGGGCCCCGTTGCCGCGGCCGCGGCGATCCCGGGCGTCCGGCGGCACCCGGACTTCTGGTCTGGCATTCCAGGGAACCTCGTCAGCCGCGGATAGGATCATCTTCACCCCTATGACGCCGCTGCGCATACCCGGCAACCGGATAGGCCGACGCCGGCTTGGGCCAGGCAAAACGCACGGGCCGTGACATGCGTACGTCACGGCAGTCAGGTGCCGATACCCACATCGAAGTGGTTCCCGGGGCACTAGCCGCCCCGGAGCGGCACGCTCAAGACTCGGACTGTGATCTCCGTGCGCGGGACCGGCCGACGGCCGGCCGGGCAGGCGGCTCCCGGCGGCCGGTCCTGTCGAGGACGCCCACGCGAGCGTGCGGAGCCACGCGATACCTCGCGACCTAGGAGGTCAGCATGCATCCGCAGATCATCTTCCACCTCTCCCGGGAACTTCACCGGGAGAATCTGGCGCGCGCAGAACGATGGCGGCTGGCCCGTTCAGCCGGTACCAGGTCCGGCCGGAGCCATCTGGGTAGCCCGCTCGCGCGCCTGGCGAGCTGGGCCAGTGCCGTCGCCGGCTGGCGGGCAGGCTGGGCCGCGATCGCTCAGCCAGCACCCTGCCGTCCGGCACTCCTGGCCGCATCCGGGAACCCGGCACGAGCGAGCGATGAGGTTCTCAGCTCGCGGCGCTTTTTCCTTCTGAACCCGGAGCACGAGAAAGGGATAACCGATGAGCATGCTTGAGATCGAACGGCCAGGCCCCAGGCTGACAGGCCACGTCGGCCATGCCGTCTACGCCGACGCGCTGGCCCGCCACTTCGGCGGGCTCCGCGCCGTGGACGGGGTCGATCTGCGGATCCCGGCAGGCGAGGTCTACGGCTTCCTGGGGCCCAACGGCGCGGGCAAGTCCACGACGGTGCGCATGCTGTGCACGCTGCTGGCGCCCACCGGCGGCCGGGCTGTGGTGGCCGGATATGACGTCGCCGCCCGGCCCGGTCAGGTCCGGCTTCGGATCGGTGTCGCGCTGCAGGACGCGGCGCTGGACCCCGGGCAGACCGGCACCGAGCTGCTGCGGATGCAAGGAAGGCTCTACGGCCTGTCCAGCCGGGCACTGGCCCGCCGGCTCGCCGAGCTGGGCGAGCTCATCGAGCTGGGCGACGCCCTGGACCGGCCGGTCGGGACCTACTCGGGCGGGATGAAACGCCGGCTGGATCTAGCCGCGGCGCTGGTCCACAACCCTGAAGTCGTGTTCCTGGACGAGCCGACCACCGGCCTGGACCCGACGAGCCGGGCCCGGGTCTGGTCCGAGATCCGCCGGCTCAACCAGCAGCAGGGCATCACCATCTTCTTGACCACGCAATACCTCGAAGAAGCCGACGAGCTGGCTCACCGGGTCGGCATCATCGATCACGGCCGCATCGTCGCCGAGGGCACCCCGGCCGACCTGAAACGGTCAGTCGGCTCCGACGTCATCGTGGCCCGCGTAGACGGCGACGCGACCGCCGCAACGCCCGTGCTCGAGCCGGTGCCGGGCGTGCGAAGCGTCGAAGCGCACGGCACCGAACTCCTCATCGCCACCAGCGACGGCGCGGCCGCCATCAGCGGGGTAGCGGTAGCACTGTCCGGCAGCGCGGTCGCGGTCCGCGACCTGACCCTGCGCACCCCGACGCTGGACGATGTGTTCCTGGAACTCACCGGCACCCACATCCAGCGTAAGAACACCCGGGAGGATCCGTCATGACCACCCTCACCGACAGCATCGCTCCTCCGGCCCCCGGCGAGGTGATCAGGGCACGCCCGGCCGGGTTCCTCTACGACCTGACCTCTATCGCCGGGCGGGCCCTGCGGGCCGTGCCCCGCGACCCCGCGGCCGTGATCCCGCCGGTGTTCATCGCGCTGTTCTTCTTCGTCGTGAACATCGCCACGCTCAAGAAGCTGACCGGGCGCCATCCGGGCTTCAGCTACACGGCCTTCGAGATGGCCACCGCGATCCTGCTCGGCGTGACCGGGATATCCCGCGCTCCCGCGCTCGTCCTCGACGTACAGACCCGCTATCTGGACCGCCTGCTGCTCACCCCGGTGTGGCGCACCGCCATCCTGCTCGGCCACATGGCCGCCGACGTCGCAGTGTCGGCCGCACTGACCGCTCCGATCTTGATCCTCGGGGCCATCCTCGGCGTCCGGTTCCCTACCGGGCCGCTCGGGATCGTGGCGTTCGTGCTGCTCGCGTCTCTGTGGAGCCTGGCCTTCGCCGGGTTCGCCTACGCCATCGCGCTCAAGACCGGCAACCCGGCCGCCGTGAACTCCTCGTTCCTGCTGTTCTTCCCGTTCCTGTTCCTGACCTCCTCCTATGTCCCCCGCAGCCAGCTGTCCGGCTGGCTGAGCACGGTCGCCGGGTTCAACCCCGTCACCTACCTGCTCGCCGGCCTGCGGTCCCTGGTGATCGGCAACGGCTGGCAGTGGACGCAGCTAGGCCAGGCTCTCGCCGCCATCACCCTCGTCGGCCTGGTCAGCATGGCCATGTGCTTCGCCGCCCTGCGAGGACGGGTAGGCCCGCCTGCACGCAGGCATCCCAGCAGCTACCAGTTAGCGGCCGACGGCCGCGGCTCCGCGGAAATAAGACTCCTGCCCGGTGGCGGCCGCGAGCTACTATGCCGACGCGACGGTGCGGAGCTGCCGCCAGTATGCGCCGCCGGGGATCCGGCTGGCCGGGGAGTTCGGCCCCCCGGCGATCCCGGGTGGTGTTCTTCCCCGGCCAGGGGTTGCTCGAGGTCTCCGGGCACGCGGACGGCCCTCCCGGGCGCTCGGTGATGATCTGGATCCAGGTACGGGACGTCGCGACGAGCACACCCGGCTGGCCGCGACCGGAGTCCCGGTCATCCGGGAGCCGAGCCCTGGCGCCTGACCGAAATGTGGATCCAGGATCCGGGCGGCATCCGGATCGTCCTGGTCGAGGTTCCCGCCGGCGCACCTACGCCAGCACCCATGCGCTGCCGCCGTTCGTCGAGCTGCTCATCATCGACGAGGCCGACCGGCGAGCTCGCCTGGGACCACGCCCGCCGCAGCCTGGGCCGGAGCGCCACTGAGGAGCAGATCGCCGACACGGTCGCGGCGCTGCTGCGCCGCGCGAACGCCGGGCCGGATGACCAGGAGAAACCGAAGATGAGCAAGCGGGACCGCCGCGTTGCCGCGCGAACGAAAGCGGCACGCCGCCAGGGAAGCAGGACCAGGTGCCCGGCAGCTCGCCGCAGCCGCCGGGCCGTGCCGCGGGCACCGCGCCGGAGCCGGCCACGGATCAGGCAGAGGAAGACGCGCCGCAGGCGAAGGTGATCCCGATGGGGATCTTCGACCCCTTCGCCGAAGCGGACAAGCGCTGGTGAACGCCGCACCCGGAGACCGGGACGATCCTGGCGCGCAACGCGTGCAGCTCACGACGCTCGCGGGCTGGCGGCGCTTCGCCGCCGACGTTCCCGCAGTGCCGGACCTGCTGCCCGGGTGTTGAGCGGCGCGGAGGATTCCCATGGGTTTGGCCTGTTGCGTCACTGACTGTGCCGACGTGCGATGCGGCTGCGGCATGCTGGTCGGCGGCGGCACCGTGCCGATGACGGCCCGCCGGGGCTGTGACCTGGCGGCGGCTGGCCGGCGTGCAGGACCTGCGTCGGCCCGGTGCCGGTACCGGGCGGTCAGGCCGTCCGGGTTGCACTGGCCGCCATCCGGTGCCAGGCTGCAACACCCGTTACCCCTTCCCTGGACGAGGCGCCAGGCCGGATCCTGGCGGGATGAACGATGATCGAGGTCTTCGATACGGCGGCGGCCAGGATCGCGCTGACCCACCGCAAGCTGGGCTGCCCCGGCTGCGGCCAGCCGCTGCGGCCGTGTGGCCGCGCCCGCGAGCGAACGGTCCGCGACCTGGGCGGCGCGCTGGTGACGGTGCGCCCGGACCGGGCGTCGTGCCCCGGCTGCGACGTCACCCACGTCGTGCTCGATGCCGGGCTGCTGCCGCGCCGCGCCTACGCGGCCGGGCTGATCGGCCAGGCCCTGGTCGCCGCCGCCCTCGGGTCCGGGCACCGGCGCATCGCGCGCGACCTCGCCGTCCCGGCCGGCACGGTGCGCGGCTGGATCCGCGGCGCCCGCCGGCGCGCCGTCCTGGCATCCGGCCAGGACGGCCTGCTGGCCTGGACCCGCACTGACGAGCTGGGCGGCGCGCTGGAGCACCTGGCGGCCGCGGCGCTGGTCCTCGGCCGCCGCCACGGGCTGGAGCACACCAGCTGGTGGGCGCGGATCAACATGCTCACCCGCGGTCGGCTGCTGACCATGGCCCCGGCCGGCTGAGCCGCCAGCGCCGTTCCCGGCTTCCGCCTGCCCGCAGACGGCAATCATCGCCAGGAACCTGCCGTCAGTCCGGCACCTCACCCACGTGGACCGGCACCTCACCCACGACACCGCCCGAATTGTCCGGTTCTCCGTCGGCATCGTGAACGCCGCCAACATCGGGCATTTTCAGCGCCGGGCAACACCCGGGGACGTCTGGAAGAGCCTGGACGACGACAAGCGGCTCGCCTACGACGAGGAACGGCTCGCCCACCACTCCCGCCTCCTGATCGTCGAGACACCGGTGATCAGCAAGGTCATCACCGAGGGACGGCGGCTTTCCTACCTCAACCGCAGTGCCGTCTCCGGCCGCTGCGGCCTGATCCTGTCCGGCCCGGCCGGCACCGGCAAGACCACCGCGATCACCCAGCTCGGCAAGATGACCGAGGCCATGCACCACCGGCAGCATCCCCGCTCCGGCGGCGACATCCCGGTCATCTACATCACGGTCCCGCCCGCCGCCACCCCGAAGATGATCGCGGTCGAGTTCGCCCAGTTCCTGGGCCTGCCGGTCACCCGCCGCCTGAACATCACCGACATCACCGAGGCGGTCTGCGGCGTCTGCCTGGACACCCGCACTGCCCTGGTCTGCGTCGACGAGATCCACAACCTGAACCTCGCCACCCGCAACGGCACCGAGGCGTCCGACACCCTCAAGTACTTCTCCGAGCGGATCCCCGCCACCTTCGCCTACGCCGGGATCAGCGTCGAGCGGGCCGGGCTGCTGTCCGGTACCCGCGGCGAGCAGATCGCCGGCCGCTTCAGCATGGTCCGCACCGGCCCGTTCCCCCGCAACGCCCGGTGGGCAGGCCTGATCGCCGCCCTCGAGCACAGCCTGCGCCTGCACCGGCACGCACCCGGCACCCTCCCCGGCCTAGACCAGTACCTGCACAACCGCACCGGCGGCATGATCGGCAGCCTGCTCCGGCTGATCCGCAGCGCCGCCGTCCAGGCCGTCCTCGACAGCACCGAGCGCATCAACAGGAAAACCCTCGAATCCGTCGACGTGGACATCGCCGCCGACACCAGCAGCCGCAATCCTCCCGGGAATACGCGGTGACCCACTCCTGCACGCCGACCAGCCGCCAGATTCCCCCGGCCAGTCGGAGACCTGGTTCCGCGTCATCCGCACCGCGATCACCCGCCAGGCGATCACCGTACAGACCGCGGACGGCCAGACCGGCGATCACCACCTCCGCCTCATGCACAACGACTGCCACTGCCGTCACCCAGACGCCGCCGCAGCCGGAACGGCACGGTTAAAGCAGAGCCTGCCCGCCCACGCGGGCCGCTTCAGCCCGGTGCCGCGATGAGTGGCACGCCGGGTTGTTAGGGGGCGGGGGTGCAGCAATGCACCCCCGCTACCCGACCACTGCCATCCATCGACCCGCAATGACGCATCCTGATACATGGCGCGACAAGAAGGAAACGGCCCGCCGGGCCGGGTTTCCGTGCCGCGGCTCGTACCGCCGGGCGCCTGCACGGACGGGCACGGGGCTCACTGCGCCGGGTCCGGCGGTGGTCCTGACCGGGTGCGGTTAGCCCGGTGTTCCGAACTCAACAAGCCGCCGAACGCGCGCTCGGCCGAGATGATCCGGCTCAACACCTCGATCCCGCCGAGCAAGAACTTCCAGCGGCTCGGCGACCTGGCCGGTGACAAGGCGGGTTACCCGAACGGCCGCCGGCTCACCAACGACGTGATGGACATCTAGCTCCAGTTCATCGAGGGCAAGCTGCTCGGCGCGAAGATCCCGGCGCTCGACGACACCGTCAACGTCAACGACAAGGCCTTCGGCGGCACGTTTCCACACGTCGCGCTGCCTTCGTCGGGGTTCGCAGGTAAGGGCTCGCATCGGAGGTGAACCCGTGTCCATCGCGACACCACTCCTGCGCCGGTCATGCGACCGGTCCGGTCCCCGGCCAGACGGCTGGCGCGCCTGGTGCTGATGGCCGGCCTGGCCGCGGCGCTCGCCGCCGGGCTCACCGTCGGCGCCGGCGTGACGATGGGCGGCCGACCCTGCAGGTGCCGGAACCTGTGCCATCAGCCGATATTCGTGTATGACGCTCATCCGCGCGGTCATGCCGCCGGATCCGGAAATGATCCAAGTCGGTGATGCCATCTGGCAGCGGCCGCAGTGCCGCGGCCTGGTTCAGGGCGCGGTGCGGCCAGTGGGAATTGTAGAAGTCCTCGTACTCCCGCAGCACCATCATCAGGTAGCAGAGGTTCCAGATCAGGTCTGGAACCTCCGCTACTCACGCCGGCAGCTGCCAATCCACCGCTCCGTGATCGAATTCATTCGCGGGCCCGGACGGCCGAGCGGATGACCCGGATCCCGGCCGCCTGGAACACGGCATCGAACGCGTGCGTGAAGCTGGCGTCCCGGTCATGCAGGACGAACTTCGCTCGTGTCCCGGCCTCCCCCAGGTCCAATGGAGCGGGCCAGGTCACTGGCCGGCCCTGCACATGGGGGCCTCGGGCACGATCGAGCCGCTGCGGCGAGCATGCGGCCAAGTGCGGATCGGCCAGGCAGTGCCCCGGTCATCGACGAGCCGCACCGGCAAATCGCCTGGCCCGCCGACGAGGCAGCCCGGGCCATAAACCCCCGGTGCCGCGTCGTCTATGTCGGCGTAGTACCCGGGCCGGAAGGCCCGGGTGGAAAGGAAACCAGGGTCAAATGGCCCGAGCCGAAATAACCAGGTCCAAAGGACAGAGAAAATGCCATGCCTCCCTGTAGACAGGGAATTCTCCTCTGGGGGACGGGAGAAATATCGCCGATAGTGGTCATGACAGCTCAGCAGACACATGAGAGAAGGCAATATCATGACCGCCAAGCGAAACGCCGCCACCAATATCCCCGCCGAGCGGAAGCCGCCCGCATCCGACGCCCGCGCGCCCACGCACCGCCGAAGGCGGAAGTTCGTCGCGGCCGTGCTCGGCCTCGCGGCGCTCGCCACGGTGGGTGCCCTCGCCGTGGTGGGTACCTTTGTCGGGCACGCCGCGGGGCTCACCAACTGCGCGACCGCGCCCAGCAACTGCAGTTACCCGGGCGCGGCGAACACCGGCGTGCCGGCCGGGACGACCCTGATGTCGGTCCCGGCCCAGGTCTCCAGCGGGCCGGGCTGGTCCTTCAACGCCGCGGGCGGCAAGGTGGTCGTGACCGTGAAGGGCACCGTACTCAGCGGCCTGTACATCCCGTACAACCTGGTGATCAGCGCGTCTAATGTGACCGTCAAGAACGTCCGGGTCGTAACCAACGCGACGTTCGGCATCAGCCTCACCCACACTACCGGCGTCACCATCGAGAACTCCACCATCAGCGGCCAGAACCCCACCACCGGCCGGGTCAGCTACGCCATCGATGACATCTACGGCGACTCGACCGGCATGGTGATCAAGGCCAACAACATCTCCAACTTCCGCACCGCCGTCCAGATGTCCACCGGGCTGGCCGAGGGCAACTACATCCACGACCCCGGCTACGTCGCCGGCGATCACACCAACGGCTTCTACGTCAACGGCGGCACGGCGCCCCTGACGATCGAGAACAACACCATCTTCGACAGCCTCAGCCAGACCGACGCCATCAACCTCGACGCCGGCACCCCCGGCCCCGGCGCCCCGGTCGCCAACAAGACCATCAAGAACAACTTCCTCGCCGGCGGCTCCTACACCATCTACGGCGGCGCCGTCAGCGGCAGCCCCACCTCCAACATCATCATCACCGGCAACCGGTTCGGCCAGAACTACTACTCCAAGAGCGGCCAGTACGGCCCCGTCTCCTACTACAACCCAAAGGGAACCGGCAACACCTGGTCCGGCAACTCCTGGGACACCACCGGGCAGGCCATTTCCTCCCCGTGACCGCCACACCGCCACGGTGCGGCACGCCGACGTTGCCGGCTCGCGGACGGCGGGTGGACGACGCCGGCGTTGCGGGTCGCGGTGACATCCGCTCGCCGGCCGCACCACGTCAGCTGCGCCGGCCGGCCGGCCCGATGGAGCTCGACGGACCCGCCGCCCTCCTGAACCGGCCGGCCCTGTCTCCCAGGGGACGGCGAATTACCCGGCGCCCGCCACGGTCGCGGCCGTACGGCGCCGTCGTGCGCGCGGCGGCCGCGCGCACGACGGGTGGCGCCGCCTGGTGAAGCGGGCCTCGATCTCGCTGCCGGGCAGGTCCTGGGTCACCCCGGACGACAGCTCCTTGAGGCCGAATGACGCGGGTGAAAGGCCCGGGACCGAAAAGGCCCATGGCCGAATGGCCCGGGACGAAAGACGGGACAAATGACGTGCCATACCTAGGGAATACGCCTCTGGTGCGCACCCCGGAAAACGTAGAGAGTGGTGATTAATTCACGGAACGAATGTGAAGTGAATGCAAGAAGGGGAAGAGCACATAATCCTGGCCTGGAAACCCAGCAGAACAATAAAAGCATTCCTCGCTCGTGTGGTACGCCGCCGCACCCGGTTTGTGACGGCGGTCGCCACGGCCCTGGCTTTGGCCGTCCCGGCCCTGGCAATCTTGCTGAACGCACATGCCCCGCCTGCCCCACCTCATCCCCGCTGTAGGGCACCCTGGACACCCAGACCAGCACCGCCGCGACCGAGGGAAAGCCGGAATCATGGCTAGGTTCGAGTACAACTGGGCCAGCTTCGAACCAACCCAGGGCGTCCTCAGGTCCTCCTACCTGGCCACTATGAGATACGAACTAGCCTCCTACCAGACCGCCAGGCAGAAAGTCACCCCGGCGGCGGGACGTAGTGGGCCCTCGACTAGGCCGCCCTGACCCAGACTGAGCATCAGAACCTGTCCAACGACGGGACCACCAGCGTCGGCGCGGTGTGGAACATCCGCCCGGGGGCGCAGTCGGGCAGCGTGCCGGGTTACGGCGCCTGCTGAGCGAGTATACGTAACTACTAAACGTGTGATATCGTCACCCTTAGTGAGGATCAAGGCGCGCTCACATGGCGGCTCGCCGCACCGCAGCGCGTTCTGAGCGGCGACTGGGGATGACGCCATATGGTCGGTCCGGGCATCGAGCGCCTCGACTTCCAGGACCGGGCCGAAATCAAATCCGGGACCGAGCGCCGCGAAGACCAAGAATCTCCAGCAGGCCGACGGCAGGCGCAGTTGCAGCAGGCGCAGCGACTGGCAAGCTTCGGCCAGCTCGCGGGCGAGATCGCCGAGGACTTCAACAACCTCCTCACCGTGATCCTCCGCTACGCAGTCTTTGTCTCGGCGGAACTCGCCGCCCCATCCGGACCAGATTCGCCCGAGCGCCTGGCGTCAGTCCGCCGCGACCTCGGACAGATCGCGCTGGCCGCCGAACGGGCGGCGAGCCGCACGTGCCAGCCGCTTGACTTCGCCCATCCGGCGGTGGTTCAGCCGCAGGTCCTCGACCTTGATGATGTCGTCACGGACGTGCAGGAGATGCTGCGGCAAACCCTCGCCGAGCACGTCGAACTGGTCACGACTCTCGCCAGTGACCTGTGGCCGGTCCTGGCCGACCCAGCCCAGCAGGCCGTCCTCAGTGCCATCATGATAGGTGCCGCGGGCTACGTATCGAAGCAGACGCGTGGAGCCGACCTCGTGAGCGCCATGCGGACGGTCGCGTCCGGCCCGTCGATCCTCGGTCCGTACGCGTCCCACCCGGTAATGGCACGGATGCCGGACCGCATGGCCAGCGAGGACCCGGCGGCGGCGCTAACCGGGCAGGAGAAACGGGTGCTTGAGCTGATCGGCCAAGGACTGACCAACCGCCAGATCGCGGAGCGCATGTGCCTCGCGGAAAAGACCGCGAAAAACTACGTGTCCTCGCTGCTAGCCAAGCTTGGCATGCACCGCCGCGCGGAGGCTGCTGCCTTCGCCGCCCGGCACGCTTCGGACCACGACGCTTTAACGCTATCGGTGCGACCAAGTTCGGCCCGCTCTACCCTCCACCTCGCGGGGCGACGCCCGCCCGCGCCACGCTCGGCGCGATCCCGCACGTGTCCGCCTACGCCGAGGCGATCGCCTTTCCTGCCCAGGCCAGCCTGGGTGCCGTGGGCGTCCTCCTCGCCGTCGTCCACGTCATTTGAACGCCGGACTTGAATACCGATGGACCGGGTGGGTGGGCCTAATGGCCCGGGCCGAATGGCCGTGAAAATAGGGCCGCTTGACTCCGGTCCGTGGTCTCTAAGTCACGTATAGTGACTTAGAGACTAAGTGAAATGACTCGCCTCAAGGAGATGTCATGCCTGCGACGAGAAACACTCAGACCGGCACGAGCGGCCCGCCCAGTGCCGCCGGGTCACCCGGCGGCCAGCGCCATCTGGGTCGTGGCCTGCGGCTGCGGTCCGGGACTGCTCCGCACAGCCGTTCTGATGTGGGCGCGCTGGCGAGGGAGGCCGTGATCAGCTTCCTGCAGGACGCGTCGAAGGCCACGGCAGAAAGGGAAGCCATACGAGCGGGCGCTGCTGCGACCGACGCCGAGGCCACCGTAGCGGCGGGAAACACCGAGATCGCCGCCTCATCGCCGGAACCGGAGGCGATGCCCCAGGATGCGATCTCCGCCGCCAGCGATGTCGCCGCCGAGTCGGTGGCCTGGCGCGCAGCGCTGAAGCGGATTGAGGCAGCGGCGGCCAAGGTGGAGGAAGATATCGCTGTCGCTCACCGGGCGTACGTTGAACTGCAGGCCGGGGCCGGAGCCGCTGCCGAGGCCGCGGTACGTGCAGCGGAGTCGGCCATGGTATCGGCAGGCACGGCCGTGGAGGCCGAGCGGCAGGTAAAAATCAGCCTGCGCCAGGTCAGGCAAAATGTGGTGATCACCACCGTCCTTGTCGCAATCGTGATCATCGTCCTCGCGCTGGCAACAACCACCGTCCACTGAGATAGGCGCGAATACTTACGATATACCGGCGGGCGGAAATCATCGAATTTATCGCGAGAACAGGACCGTTAAGTGTTCTCAGGTTGTGCTGGTTGCCACGTTCAGCCGCTTTAGTATCAATTTGTGAAAATTGTTTGCTCGTACTCCGGTTTGGTGCCGCCAAGCACGATGGGGCCACCATCGAGTTCGCCACCACCGCTGCGGAGGACGCAGAAGTCTGCTGCTATGTGCGCGACAACGGGGCTGGCTTCGATCCTGCCTATGTAGGCAAGCTGTTCGAGCCGTTCCAGCGGCTTCATTCGGTTACCGGGTTTCCGGTACCGGAATCGGCCTGGCCAGCGTCCAGCGGATCATCGAACGCCACGGCGGGCGCGCCTGGGCCGAAGGCGCTGTGGGCCGCGGCGCCACCTTCTACTTCACCCTGAACGCTACTTCACCCTGAACGCGAAGGAGACGCCATGACACCCTGTTATTACCTTAAGTCACTGCTACAATACAGATTGTGACACAGCTGATTCCGCTCGCCGACGGCATGTTCGTCGCGCTCCTGGAGGCGGTGCCTGACGCGATGGTGTGCATAGCCGCCGATGGTCGGCTCGTCCTGGTCAACGCCCAGGCGGAGCGGCTGTTCGGCTACGAGCGTGCGGAGCTCATTGGCCAGCCGGTCGAGATTCTGGTCCCAGACGCCGCCCGTGCCGTGCACCCGGGGCACCGGGCCGGGTACGTCGCCGATCCGCGGCACCGGCCAATGGGTGCGGGCCTGTCGTTCGCCGGGCGCCGCCGCGATGCCAGCACCTTCGCGGCCGAGGTCTCATTGTCCACGATCGACACCGATGAAGGCATCCTCGTCGCCGCGGCCATCCGGGATGTAACCGGCCAGCGTCGGATGAAGGACCTCGAACGCTCTAATCACGGCCTGGAGAGTTTCATCTATACGGTTGCCCACGACTTGCGTGCGCCGCTGAGGGCGCTCAGCGGTTACAGCGAGCTCCTGCTTGAGGAGTACTGGGAGGTTCTCGGCGAGGAAGGCCGCGGTTATGCCGAGCGGATCGTCGCCGTCAGTGAGCAGATGGGGCAGCTGATTGACTACCTGCTGCAGCTTTCGCGCGTCTTGCGGGCCGAGTTGCACCTGCAGTCGGTTGATCTCGGCGGGGAGGCTGCCCAGATCGCCGAGGAAATCCAGCGCCGGGAACCGCTTCGGCACGTCTGCTTCACCATCCAGAAACAAGTTCAGGCCCTGGCGGACCGTCGGCTTATCCTCACGGTCCTGCAAAACCTGCTGGACAACGCCTGGAAATTCACGTCCGGCCGGGACGACGCGTCGATCGAGTTCGGGACGGCGTCAGGCGGGGACGCCGCCGTGTGCTGTTACGTGCGCGACAACGGCGTCGGCTTCGATCCGGCCTATGCGGCCAAGCTGTTCCAGCCGTTCCAGCGGCTGCATGCGGCCCGCGACTTCCCCGGCCTCGGCACCGGCCTGGCCAGCGTGCGGCACATTGTGGAACGCCACGGCGGCCATGTCTGGGCCGAGGGCGCCGTCGGAGGGGGCGCGACTTTCTACTTCACCCTCGACGGGAAGGAAAGCGCATGACGAGCCAATCTATCTTGCTGGTAGAGGACAATCCCGACGAGGAGGCACTGACGCTGCGGGCCTTCGAGAAAAGCAACATCAGCAACGAGGTCGTCGTGGCGCGAGACGGAGCCGAGGCTCTCGCGTACCTCTTCCCCGGCGACGGCGACGGGCCGCGTCCGGCTCTCATCCTGCTCGACTTGAATCTCCCGAAGGTCGGCGGGCTGGAGGTCTTGCGCAGGATGCAGGCCGACGCACGGACGCGGCTGATCCCGGTGGTCGTCCTGACCAGCTCCAAACAGGAAGAAGACATCCTGGACAGTTACCGCAGCGGCGCCAATGCGTATGTGCGCAAGCCGGTGCATTTCTCCGACTTCGCCGACGCCGTCCGCGCCCTCGGCGAGTTCTGGCTGCTGTTGAATGAGCCCGCACCCAGCCGCGGGCCGGAATCGGATTGAGGTAGGACATCCATGAGCGGCAAGCAGCAGCGCAACGAGCCGGGGACGGGTCAGCCGGAGGCAATCACCGTTCCAAAGCAGGCGAACGCCGAGACCGGAGGCGAGACGGACTCAGCGGGACCCAGCGCACGCATCCTGATCCTGGAGGACGAAGCCTGGGATGCCGCGCTGGCCCAGCGCCTCCTGGTCAGCACGGGCCTTAAACTCGCCGCCGTCGTCGTCGACACCAAAGCGTCGTTTATCGAGCAGATGGCCGCCTTCCGGCCAGACATAATCCTGTCCGATTACCACCTGCCCGGCTTCTCCGGCCAGGAGGCGCTCAAGATCGCTCAGGAACTCTATCCAGACATACCGTTCATCATCTGGTCCGGTGTGCTCGGAGACGAGGCAGCGGTCGAGCTCATCAAGCAGGGGGCCACCGATTACGTCCTGAAGGACCGGCCCGCCCGCCTGCCCTCGGTTATCCTGCGCGCGCTGGCCGAGGTCAGGCAACGGGCACGGCTAGCCCACCTCGAAGACCAGCTGCTGCAGGCCCAGCGTCTGGCTAGCCTCGGCCAGCTAGCCGCAGCCGAAGAGGCGATGACCCGCATCCGTCAGCTGCTCACCGCCGCCCGCGGCGAGGTAAGAGTCACACAACCCCCATCCTGAGGGCGCCTGGATACGGGGACACAGTAAAGGGACAGGTCATGCGCGCATGGGGGGACGGTCACGGCATCGCCGGTTATCGCGGCGGCGAGGTGCTGAGAGGGCTCAGAGATAGGGCGGCCACCGCTGGCATTCCCGTCGCCATCCTGTCCACTGAGGCCTCACCCGCCGTCATTCGCCACATGCGCACCGACGGTGCCATCGCTTACCTCACCAAGCCACTCGACCTCACCGAACTGGGCCAGCTACTCGACTCCTTCGCGGCCGGGCACGACCACTGGGCCGACCCGGCCCCCCGGACGGTACCGGCACCATGAACGACGTCGTGCTGTACATCGACGACAACCAGGACAACATCTTCCTCCTCCGGCGCCAGTTCAAGCAAAGGCGCCCGGACATCCAGCTGCACACTGCCATGACCGGCCGCGACGGCATCAAGGCGGCGATCGACGACCAGCCGGCCCTCATCCTGCTCGACAACCGCCTTCCCGACGCCAACGGCGAGCAAGTCATGCTCCAGCTCGCCGCCGCTCCAGCCACCGCCGCGATCCCGGTCGTCATCCTCAGCGGCGACTCGAACCCGGTGACCATCAATGAACTCCTCGCGGCGGGCGCTGCGGATTTCCTGGTCAAGCCGTTCGACATTCACCAGCTCCTGACAATCATCGGACGTTACCTCCACTGACCGCCGCGGACCGCCTGAGCAGACCGCCTTCCAGGGCCGCCCCCGACACCCGGCCCGGCAAGCAGTTCGCGAGCAGGCCACAGCAGCTCGCGCTGATCTTCCGCCAGCACCGCTGGTAAACCACCACGTCGGTACCGTCAGTACCGCCCCGCCGCAGGCACGAACGAGGCCATCCCGCCGCCCAGCGCGAGCAGGAGCCGCCGCAGCTCCGGAACAGTGATCGGGATTAGCCCGGCGGCCAGGTCTGAGCGTAGCTATTCACCAAGGGTCTGGCTCAATGCCCTGGCAAAGTTCGCTGTTGAGCGCCGGGCTGCCGGCTGGCTGCGTGGGGTGACTGTACGAGACGGGCATGACTAGTGTCGTTACGAAGTCGACGGCGCCTTCGCGCTGGTAGAAGCGCAGGGCGCCGTCGCTGCCCGCGATGACGGAGATCTTCATGACCTGGATGCCCAGTTCAGTGAGATGCTAGCGCGCGGCGGCGAGGAGGACTGCCCGACCCCGGCCCCCGCGAGCCTCGTCATCGACCACGAGGGTCTCCAGCACGCCGACTCGGTCCCCCACTGCCAGGACCCGGGGGCTTCCAGGACGCGCACGGCCGCATAGCCAAGCAGCCGGTCCCCGTCCCGGGCGGCCAGTACCCTGGCGAAGGGTTCGCCGGGCGTTGGCCCGCGCCGGGCCGCTGCGGGCAGGGGGTGGGTGCCGCGTCGCCGGCGGACAGTTCCCGGAAGGTTCGGTGGTGTTGCCGGTCCCGAGGCGTCCGTCTCCGTTTTCCTGTAGCGTGATCTGCAGGCTTTCGGAGCCCTCGTACCTGGCGTATTCCTCCGGTGCCAGGTACAGCTTGTTACTCAGGTCGGTTCCCATGTCGCCCTCGTAGGGGCCTACATCGCAGTACAGCGGGTAGCCGACCTTGTCGAACCTGATCTTCACGTCGCCTTCTGTAGCCTGCCGTCCGCAGATGGGCTGGCTGTCTCCCGCGACCGGGTGCGCTGGCCCCCGCGCCGGGCGACCGCGTTCTCCGTACCGCTCATGCGCCCCTCTCCTCCGCCGCCGGCCGGGGTCCGGGCAGGGGGCGGCGGGTTGCCGTGCCAGTAGTCCCAGGCCGCCTGGGCCGACGGTAACGGGCCTTGCGCGCCGTCGGTGAAGTGCAGCCACCACAGGCCCTCGTCCTCTTCACCCACCGTTGGGAGCGGGTGCTCGATGCTGGCGCGCAGGACTTCGCGGAGACGGTCGGGCTTGCCGCACCGCTGGCACTCATCGGGGCTGTCGCGCAGGCGCAGGCCGGTGTGGTCAGGGTCGTGCGGGCAGCCGTTCTCGCATTCGGCGAGCAGGCCGGTGCCGCTCTGGTAGCAGCCGTCGCACAGCAGTAGGGTCTGCGTCGCGCGGGGCGGGCCGGGGTGCAGGTCGAAGAGTCCGAGGCAGCGCTGACCGGGCCGGCGGGCGGGGTCACCGGTCTCGCCGGCGGCGATGTAGACGCCGACGACGGCGGTGCCGAACCAGGATCGAGACTCAGCAGCCCGCCGACGGCGGCAGGGTCGAACCGGCCGATCGTGACCGTGAGTATGCTATCGGCGGCCTCGGCGGTCACGGGCACGCCTGCGACCGTCACGGTCTTCTTCTCACTCATGGTGCCCGTCTCCCGCATGCGCGCGGGAGGCTGCCCCGGCCGCCTGGGGCGGGACCGGAGGCCGGGAGCGGGCCGGTGCCGTGCTCGTCCGTAGCACCGTCCTTCGGCGACATGCCCAGCAGCCGCAGCACCGCGCGGGCTGCCGCGTCCCGTTCGGCAGTGGTGGTGTTGTCCTCCAGCAGCGCGGTCAGCTGCAGGAAGTGAGTGCGCCAGTCCTGTGCCCGTACCGCCGCATCGACCGTTCCGCGCAGCTCGTCCGGGGCGCGGTGCAGCCAGGCCAGCCGGGGCAAGTGCCGGCGGGTGGCGACCGCGTTGCGGCAGGCCAGGCTATCCAAGAACGAGGCGGTGCACGGCTGGCCCGGCGAGTTGAACGGGCTGTCACTGTAGTCCAGGCACGCCCCGGTCACGGTGTCAAGCCTGCTGTCCGCCAGCGCCTGAGCCTGCTCCGGGCTGCCGGTGCACTCGGTGAGCTGGCCTGTCCCGGTGTCCAGCAGCATCCGCATCCGCATGACGTCCCGGGCGTGGCCGACAGCTAGGTGCCGTAATAAGCTACGGCTTATGTCATCGCCATGCACTCCGACCGATTCGACGAGGAAGACGGGGCTGCTGCTCCGGCAGGCCCGCGAGCAGGCTGGCATCACTCAGCGCGAGCTAGCCGAGCGCCTCGGTTGCACGCAGGCGGCGGTTTCCCAGTTCGAGGCCGGCGGAGCGAGTCTCCATATCGGCACGATGGAGCGCATCGCAGACGCACTTGGGTGCGAGCTTCAGATCGGCATTGTCAGCCGGGATGTTGCCCTGAACGAGGGTGTGCCGGTAAAGCTCAGGCGCCGCACGTACGGGGCCAGGCCAAGGCCCGAACGGGCAATGGGCTAGGCGGGTAGCCGGGGGCTGATGTAGCAAGGGAACGGGAAGGCCACGAGTTAGGGGCGTGGCCGGGCCGGGCCGGGCAGCCGTCTCAGCTCGCTGGGCATACCGTATGAAGCTGCCCCGGCTAGAGCACCCTCTGACGCTTTCCCGCATTTACCGCGTGACGTCCACCCTCCTGACCGCCGAGGTCCGCTCCGCTGCTTACGTCTTCAAAGCGACCAACGGCCACCAGACCATAGAGGGAGCGGTCATACGCACCGCTAGTTTTACCCGGACGCTGTCCGCTATATGTACGTGGACACTGCCATGCATCGACCCAGGGTGACGCAGCGTGATACATGGCGTGACGAGGAGGAAACGGCCCGCCGGGCTGCGTTTCCGCAGCTAGCGGGCCGTTTTCGCAGGTGGTGGCAGGTGTTGGGTTCGAACCAACGTAGGCTGAGCCGACGGTTTTACAGCCCGCTCGCTCCGCCCGAGTCACCCCCCGCTGACCAGCGCGTACGCGCTTCGAGGGTCCGTCCCGGGCCGCCGCCGTCCGCTATGCGTCCGTGCGCACCCGGCTTGGTCCACGGACGGGGGCGGAAAAGGCCACGGACGGGGCCGGTGGGAGCGGTTACGCTGACCGTCCGCGCGGCTTCTTGCCTGTGACCTGGCATTTCAGGATGCCTGCTGACTGTCGCCGTCGCCCTCGTCGCCGGGCTCGGACTCCGGCTGGGTGTCCTGGATGCCGAGGGCGTCGGTGATGCGCTTGTTGGCGGCGTCGGCCTGGCCGTCGATGCAGTGGGCGTAGATCTTGAGGAGGACGGCGACGCCGTGCCCGGCGCGGCGGGCGACCTCGGTGGCGGGCACTCCGGAGTTCAGCCACAGGGAGACGGCGGCGTGGCGCAGGTCGTAGGGGCGGCGGCCGAGCGGTGACCTGTACCGGGCGGGGGTGAGCGCCATCTTGCGGGCCTGGTCCCAGACCTCGTTGTAGCCGGAGTCCTGGAGGATGCCGCCCCGGGCGGTCTGGAAGATCCGCCCGTCCGGGGCCGTGCCGAACCTCTTGATGTGCGCGCGGAGCAGCCGGACCAGGACCGGGGGGACGGGGATGGTGCGGGTCTCGTTGTCGGCGCGGTGCTTCAGGCCACGTTCCTGGCGGGCGGTCCCCTCGTCGGTCCAGGCCCGCCCGGCCCGGGATGCCGAGGCCGAAAGGACGATCCGCCCCCACCCGGCCCTCGGCAGGTGCAGGTCGGCCTCTCGCAGCATGACCGCCTCCGACGGGCGCAGCGCGGCGTAGTACAGGCAGGCGAAGAACGCCTTCAGGTGCTCTCCCCGCTTCCCCAGCCGCCCGGCGGCGTTCAGGAGCGCCTCGGCCTGGGCAGGGCTGACGACGACCCGCCGGTCGACGGTAGCCGCGACGGCGGGGGCGGTCCACTGGACGCGGTCGACCGGGTTGGCGGGCAGGTGGCCCTGCTCGACCGCGTAGCCGAGGGCGTTGTAGAACACTGACCGCTTGCGCCGCTGCGTCGACCCGGCCGCCGCCTTCCCGGTCAGGGTCTTGGCGCAGGCGGCCAGCGCGAGCCGCACGATCGAGGTGTCTTCCAGGTCGGCGACGGGCAGCGAGGCGCGTTCGGCCCAGTCGAGGGCGGCGGCGATCTCGGGCGGCGGGTCGGTGTCGCGGGTGGCGGGGTTGAACGCCCAGGCGAACAGCGCTTGCCGCAGCACCTTGCCCTCGGGCGCGCCTGGTTCCTTGGTGGTGAGCGCGACGGTGACGGTGACCAGGGCCTCGGCCACCGACCGGCGCGAGACTGGGGCCAGGTTCGGCCACTTGACTTCGGCGTAGGCGCGGGCGTGGGCGTACCAGGTGATCATCTCCTCCTCGGTCGTCTCGGCTTCGGGCAGGCCAGTGCGGGGGTTGAAGGGCCGCCGGTCGCGGACCGCGTCCTTCAGGCCGCCGAGGAACCCGTCGGCCAGCGGGCGGGCCTTGAACGACTTGCAGTGCTCGCGGCCGTCCACGGCCCACCGGACCCGGAACCGTGCCCCGGTGCCGTTGCCGAGCCTCTTGATGTCCCAGAACCTGACGTCGTAACTGTCCATCTGCTCCTTGCTCCTGTCCTTCTGCCGTGCTGGCTTCCAGTCGGCGCAGCCACGCGGCCAGCGCGCTGCGCCGGACCCGGACGCCGCCGCCGGGCAGCCGCATGACTGCCGGGCCGGCTCCCTGCCTGCGCCAGCGGTAGAAAGCGGCCCGGGATACCCGCAGCTCGGCGATCACCTCATCGATCGTCAGCAGCGGGTCATCCGCGGTGCCGGGTCCTTCGGCCGGGGTGGCGGGGGGCCGGCCGGGAGCGGTTTGCGTTCCCGGGGGCGGCCCGTCCGTGGGTCCGGGTCGACGGACGCTCCGCTCCGGCCGCCCCGTCAAGTCCGGCCCCGGCTCGGCCGGCGACGGCAGCCGGCCATCCGGGGCTGCTGGCCCTGGGGAGAGGAAAGAAGGGAAAGGCCGCACGGGCGGTCCGGCGAGGGCATGCCTGACTGAGGGCAGCGCGCTGCGCTGTCAGAGGGGTCTGTCATGGGCGGGTTGGCCCCGCGTGCCGCCGCATTATCCGCTTGTCAGAGAAATCCGGTTTTCAGGGCCTTTTTTCACGCGCTCCCGGAAAATCGGTTCGGGCGGGTTAGGGACACGCGGCTGCAGGGAGGCTGCGACTTCGGGGATTCGGCCGGGAACGGCCGGTAAGCGCAGCCTCAGTGATGTGCAGGCACCGGTACATGCCAGGTACATCTGAGCGCTGACCTGCGACTTTCCGGCGTGCTCCAATGGGAGGTATACCGCAGGTATATGTGCCTCGGTCCGGGGCTGACGGCGGGGTGTTCGTGTTCGGGACGTGTCCGGCCCGCGTTGCCGACGGACGGGCGCACACGGGCGCACAGCGGCCCCGGGTCTGCGCCCGGCGCAGCCCGTTGGGTTTCCCGGCTGCCGTCGGCCCGTGGGGCAAATGCGGGCGGGGCGCGGGGTCGCTTGCTATTGGGCCGGTTCCCGGTAGCGTCCCCGCCACGGCCCGGCCTCGCGGCCGAACTGCCAGCGGTAACGCTCGGGCTGCACGAATTCGGGACCGTCGCGAAGAGCGGCACGTATCCCCGCGACCGTGGGGACGCGGTCGTCGGGGAAGAGGCGGAGGAGGCGCTGCTGGACCTCCCTGGCCAGCAGCGGCTCGTCGTGCCGGGCGTCGCCGTGCTGCGCCGCACCAGGCGCAGGCCCCGGCTCGACTGGGCCGATCGAGCCGTCATGGCCGCGCTGATCCGGCTCCTGCCCGGGAACCTGCGGATACACAGGCTAGTAACGCCGGGAACCGTCCTGCGGTGGCACCGTCGCCTGGTCACCAGGAAGTGAATCTATCCTCGCGGCGCGGGCCGGCCGCCAGTCAGCGCGGAGATCGCCGCGCTGATCGGGCGGCTCGCCGCTGAGAATCACGGCTGGGGATACCAGCGGATCCAAGGTGAGCTGCTCAAGCTCGGCCACCGGGTCAGCGCATCGACGATCCGCCGGGTCCTCAAGGCGCTGAAGATCCCTCCGGCGCCCAAGCGGCACACCGACGCGACGTGGCGGCAGTTCCTGCACGCGCAAGCGGCGCCACTGACTTCTTCCACGTGGATTGCGCCGTCAGCCTCCAGCGCCTGTATGTCTTGTTCGTGATGGAGGTCAGCTCCCGCTACGTTCACGTCCTCGGCGTGACCGCCAACCCGGACGGGCCGTGGACCACGCAGCAGATCCGGAACCTCCTGATGGACCTCGGCGAGCGGGCTGCGGACTTCCGGTTCCTGGTTCGTGACCGGGCCGGGCAGTTCAGCGCGTCATTCGACGCGGTCCCGGCCGGCGCTGGTATCGAGGCGGTTAAGATCCCGCCCCGAAGTCCCACGGCAAAACCTCGGGCTGCATACTGCACCTCTTCGGGTCGATGCGGGGTGTTGTGTTGTTGTCCTGGTGGAGACGGTAGCGGTGGGGTCCGACATTCCCGGTCCGACATTCCCGGCGGGCTCACGCGTCGTGTGCGGGAGCGGCGGGGCGTCGTTCGCTGAGTTTGCGTCCTTGTGCCCGGGTCGGCGGGTTCTCGCCGGGCGGCGGGTAGAGGCACTGGCCTTTGTCGTTGTAGGGGTGCCCGGTGATGAGCCCGGCGTGGTGCCAGATCTTGACGGTTTTGGCGGGCACGCCGAGGCGGGCGGCCATCTCGGCCAGGGTCAGCATGCCGGCGTCGCGGAGCCGCTGCTCGCGGCTGCGCAGTCCGTACTCGTCGCGGATGTTGCGGATGATGAGCCGGTGGAAGGGGCGGCCTTCGCCGCTGGTCAGGCCGCGGTCGTTGAGGATGCCGGCGATCTGGGCGTGGGTGTGGTGATCGAGGAGCTCGTCGATGGCGGTGACGGCGGCGGCGGGGGTTTTGCGGAGCTGG
>WNFJ01156404.1_pt1 | contig 22643 bp, 26 predicted proteins | sample 5400461 | NCBI WGS metagenome assembly WNFJ01 (sample SAMN13153349, study PRJNA577476) | soil metagenome | isolation source: 115 cm saprolite on Douglas fir-dominated hillslope | place: USA:California | collected 2013-09-17
GTTGCGCATCTATTCGACGGTGATTGAGGTGCTACGGATGATGCTTCGTCCGGTCATTGCGGACATCGAGAAGCACGATCGGGACTTGGGGAGACAGTTGCGGCGCGCTTCGGGGAGTATCGCTTTGAACCTGGCAGAGGGTAGCGGCTCGCACGGAGGGACGCGTACGGAGAGGTATCGCAATGCGCTGGGGTCGGCGCGGGAGACCGGCGCGTGTCTCGATGTGGCGCACGCGCTTGGATACGTGCGCTCCGTCGACGATCGACTGCTCGATCGGCTCGACCACGTGCGCGCTACGATCGCGAAGAACTTGATGTAGGGCGCTTGTTGGCGCGGGAGGCGAGAGACCGTCGCCTCCCGCGCTCTTCTCTGCGTTCGACAAGCTCGTGCGGTTGTTGCCGTCGCCGTCGTCCCGTGCGGAGGCCGTCCGCCTCATAGTTCGCCAAGCTACGTCAGTTGGACGTTCGACAAGAACTGCGGGCCCACCATGATACGCTCGCTGCGCCGGGATGGACTGGAAGACGTTCCTCGAGGACTTTCAAGATCACTTGGCACCTAAGCTCGATACGTACGAGCAGGCCATCTACCTCTACGTCGTTCGTCACAGCCGTCTGCAGGGGCTTGACGAGATAGTAGTCGGGCTCAAGTCTGCGCGCCATCGCATGGCGCTCGGGATTGGTACGGCCGGTAGTCCAATGTCCGAGCATACAGCGTATAGGAAGCTTCAGTCTCTCGCCGCGAAAGGCTGCGTCGTCATCGGCGATGGTGTTCGCCATGGCACTCGGATTGGCGTTCGCCTCCCAGCGGAAATCCATGGCGTAGTGCCTCCAGCACCGACGCCGGGTGAACCTAAGTCGCTCGACGATCTCGACTTCTTCGAGGACGAAGAGCTGCGAGAGGCAGTCTTTCTTCGGGAAGGCGGCAAGTGTTTCTACTGCTTGCGCAGGCTCGCGAAAGACTCTTGGGTAGTCGAGCATATGCAGTCCCGTCCAGAGGGGAGCAACGGGTTTCGCAACGTCGTCGCCGCCTGCCGGGGCTGCAATAATCGAAAGGGTTCGACGGCAGCCAGAGCCTTTGTGCGTTCGCTCTACCGAGACGGACTGATTGACCAGGACGAGCTCCAACGCGGGATTGTCAACCTCGACAAACTCGAAGCGGGCGAGTTGCGACCGGACGTGCCCGCCGGCTATCTGACCTGACGAAGGAGAAGCAGATCGGGACCCTGAGGAGGCAGTTGCAGCGTGCTTCAGGCAGTATCGAGTTGAACCTGTCAGAGGGCAGCGGCTCGCACAGAGGGACGCGCACGGAGCGCTATTGCAACGCGCTCGGGTCGGCGCGGGACACGGGCGCCTGTCTCGATATGGCGCCGTGGGCGGCTCACCTCAGAAAGAGGGCCTTGAACCATTCCAGGAACGCAGTCGAGGCAGTGGTCTCCGTCAGCGTGATGTTACGAACGAGGTGCCCATACCCACCTGCAGCGCTCGCGTCGCGCCACACGCTGCGAACCTTCAGTGCAGCTTTACGGAGTCGGCCAGATCATATTCGGCGCCGTGTGTTTCTTTCGCGGTGCCGCACACCTCGGTCGAATAGGCCATGAGCGCTGACGCCGGGAGGATGCCCGCGAGGAAGTTCTCGAGGTCGCCATGGCTAATGTTGTCTGGCCACATCCAAATCCCGCATCGACCGTCGACGATCGCGCCTGTGGCAACCGGGCCGTCGGCGGCTCCACCGAGTGCGAGCAATCGCTCCCGGACGGCGGGCCACTTGTCATTGTCCACGCCATCCCGATCTACAATGACGCCAACGCGCCCCTCCTTTCTCTCCCGGATGTACTGATCGAACTCGCGGAGCGCCCATGAATCGCCACCGCCATCGTCTTTGGTCCGAACGAGACGGCTTGTGGCGAGGTCGATTCCCGTTAGCTTCTTCACGAATGCGTTCACGACGGCGCCATCGTCGGGCCCCTCGACGAAAAGAGCGTCGATTTTCGTGAGCTGACGCGGCATTAGCGGGCCTCGAGCTCCATTCGGACGTATTCGGCGATGCGCGCAGCATCGAAGCGTACCGACGTTTCACGTCCCGCCTCGAGCCTGTGGATGCTCACCTGCCCAGCGAGCTCGGGGTGGGTTCCGTAGAGATCCGCGAGGCCTTCGACGCAATCCTTCGAATGCGTGGTCGCAAAGACCTGGACGTCGAGGGCGCGCGCAGTCTCAACGAGGAAATGCCAGAGCTTCGGCATGACCGACCAGTGGAGACCGTTTTCGATCTCGTCGATGAGTAGAAACCCGCCTTGCGTTACGGCGAGATTAAGGGCGAGCGCAAGGATCCGGGACACCCCCTCACCAAGTGTGCCAAGGGGAACAGGGCCTTGAGCGCCGCGGAGAAGGACCTTTGCGTTCGCGGTCCCGCCGTTCTCGGAGATCGCGATTCGATCGATTGCGGGCTCAACGAGATGAAGTGCCTCGACGGTGCGCTCTTCGGCAGGTGTCAGCACGAGATTCGCCCAGAGGCGGGCCAGCTCCGCTGGACGGAGACGATCCGTCGTCGAGAATCCGACCGGGGGATGGAGGCGGAGGCCGAATGTGGCGAACCCGGAAGGCGTGCCAGCACCGAGGAAGTTATCCGCGGGCAGCGGTAGGGTCGGCAGACGGGAGGGCTTCTCGGGCCGTTCGATCGTGAGCTGGAAGAGGCCCGGTACCCATGGAGGAGAGGCATTGGGTAACACCAGTCGGATGGTGCGCGCAACGGAGCGCACACGTTCCCCGGTCGAGCGAATGCGGAAGGTCACGCCATCGTCGAGATGGTGGCCGTGAAACCAGTGGCGGAGATCGATCTCCACTTTGTCCTCGTCCAGACCGCGTGGCTGGCGGAACTCGTCCCGCTCGATCGATGCCCGGTAGAGAAGAAAAGGGCTCTCTTCTGACACCACTGCCTCGATCGCCTCAAGAAGCGCCGTCTTTCCTGCATTGTTCGCACCGACGATCAAATTCACTGGCGTCAGACCTCCGACGGTCAGCTTCTTGAAACAGCGAAAGTTCTCAATCTCGATCGACGTGATCGCAGGCATGCGTTCATCCTACTCGCAGCCGGTCTCTGCGTCAGCGAGGCAGGGCGCGAAGCATCCGCTTCAAGCGAATCAGGAGCGACTGCGGGTCCAAGGTGCCGACGGCCTCGGCGAGGTCGATCGCGCCAATGACAGCAGCCCGAGGCTTTGTTCCTTCTCTCTATCGAGACGGAGTGATTAGCCAGGACGAGCATCAACGCTCGCTGACCTGACGGGCTCGCGACACGGCATACGGTCAAAGCGTACAAGGGACTCGCGCCGTACTTGTGTCTCTTGGTAGGTTACCCGTTCGTGCACGGGGCCATCATCGTCGTGGTCGAGGACGGCACGATCACAAGCGTCACGAGCCACGAGCTCGTCCCGTGGTGGAGCATCACGAAATCGGCCATTGCCGCCGCCGCGCTGCGTCTCGTCGAGGCGGGCGAGTTGGGGCTCGACGCACCGCTGCCCGCGCGTCCGTACACGCTTCGACAACTCCTGCAGCATCGCGCCGGGCTGCGCGACTATGGGACGTTGCCCGCCTACCGCGACGCGGTCGTTCGTGGCGACTCGCCTTGGGATGACGCCAGGCTAATGCGCGAGGTGCAGGCCGATGATCTCCTTTTCGAGCCCGGAACGGGGTTCAGCTACTCCAACGTCGGTTACCTCATCGTTCGTCGGCGAATCGAAGAAGTGACCCGCACGCCACTTGCTCAGGCCCTCGACTCGCTCGTCTTTGCACCGCTCGGCCTTCGCGCACGAATTGAGTCGGCGCTCACCGTCTCCGATGTGTCGTGCATCGCCGCTGGTTACGACCCAGGTTGGGTTTTCCATGGCCTGCTTGTGAGTCCGCCGGCCGACGTCGCCCTTTTCGTAGACCGACTCTTGACAGGCCGACTCTTCGGGCCCGCACTTCTCCGCGAGTTGCGCAGCGAGGGCTCCGCGGGTGCTCCCCTTTCCCAACGACCGTGGCTCGTTCCCGCGTACGCCCTCGGGCTGATGACGGGCGTTGGCGCGCACGGCGCACAGTACGCCGGCCACACGGGGGGTGGCCCGGGCAGCACCGTCGCAGTGTATCAAGCCGTTGATCGAATGCCGCGCAGGACTGCCGCGGTGTTCGCGTCGACTGATGATGCGGGTTCCGTCGAACAGCTCGCGATGGATCTCGCGTATGGACAGACTTGGCGCAATAATTATGCCGCGGCGCGCGACGGATTCGCGCGCCGCCAACGCCGCGTCAACGAGGCAGGGAACGAAGCATCCGCTTGAGGCGAATCGCGAGCGAGAGGAGCTCGCGCGCGACCTCCGGGTCCAGGGTGCCGATGGCCTCGGCGAGGTCGATCGCCAATGACCTCGTGCAACGAGTTGTTCGCGATGTCGAAGTGTCGCCTTCGAATGCCGGACGCATCGCTCGGCAGCCCTTCGCAAAGCCCGAGAAACGCGCTCTTGCTAGCCCGCGTCGTTTGGTCTCGCAGCTCGCTGTCGCCAATATGTGCCTCGTGCACCCGCCGAGCGAGCTCCTTGGNNNNTGGTTGTCGTTGTTCATGATTGGCGTCCTCGCCCTGCCGAGGACGCCAATCATGAACAACGGCCTCCAGCTCTCCCGCGTCTCGCTCGCAAGGGTGACGAGGACTGCGGCCGGAGTGCCAGGCGAAGCCTGGCGCGAGGCCGCTTAGTTGGTTGGGCGCAGAGCGCCACTGGGACAACCATCGTGGTCGATCTCAGGGGGTCGCGGTCGTGGTCGCGGTCGTGGTCGCGGTCGCGGTCGTGGTCGTGGTCGTGGTCGCGGTCGCGGTCGCCCCGGTCGGATGTTTCGCCGACACCGGCCGCTTCGACCCAACAATCGAGCAGATCACCTCCACACAAGAACCGATCGACCCAACAACCGAGCAGATCGACTCCACACACGAACCAATCGCCCCGACACAAGAGCGAATCGACTCCACACAAGAGCGAATCGGCCGCTCGAGAGCACGATCAGCGTCGACAACGACATGATCTCGCCGCGATCGAAGGTGTTTGAAACCGATTTCATCGTTGATCGAGGCGATTCGAACCGTTGTCGGCGCGATCACGAGGCGCATGCAAGCCGATCGAAGCTTCGTCAGGGCGTTCACGCAGCATGTGCACGCCGATCGAAGCCTTGTCGGGGCGATCACGAAGCGTGTGCACGCCGATCGAAGCCCCGGCAGAGCGATCGAGCCGGGCGCGCCTCGCCATCGAAACCTGCGCTGGGCGATCGAAGCAGGAATCTCGCCGATCTCGAGACGGATCGATGCCGATCTATCCATGTCAGCACGCAGCTCGCACGACGAGCCACGGATCGCACCTACATTCTCCGACTCATTTGCAATCGGCCGACACTTTCTCTGCTCAAAGAGTCTTGCTCGACCCGGTTAACACATGAAGGCGGCGACGCGATGCATGGTGCATCGCCAACCCGCCGTCACGTCACGACCACATCGAGAAAGAGAGAATCGTCATGTCCACTACAACAACCACAATCAACGTCACTGCCCAAAAGGCCACGGTCGCCGCGCTTCTGGCGGCGCTCGTGAAAGGCATTAACACGGAGCTCGCCGGGGTGGATCCCTTCCTCCTCGACGGGACCCACTTCACGCGCACCGAATTGCTCGCGCGCTTCCAGGCTGCCCTGGACGCGTTCGCGAGCGTCAAGTCGGCTCGCACGGCGCTCTTGCAGGCCGTCGCGAAGCAAAAGGCGGCTTTGGCTCAGGCCAGACCGCTGCGAGCCGGAATGAAGCGCTTCCTGCAGATCCAGTTCGGGCCAAGCAACCCGAAGCTGCAGGAGTTTGGCTTCACGCCGGCTCGCATTCCGAGCACGCCGGTCAAGACCAAGGCGCAAGCCAAGGTCAAGTCGGCGGCAACGCGCGTGGCACGTGGAACTCGGGGTAAGAAGCAGAAGGCGGAAATTAAGGGCAACGTCATCGCGACGCCGTCTCAGGGCGGCGTCACGGTGAAAGCGCCCCCCACCCCGACAACGGCCTCTTAGTCGCGTGAGTGAGAGACGAGGGGGCGCCCGTCGCCCCCTCGTCTCCATTTTGTTGGTGAACGCGCGCACGAGTGCCTGAGCCTCGTGCCACCACAACCGTACCGGCGACGCGCGGCCGACGGTCGAGCTCGGCGCGTTGGGAACCCCGTTTGGAACCACTTGCATCTTAGAATGATTCTCATTAACCTCCTCCCTTCGACGGATGCAGGCCGATCGAGCCAATACGATGTTGCGCGATCTGCGGCGCTCGGGGCTGAAGCTCACGCCGCAGCGGATCGCGATCGTGCGCCTCTTCGCGGATGACTCGTCGCACCCGACTGCGCAGGATCTCTTCGATCGTCTCCGACCCGTGTTTCCGTCGATGAGCTTTGCGACGGTTTACAACACGCTTGACGCGCTCGCGCGCACCGGCCTCGCGGGCACTGTGCGATTGTCGGGCAAGCGCGGCGACGCAGCCCGTTTCGACCCCAACATCACGCCGCACCACCACGCGGTGTGCGACCAATGCGGAGCCGTGCTGGACATCGCCGCCGGAACGCTCGTACCGACGACGGCCGCGGCGAAGAGACTTCGCCGCGCGGCGCCCGGTTTCTCGGTGAGGGCCGTTGAACGGATCTATCGCGGCCTGTGTGCGACGTGCACAAGGCCGGCACTGAAAACAAAAGGAGAACCTCATGGGCAAGGCACTTCAAGGAACCAAGACGCACCAGAACCTTAAGGAAGCATTCGCGGGCGAGTCGCAGGCGAACCGCCGCTACCTCTACTTCGCAAAGGTGGCCGACGTGGAGGGCTATCCGGAGATTGCCGGTAACTTCAAGGAAACGGCCGATGGCGAAACGGGACACGCTCACGGCCATCTCGACTACTTGAAGCAAGTCGGTGACCCGGCCACCGGCCTTCCCATTGGCAATACGGAAAAGAACCTCAAGGCATCGGTGGCCGGCGAAACCTACGAATACGAAACGATGTACCCGGGCATGGCGAAGACCGCCCGCGACGAGGGTTTCGACGACGTCGCCGAGTGGTTCGAGACTCTGGCGAAAGCCGAGAAGAGCCACGCCGGCCGCTTCACCAAGATGCTCGGCGTCCTCAAGGGCTGAAACCCCTCCGAAAAGAGTCGCAAGGCGCCAAGGACCAGCTTCAACGGCGCAGCGAGTCCCTTGCCTGTTTGAACGGTTGGGGGGAGCGCTCGGCTCCGGCTGGGGGGTGCGCTCGGCTCCGGCTGAGGGGTGCGCTCGGCTCCGGCTGGGGGGTTTGGGGGGAGCGGCCTCGCTTCCCCCATGCCCGCCGTGGCTGCCACTGCTGCCGGAACGGAGCCGGAGCGAAGCGGAGGCGGAGTGAGGCTCATGCTGAACCGAGTGAATTAACGTAAGCCAATGAAGATCGATCCCCTGCCCCGGCAACCTCCGGCGCTCGACCCCAACAGCGAGCGCTATTGGAATGCGCGCGATCTCGAAGACGAGATGCGGCGCACCTTCGAGGTTTGCCACAACTGTCGGATGTGCGTCGGCTATTGCGGCACGTTCCCGGATGTCTTCGGGCGCGTCGACCGCGATATCGAAGAGCGTGGGGCGACAGGGGCCGAGTTGCTCGACGCAGCCGCCTTTTCGCAGGCCTCCGAGCTCTGCTGGCAATGCAAACTCTGTTACATCAAATGCCCGTACACCAAGGACGAAGAGCACGAATGGATGATCGACGTGCCGCGGCTCCTTCTGCGCGAGAAGGCGCAGCGAGCGCGTCGCCTCGGCATGACTCTACAGGATCGAGTCCTGGGCGAGCCGCAGTTCCTCGGCAGGGCGACCGCGGGTCCGATGGCGCGCGTCGCCAACTTCGTGAACGCCAACCGTCTCGTGCGCAAGGCTGCGCAGCAAGTGGCCGGGATCGCCGCCGACTTCCCCGTGCCAACGTTCGGCGAAGTCAGCTTCGAGAAGTGGCTTGATCGGCACACCCCGCTCCCGGGCGCCGGGTCGCGCGGGACCGTCGCCCTTTTTGCCACTTGCCTCGCGGACTACAACTTTCCGCACATTGCAGCGAGCGCGGTCTGCGTGCTCGAGAAGAACGGCTGGGCGGTCGTCCGACCCCAGCAGACATGTTGCGGCATGCCCAACCTCGACGGAGGTGACATTGCCGCTGCGCAAGCCAAGGCAAGCGCGAACGTCGCGTCGCTCATGCCCGAGGTCGAGCAAGGCCGCAAAATCGTCTCGCTCCAGCCGACCTGCGGCTACATGCTTCGAAAAGAGTGGCCGGAGCTTCTCGGTACGACCGAGTCGCGAGTCCTCGCGCGTGCAACGCTCGACATCATGGAGCTCCTCGAATTGCAGCGGCGCGAGAAGACGCTTTCGCTCGACTTTGCCAAAGGGCTCGGGCGAGTCGCCTATCACGCTGCGTGTCACTTGCGCGCGCAAAAAATCGGCTTCCCCGGGTCACGCGTTCTGGGGGCTGTCCCCGGTACGGAAGTAAGCGTCATGGAGGAGTGCTCCGCGGTCGACGGAACCTGGGGAATGAAGGCGCAACATTACGAAATGGGGCGGAGGTATGCGCAAAAACTCACGCGAGCGGTCGACCGAGCCGAGGCCGAGATCGTGGTCACCGATTGTGCCTTGGCGGCACGCCGCATCCTCGCCGAAAACCGTCGATCTGCGCTTCACCCGGTCGAGGCCCTTGCCGACGCCTACGGCGTCTCTCCGGAGGTCCGCTGAAGCGGAGAAGCTCCCATGAAGCCCATCGAACGCGGCGAGATTCTCGGCTTGGCCGAGTACGAAACCGTCCGTGACCAATTTCGCTCACGGGTCATCGGAGAAAAGAAACGCCGGCGCGTACAGCTCGGCCCCAGCGCGAGCGCTTTGTTCGAGAATCGGGACACCGTGCTCTTGCAGATCCAGGAAATGCTGAGGACCGAGAGAATCACCAGGCCTTCGGCCATTGACCACGAGATCGAAACGTACAACGCGCTTCTTCCGGGCGACGGCGAACTGTCGTGCACGGTGATGATTGAGATTGCCGGCGCTTCGGAACGAGACTCGTTTCTTCGCGCAGCGATCGGGTTCGAGAAGCACGTCGCCCTGGTCGCGGGAAGCGAGCGCGTTGAGGCTCGCGGCACTCGCGAGGGCGCCACGTCGGACCAGACTACCGCCGTCCACTATCTCAAGCTCAAACTGCCGAAGAAACTGGCGGACGAAGTCCGTGGCCAGAGCTCAGAGCGGCCCCTCACAGTGAGCCTCGCGCTCGAGGTGGACCACCCAGCCTACCGTGCGCGCGTGGCTCTTCCGCCGGAGACCATCCGGGAGCTGGCGGAGGATCTTCGGGCGTAGCTGAAGTGCCGAGTGAAAAGCGAACTAGGGCGTAAGAGCGCCGCCCGCTTCTCGTCCAGGCTCGGGAGGAGCCCGCAACCGTTGGGGCACATCGAACCCGCGCTGGCCGAACCGCCGCACGTAGAAGATCATGGCAACTCCGTAGAGAAAAAGAGCCATACAGCCATATTGCGCGGGCGTGAGTCCCGCGTAACGTGTATCGCCCCCTTCGCTCTCCGGGATACGAAGGAAGTCCATCGCGAAGCGCACCGGCGCATACGCAAGCGCCGAAACGATGACATACGTGCCGATGGGGACTCGTCTTCTCCAGGTCAGCGCAAAGCACGCGGCAAGGGCAATGGTGAAGAGAAGCTCCAGAAGCCCGAGGTCGAACCGCGGGTCGTGGCCGTGAATGAACTCGATGAACCCGAATTGCGTGATGGGCCCATCGCCCGCGCGCAGGGGATGTTCCACAGCGAGGAGCGTGTCTGCGGTCGCGCGCGCCCCCAAGTGGTCGTGCACGGTCGAGCAGCCGGCGCGCCCAAACATCCAGCCGAGCGGAAATACCGACAGCACCAGGTCGGCGAACGGCAAGATGGGTACGGGCTGCGCGCGCTTGCGAAGCCGAGGGCCTTCTTCGATGGTGTAATATTTCCACAGGACGATCCCGAGAAGCGCGCCGGCAAAGCCTCCGAACGAGCTCAATCCTTCCCACAGAAAGAGGAGCGACCACGGCCGGCTCCGCACTTCGTCCCAGTGGTAAAAGAGCGAGTCGAGCACGTGCGAGAGCACGAAAGCCGAGACGAGCATCCACGTGACGAACGAATTGAGTTGCACCAGATCGTAGCCGAGAGACCGCGCGCGACGCGTCGTCACCGAAGTACCGACCAAGACGCCGGTCGCGACAAGCAGGCCGAACGGGTGCAGAGGTATCGGACCGATGTGCAAATCGGGAACGTGGATGTACGGAATCATGTACCAAGCCGCTCGTGAGCTTTATCCCATTCTGGAGGGAACCGCACGCTCTCCTAGGTGCGATCCACACGCACTTTCGGCTTCGCCCCCAAAAGGGCGAGCTGCCCGCACGCGGCGCTCACGTCGTCGCCGCGGCGCCTCCGGATGAAGCATGAGTAGCCCGCATCGCAAAGGACTCGCTGAAACGCGAGTACGCGCTCTTGAGGCGGGGGACCCAGTACGCCTGAGCCGATTGGGTTCATCGGAATGAGGTTGACCTTGACGGCAAGGCCTCGGAGGAGCTTGCAGAGTTTACTCGCTTGGGCAAGGTCGTCGTTACGCCCCGCGACCATGGTGTACTCGATGGTGATGCGGCGCCGCCGCCGGAGCGGGTAGTCGCGGAGTGCCCCCATCAATACCGGCAGCGGATATTTCTTGTTGATCGGCATCAAGCGCGACCTTGTCTCATCGTCCGCGGCGTGCAGCGATACAGCGAGCCCGACGTTCCCGCCGAAGTCCGTGCCTAGCCGCGCGATCTCGGGCACCAGGCCGCTCGTAGAAACGGTGATGCGCCGGGCCGATAGGGCCGTTCCCTCCGGGTGCATGAGCAGTCGCAGAGCGCGGGCGGTCGCCTCGTAGTTGTGCAACGGCTCGCCCATGCCCATAAAGACAACGTTGCTCAACCGCTCGGCGGCATCGAGGTGCGACCGTCCTGCAACCACCTGGGCCACGATCTCGTCGGCGCCAAGGTGGCGCTTGAGCCCCGCCACACCGCTGGCGCAGAAGACACACCCCATGGCACATCCCACTTGCGTCGAAACGCATTGAGTAACGCGCACGGATGCGTTGCTCGGGGCGAGCGAATCTTCCTCGTCGTCGTCAGCGGCAGCCGCATCGGCGTCGAGTTCGAGCGGGGGCGGCACCGGGGACGGAAGGTCCGATTTGCCTCCGGTGACGCCAGGGATGAGCACGGTTTCGACCGTTGCGCCGTCGCGCAATCGAAGGAGAAGCTTGCGCGTGTCGTCCGCGGAGCGCTGTGCGCTGACCACTGAGAAAGCGCGCTCGAGCTCTAGGCCCGAAAGGTTGGTGCGAAGCTCTCGCGGCAAGTCGGTCATTTGATCGGGCGCCAGCACGCCTCGCGAGTGAAGCCAGCGGAAGAGCTGGCGGGCGTGAAAGGGTCGTCCGCCCCAAGTGCGAACGACGTCAGCCCATTCGTCGGGTGTGCGGGCGAGCGGAGGAAGAGGCGCGGTGACCATGGCGGCTATTTGCGCTTTGCCTCTGTCCAGTATCGGTCGAGGACTTCGAGAGGCAAATGCTCTTCCCCGGAGCCGGCGTCGCCCCACCCGCCATGCTCCTGGCGCACGCGGGCTTCTACGTGCGCGAAGCGCGACGTGAACTTGTCAATCGTTCGGCGAAGCGCGCCCTCAGCGTCGACGGCGAGGTGCCGCGACAAGTTGACGAGCGCGAAAAGGACGTCGCCGAGCTCCTCTTCGATGGCCTGCGTGTCCGCCTTCCCGATCGCCTCATCGAGCTCGCCCAGTTCCTCGTTCACCTTCGAGCGTGATCCGCGCGCGTCTTCCCAGTCGAAACCCACGCGCGCCACCTTCTCGCCGATGCGTTGCGCTCTCGCGAGAGCAGGCATGCTGCGGGGCACGCCGGCAAGGATTCCGCGACTTCCCTTCTCCTGGGCCTTCAACTTCTCCCAGTTGCGAAGGACTTCGTCCGCGTCACGCGCCGACACGTTCCCAAACACGTGGGGGTGCCGCTTGACCAACTTGTCGACGATTCCCCCAATGACGTCGTCAATCGCAAAGGTCCCCTCATTGCGCGCAAGTTCCGCTTGAAACACGACCTGCAGCAGGAGATCGCCGAGCTCCTCGCGGAGGGCGGCTCGGTCCCGCGACTCGATCGCGTCAATCACCTCGTAGGCCTCCTCGAGCACGTATTTTCGCAGCGTTTCGAGGGTTTGCTCTCGGTCCCACGGACATCCATCGGGCGCCAAAAGGCGTCGCATCACGCCGACAAGGCGGATGAGCGTCGCCCCGTCTTGCGCCCCGGCAGGCGGGATCGGACGTGGGGCGTCGGCGTCAAAGTGCGGCACGAGCCCGTCGTCCTTGTTTCGACCACGGCCGGGCGGAGCCGGGGACGTGCCGTCGAGCGCAGGCTTGGCTTCAGGCATCAGGAAAGGCAGGCTACATTGCCTTTGGCGAATGTCGACCACGTCCGCCCCCCCGCCGTCTACCCCGATGCTGAGCGACACCGCGCGCCGCGCAGTCGGCTTTGCCGTTGCGGCGGCGGCGCTTGCCCTCGCCTACGTGCTCCGCGGGGTGATAATCCCGCTTTTTTTCGCGTTCCTGCTCGCCTATGCGCTCGACCCGTTTGTCGATTGGCTCGAGGCGCACAAGATACCGCGTTCGCTTGCTGCGCCCATTGTGATGCTCGGCATTGCGGCCGTAATGACCCTCCTCTTGGTCTTCGCGATCCCGATGTTCATCGACGAACTGCGCGCCACCGCGGCGGAACTTCCATCCGACCTTCAGGTGTTGGAGCGGCGGGTGGAGCCATGGCTGTGGCAGAATTTCCACTTTAAGCCGCCGCACACGATGAGCGAGCTTGGGACTTCGCTTCGAGACAAGCTTCAGGCGCAATTTCCCGACTTCGTGAGCGCGGCTAGCATCGCGCTCTTCGGCACCCTCAGCTACCTCGCGGTGATCCTGAGCGCGCTCATCGTTCCGGTTTTTGCGCTGTATTTGCTGATCGATTTCGACCGAATCGTGGAGCGCACGGGACAGCTCGTACCGAGGCGGTGGTACCGGCAAGTGGCTGCCGTTGCGCGTCAGATTCACCGAACGCTGGGTGGCTACGTACGTGGCCAGCTCACCGCCAATATCGTTCTCGGGGCCCTCTATGCCACGGGGCTCCGGTTCGCAGACGTTCGCCTGGCCGTACCGATCGGGGTGTTCACGGGGATGCTCGCCTTCGTACCTTATATCGGGTTTGGGTGCGGCCTCTTAGCCGCCATTTCGATGGCAACCCTGGACTGGCACGGCACGGGCCGTCTCCTTGGCGTGCTCGCCGTCATGCTTGGTGTTCAGGTGCTCGATGGCCTTGTCATCACGCCTCGCATCGTCGGGCGCTCCGTTGGGCTGGCTCCGCTGGAGGTGCTTCTCACTATGATGGCAGCCGGAACGCTCTTCGGATTCCTCGGCGTTCTGCTTGCCGTTCCTCTCGGTGCGGTCGTGAAGATACTGGTCCAGCGCATCGTCAGGGCATACTTGAGCTCGACCTTCTATGGGCACGCAATCCACAGGGAGCCGAAGTGAGCGAAGGCCAAGCCGACGTCGTCCTGGTGGAAACGATCGGGGCCACGAAGTTGGTGACGATGAACCGCCCCGCCGCGCGAAACGCGCTCACGCGAGAGGTGCTTGCGAAGTTGCGAGGAGCGATTGACGCGGCGTCCAGCGATCCGGCCATCCGCTGCGTGATTCTCGGCGGCGCGGGCGGGCACTTTTGTGCGGGAGCCGACCTGCGTCAGAACATCCTCGACGACCCTCAATTCATGGAACACCTCGAAGTCTACATGGACGTGTTCCATGGCCTCATCAAGTGCGTCGTGCGCTGCTCCAAGCCAACGATTGCGATGATGGACGGCGCGGCGGTCGGTTTCGGGGCCGACCTCGCTTTCTCTTGCGATTTGAGAATCGCATCCACAAGGTCATACGCGCAGGAAAAGTTCGTAAGCATCGGGCTCATGCCGGACGGAGGCGGCACCTTCTGGTTGCCACGACTCGTAGGCACGGCCAGAGCAATGCAAATGATCCTGCTTGCCGAGCGCGTCGACGGTCCGGAGCTCCACCGCCTGGGCGTCGTCGCGCAAGTGGTCGACGCCGAGACTCTCAGGGAAAAGGCCCTTGAGATGGCGCGCCGAATCGAAGCGGGTCCGCCCTTGGCGTTCGCCGCCATCAAGAGGTCGCTCTACGCGAGCCACGGATCGATCGAAGATGCTTTATGCCGGGAGCGAGAGGAGCAACTTCGATTGCTCCGCAGCGCCGACGCCATGGAAGGCGTGACCGCCTGGATGCAAAAGCGCCCCCCCCGTTTCGAAGGCAAGTGATTCTAGAGCGGTTACGGAACACGCTCAAGGCGCCCCGCGAAGGCGGGTACATGGGCCTCAACGTCATGGAAAGACGCTTTAGAACAAGTACCGTTCACCGGTATCGCACAAGATCGTCACGACAACCCCTCGGTCCAGCGTCTTAGCGACCTCGCAAGCGGCGTGGACGTTCGCTCCCGATGACGGACCGACGAGGAGGCCCTCCTCGCGCGCCAGACGCGTGGCCATCCGTTCGGCGGCAACATCGGTCACCGGCATCACCTGATCGATGACGGCGCGATCCAAGATGTCGGGAACGAACCCCGCGCCGATCCCTTGGATTCCATGCATTCCGCCGGGCCCGCCGCTGAGGACGGCGCTCGCGGCGGGCTCGACGGCAACGATACGGACTTGCGGCGTTTCGCGCTTGAGAACGCGACCGACCCCCGTAATCGTACCCCCGGTGCCGACGCCTGCGACGAAGGCGACGAGATCATCACCTACCGCGGCTAGAATCTCTCTGGCGGTCGTTCGCTCGTGGACATCCGGGTTGGCGGGATTCTCGAACTGCCGAGGCATGAAGGCATGGGGCGTCTCTCGCGTGATTTGCTCGGCGCGCTCGACCGCGCCAGACATCCCCTCTTCTGCAACGGTCAGCACGATTTCGGCGCCGTACGCGCGCAATACGTAGCGGCGTTCGAGGCTCATGTCCTCGGGCATGACCAAAATGCATCGATAGCCCCGGACGCCCGCAATCATGGCCAGCGAGATCCCCGTGTTGCCGCTGGTTGCCTCGACGATGACGGTGCCCGGGCCCACCTCGCCCGCTTTTTCGGCGGCTTCAATCATCGCCAGCGCGGGACGATCTTTCACACTGCCGCTCGGGTTCTTCACTTCGAGCTTGCCTACGACCGATGCGCCGCCGCTCACAGGACCCACGCGAGAAAGTCGCACCAGCGGCGTTTTCCCGACGAGCTCGAGCACGCTGCTCGCAATCCCACTCTCCGAACGCGGCATCTGCCGCACGGTATCAGAAGATGCGCTGGTCGACTTTGATGGTGTCCCCCGCCTGGAGGGGCACGTCGGCGACTTTGCCGTCCGAGATGTCGTCGATACTCACCGTCGCAGTCACCGTTCGATTCGGCGCGACCTGCCGTGTGATTCGGACCCGATCCCCATCGGCCAACGATGTTAGCCCGCCCGCAAGCGAGATCGCGTCAATGAGCCTCATTCCCTCGGTCCAAGGCAGGCTCCCTGGCTTCTGAACAGCCCCGATAATACTCACCTTCTTTGAGTTGTACTGCTTGACGACCAACGTTACTTGCGGGTCGGCGAGGATCTTTCTGCCGGCTAGTTCGGACTTGATGAGCTCTTCGATTTGCTGTGGTTCAAGACCCGCAACCGTCAGCCGGTCGAGGTACGGAAAATCGATGGTACCGTCTGGCTGGACTCGGTATTCCTTGACCAAGTCCTTTTCTCCGAGGACCGACACCTCGAAGAGATCCCCGGGCCCCACCATCGTGCTCTGCGTTGGCGCGGGAAGGTTGACTGGCGCCGCAGGCCCGCGGCCGCAGCCGAGCAAGAGCAGCAAAGCTACGACCAAAGGCCAAACGACACGGCGTGCTGCGTACTTCATCGTGCGAGCGGGAGTCTGGCGGGGTTGCATCCAAGATGCTCGACCCGACGACTCGACTACATGAAGAAACGAACCCCAAGGTAGGCTTCGAACCGCTGCCAGGCCATGGAATAGAGACTCCCCGGGGTCCCTATCAAAGGGATCTGCTGCTTACTGAAGTTCTGCGTGTACCTCAGCGTCGCGTTGATACCAAACGCGTCCGTGAATCGGTACTCGCTGAAGAGCGTTGCGTCTGCCCGGGTGTCCGTAAACGATGTGTGCCGAACAGCCGGACCTATCGCCGACGGCGGGTTCAATACCGTCGGATACTCAATCGCGCCGACGCCACCTTCGAGCGTGGCGAGCGCCCGCCCCGCGAAGAAGTAGTAGAACTTGAGGTACCCGCGATCGGTCCCGTAGAAGTTGCCGAGGTAGCTGAGCTGAAAGTCGCGGGTGTAGCCGACAGCGATCGACGAGAGTGCCAACCCGAGCTCTGTTGCGCTCGCGACGCCAGGGCTCGCAGACAGGAACCACCTGAGCTCGGCCTGCCCGATCACGCTGTCGTATTGCTTCTGCCCTGGAAGTTTCGAGGTGTCGAGAAACGTCGCCCCCCAACCAACCATCGCCAAGGCGGCAAATCGATCCGTGACGAGGCCATTGATGCCGATCCGCGCCCGCGCAGGCGTCGAGCTGACCAACGCTGCAGCATCTAACGCCTGCTGGTCGTGCGTGTACGAGATGAATCGGAGCGAGCCGTCGTAGACCAGCGAGGTTCTTGGGCGAAACTTCCAGCGCCCCTTCGTGAAGGCCTGGTGGGTCATGGTGTCGAACGGCACGCCAGCCGAATACTCGAACAAGAGGTCATCGAACTCGTAGCCCACGCGCCAATCGAGCGTCCCGCCGCCTGGCTGAATCGCCAACTCGGCGCCCGCGCGAATGTCGTCTCTCGTAAAGGATACGTTCGGGTCGGCGGTCGTCGTGTTCGGTTGAATGATGCGGGTAAAGCCGCCAAAAATGGCCCCGCCCACGGGTCTTTCGGGAAGAATGTCGAGGCGCAAGTCCGCGGCGCCGCTAACGGTATTCCCCTGCGACGGGTCGTTGGCCTTCTGCGAGGCTCGAGAGTCCGAAAAGCGCTCGGTACGTCGCGTTGATACCCGCGCGAAAGACCGCGGCTGGACTTGCGGCCACCACGTCACCTTCACGACGCTGCCGGCTGATCGTCGACAGGTACAGCGACGGAGTCACCCTCACCACAAAGGAAGGCACAACGGGAGCGCCGGGAGGGCCATTCGCAACGTTGGTGTCGGTCGAGCGCTGAAACCAGTTGGAGTCGTAGCCCACCTCGCCCGCAATGCCTGGATGGACCTCGAGGTCCCCGGAGCGGATGCCGATGCCCTCGTTGTAACGGCGATCCTTCAGCCACTGCGGAGCGTCTGTTGGCGCCGTGTACTGCGGTTGCGCGCTTGCTGCCCGTGCAATTAGCAGGGCGGCTGTCGCGACGAACGATGCGAGGCCTCTCTTGGTCATCGGTACGGGCGCAAGGTACACTAGCCAACGGCAGAGCTACTGCGAAATGTACACACGTCGCTAGCTCCCTCCCCCCGGTCAAACGGACCCGAGGGCGGGCTTGACGCTTACTGCATTCCGGACGCGTATACCGGAGGTGTTACGACAATCGGCGGAGGCGGAGCAGGATAGCTCGTTGTGTCTTCCACCCCAGGCAGATTCGGTTCAATCGACATCACGACCGTCGTCTGTCCCACAAACGCTACTTCTTCCCCAATACACTGGTTCGCCTCTGCGCCAAGCTGTTCGGCACGGTGGCGGAGCACGCTGAGAATCGTAAACTCATGGTTTGCGAGCTCCATGTCGTTGCGCTGCACGGCAGCCTGAAGCGCACTCTGACGATCTCGCGCGGAGCGTGCAGCGACATCGACCTGCGATAGCTTGTCGCTGAGACACAATGACTTGATGACGTCCCGCCCCTGCCGAGCGCGGTCGAGTTGTCGACGCACTGCCGCAGCAGCTTGATCCATGCGCGTGAGAATGGAGTCGGCTTCGGCAAGCTCCTCTTGCGGCGATAGCTGCGGTCGCCTCTCGAATCCGACCTGCGCCTTGGGAGCCGGGCCGGTGCCTTGCGCTACCGCGGGAGCCGTTGCGCACAACGCAACCGCCGCCATTCCGCTAACCCCCAGCCATCCAAGCCTTCTACCAACACGCCTTTGCAAGATGTCCTCCCCACTGGTGCGGCTTGCGGAGACTCTAACGGTCGAGGTGCGCGCTGTCAATGACTCGCCTCGCGTATCTCAAGCCCGACAAAATCGCAGGATTGCCAGTGTTTCGCCCGCTTTGACCACGCCGAGCAGACGCATCAAAACGCATTCCGAATTGTTCGATGCGGCCAACCATCGCGACGTTCACTGTTCGGGCCGCACTCGGGTCAATTATGTTGAAACCGCGTTTAGCCCCCTTGCTTTACAAAGTTGAAGGGTACGCTGATGGTCGACCCGCTCGCACCCGGAGCGTCGAATTTGGCGCGCTTGGCCACGGTCGCGATACAACTGGCGACCTGTGCGGAAAGGCCGCTATTGCTTGCCACGGTTGCGGAATCGACCTCGCCGCTCGGAGCCACTTTGATGATGATGACAATCTTTCCCGCTTGGCTCGGGTCGGACTCGAGGCCCTTCTGGTAGCAACGCTTCGCTCCAGGATGAACCTGGCTGCGGATCACGGCTTCAGCGTTACTTACGGGCACGCTGGCGACAGCGGGCTCACTGCTGACATTCCCGATGGGAACTACCTTCACAGCCACCCCAGCGCTGTCGGAAGCGCCGCCGGTTTTCTCGCCCCGTAGCGACGCGAGGCCTCCCCCGCCCCTACCCGGCTGAATCGGGCCGCCAGCACCACCTGGCAGATTGAGGCCGTTTCCGCCCGTGTTGCTGATGCCGCCCTGACGATTGGCAAGGCTGTTGAGGTCGACCGGTGCACCGTTGTCGTCCTTCATCGCCCCGTTGATGTTCGGACCACCGTTGAGCGCCGCCAAAATCGCGATTCGCGCCTGGTCCGCCTCGTTGATCAGGCCTTGGACGACCTTTGCGTCCGGTGCTGCGCTGGCAGCCTTCGGTGGCGCCTGCTGCACCTTAGGGGCTTGCGTGGGCGCCGCAGTCTCCGTTGTTGTTGCGCTCGGCGTGGGTGCCTCGCTCGTCTCCACGGGAGGCGGAACGGTCCTCTGAACCATGTCGATGAGGCCGGCCGTAATATCTTCGTTCACGACCGGATCCATCCAGTCGCTGTACATTGCGCCCACCAGCCCGAAGTGCAGGAGGAAGCTGAAGGCGGCGATAATCGTCAAGCTCCAGTCGATCTGGCTCGCGACTCCGCCTTTGACTGAAAGGGGAAGCTGAGGCCGTGGCTGCACCGGGGGCGGAGCCACGAACTGAAAGAGGAACGTCGTCTCGCCGATGACAATCTTCCCGCGAGCTTCTTCCGAAAGCCGTACCTGGTACGCGGGGCCAACCCGCTTGGCCTGACCTTTGAGCGCAGCGAGATCCGTGATGCCAGTCGCCAGGGCGATGCGCCCGGTCATGCCGTCCAAAAAATTGAGGTAGTAGTCGTTGCCGACCAGCTCGAACAATTTGAATTGTGCAGGCAGGTTGGCCTGCACAACAAATGTCGACTTCTCGCTCGGGCCGACTGTGACGTTCGTGCGCTGCTTGACGATGCGCTCCTCGAGAATCCGGCCGGCCGCGACCAGACCGATTCGAAGCACTTTGGGGCCGCTTGTCGCCTGAATCGCCCGCATCACCGCGGTCATTTGCCCGGGGCGGCCCGAATGCATTTGCGAGCCGAGCCCAGGCCCCATCCCTCCGGGATTCATCTGAGACATGCCGATCGTGCCTTTCTCCCAACCTGCTGTTTACCGTCCGTCACGTACCAGTTCGCTCTTTGAATGGACGTGGCGCCGAGCTCAAAGTTCCTCTTGCCCGCACGCAGAGGCTACACGAGGCGGACGAGCGGGAAAAGATCAGCACCGTCACCGAGCTCGCCCCCGCATACCCACACTCCCCCACTGCGGCTAAAACCGCAGAGACGCAAAAACTACGGCCGCTCTTGGCTTGCGACCAATTCCAGCCGAGCCACCAAACGATCTGCCGACGCATTCCAGCGATGCAAGGCGCGGCGCGCTCGCACATGGATCGCGACGCAGAACGACGTCCCCGCGATGCCTGCCGCTAGTGCGTCCAGTGCCGGCGTCAGTGCGGCGTAGACCCCATCGGGGGACCCGCTCTGCGGTGCAATTCCCGCTGCGCTCAAGACGGCGACGGATGCGAAGAAAAAACCGGCGCTGCTTGCAATGCTGGCGCAGGCTCGTGGCACTCGCGCCCAGCGAGCCGTTCTCCCCTCGAGCTCGGTGAGCTGCTCACTGACCAGGGCGTCTCGCGCGCGTCGATCGCCCTCGGCGAACGCGACCAGCAACTGATGCTCCCACCCGGCTTCACGGTCGAGAGCAGTCCCTTCGCAGAGCCGTCTGCGCGCCCCAGCTCCGCCTTCTGCAATGGCTTCGGCTAACAACGCGGGCGACAAAGCTGTGGGGGCCACCGCCCAGCGAAGGCGTCGCAGACTTGCTGCCGAACAGCCAATCGCCACGAGGGCGGACAGACTCGCGAGAAGCACCGTTTCAGAATGGATCCTTGCGAACGGCCTCTTCGATCCGGTCCAAAAAGGGTTGCCGCAATTCCGCAAGCGTAAGCTTGGGCTGAATCTTGGCGACATCAACCGCTGCGATGGGCTTCTGAACTCGGCCGACGATCGTTATCTCCCCCACCTGGAGGACTCCCTGCTGCTTGGTCTGCCGCTGGACGGTTCCGCCAGCCTGGTCCTGTCCCCAGGCGGGCGAAATTACGAGCACTAGGCTGGCCGCCGCTACGATGAGAGTTATCCGCTTCATGGTTTGCCTCGAGATCGTCGCAAGTTACTTGGGCAGGTCCCTTACGATACCACCCGTTGTTCCCTTTGGGGGGGGAGCCCCGCTCGAGGCCGCGGGGACTGGGTTCGGCGGCCCTTGCGCTGCTTTCGGCGGCCCTTGCGCCCCCGCGGAGCCTGCCCCTCCCGCTCCTGCGGGCGCGGCGCTCGGAGCCGTTGTAGGAGTACCGGAGCGTCCAGCGCCTGACGCAGCTGCCGGGAGAGCTGGGGGTGGACTCGCCACAGGCGTCGGCGGCGCCGCCGCCGCAGCCTGCTTCTTCAGCTGAAGTTCGCTTTGCTTGCGCTTTGCCGTGCTGAGAAGCTCGTCAACATCATCTCCGGCCCCCTTCGACATCTTTGCGCCCCGCATCGATTTGTAAGCCTCAAGCTCCTGGATGGCCTTGGCCAACTGGTCGTCTTGGCCCAGCATGCCGGGTACCGACGGCGAGAACAGATACAGCAGGCCCAAATCGTAGTGCGCGCCGACAAGCGTCGAGTCCATCGCAAGAGCCGAGGCCAACTCTTTCTTCGCGTCTCCCGGGCGACCTAGGAGCCGGTAGCAGTCGCCCAGGTCGAGATGCGCGATTGCCACGTTCGGCGCGAAGCTGACGGCTTTCTCGAGGGGCCCCTGCGCGTCGCTCGCATTGCCGGCCTCCAGCTTCATTTCACCAAGGTTGATGTATGCCTCGAAGAGATCCGGCCTCTTCGCGATTGACTGCTCGAAGTCGACGATGGCCCGCTTGCGCTGTCCCGTTTCACGCTCGATGAGACCGCGAAGCAAGAGCGCGGCGGGGTTGCCTTGGTCGCGCGGCGGGATCGACCCATCGGCGGCCCCATCCAAGATCGCCTGGAGAGCATAGCGCGCCAGGTCCCAACGATGATTGCGGTAATAGTCTCGCGCGATCACGACCATGGCGTCTTTGGAGTCGGGCTGTTTCGCGAGCACTTGCTGAGCAACCAGCTGGCACCCGGGGCTATCCCCCTCGATCGATTTCACCTCCGCCAAGAACACCATTGGTGCGGTGGATTCCGGCATTTGCGCGCGCTTGTCGGCCAGAAACTGTTCGGCGCTGATGGCGTGCCCCGTTCGCGCAAGAAGCAGAGCATAGGCGCCTATCGCCGGCTCGTACTTCGGGTCTGCGGCGTAGGCCGAGCGATAGGCTTCCAAAGCGCCCTGCGTGTCGCCCAGACGCTCCAGAACACAGCCCAGCGAGTAGTGGGGCCCTGCAGCCTTGGGAGCAGGCCGCCCTCGCCCCTTTCAGATCGCCCGACGCCCAAGCCTGGAAGCCCCGGGCGTACGAATCCTTTGCGCCACCGGAAAGCTCTGCCCCTCCGGCGGGCGCCGCCGATCCGCCAGCAGTCGTTTCTTTCGGAAGCGAGACGGTAGCCCCAGCCGCCGGCCCCCCGCCCGCCGGCTGCGGAGTCTTCGGCTCCGGTTCACCACCGCCGCAGGCACCCTGCGCCATCGCCAGCACAAGCACCACGCCGAGCAGAATGGTGCGACTACCTCGAACGCGTGCTCGTCCCACGGTCACCACCCTGTCATGGCTCATGGCGCCGCCGGCAGTGGCGCAGGTTCTCCGCTTGGCGGTGGCGTTGCGACAAGTCCTGAGCGCCACTGCAAGAATTCACCGTTCACGTATGCGAGCTTGCTGCTTGATGAGAGCGGATCCGGA
>WNFJ01040381.1_pt1 | contig 22633 bp, 21 predicted proteins | sample 5400461 | NCBI WGS metagenome assembly WNFJ01 (sample SAMN13153349, study PRJNA577476) | soil metagenome | isolation source: 115 cm saprolite on Douglas fir-dominated hillslope | place: USA:California | collected 2013-09-17
GCACGCACGACCAAGTCGATGGCGGGGAGCGAGGCGAGTGCGGAGCGTCGGAGGATCTCCCTCAAGCGTCGGCGCACCCGATTGCGCGCCACGGCGGTGAACTGGTAGCGAGGAACGATGAGTCCCGTTCGCGGATGGCCCGCGCGATTGGGACGCCAGGCCAACTCGAGATGCCGGGTGCGCACGCGGCGGCCGTGATCCCAACAGGCGGTCAACTCCGTGCCGCGGGCGAGGCGCACGCGACGCGGAAATCGCTCTCCCGTTACCGGCTCCGGTGCTTGGATGGCAGACGGACGGTGAGGCGCTTGCGCCCCTTCTTCCGTCGACGGGACAGGACGGCGCGGCCCCACACTGTTTTCATGCGCGCGCGAAAGCCGTGCTTATTAATGCGCCGCCGATTGCGCGGGCGATACGTCGGGCCCATGACTTCCTCTCGAGAAGCGGAGAAACGTAAACTGACGTCGGCGCGGGGGTCAAGGTTGACTTTTCCACATGCGCGGCGTAGTTTCGGGCCGCCCTTGCTGGACGTCCCACCTTTCGTCATTCGCGGATGGAGCAGTCTACTCAAGAAGCTTGGAAGCGCCTCCTTGCCGAGGCGCGGCATGAACTTCCCGACGCGACCGTGCGCACGTGGCTCGAGCCCGCGGTGCCGATCGCCCTCGACGACGACCGTCTGATTGTCGGCGCGCCTGATCAATTTGCCGTGGAGTGGAACGAATCGAAGCACGCGGGCGTGCTCGCGCGCGCCGCGGAGCGCGTGTTCGGGCGCCCGACGGCCGTGGTATTCCGCGTGCAGGAGGACCGCCAGCAACGGCCGCAGATGGACTTCTTCGTCGCGCCGCGGGAATCCGCGGCCCCCGACAAGAGCGGCGTCCCCACCACCCCGCTCAACGAGCGCTACACCTTCCAGACGTTCGTGATCGGCAAGTCGAACGAGCTCGCCGCCGCCGCGGCCCACGCGGTGGCCGAGGCCCCGGGCAAGACGTACAACCCGCTCTTCATCTACGGCGCCACGGGACTCGGCAAGACCCACCTGATGCAGGCGATCGCCCACGCCGTGCTGGCGCGATACCCGGGTACCCGCCTACACTATTTCGGCGCCGAGCAGTTCATCAACGAGGTGATCGAGTCGATCCACGCGCGGACCATGTCCGAGTTCCGGCACCGCTATCGCAACGACCTCGATCTCTTCCTCGTCGACGACGTGCATTTCCTCGAAGGCAAGGAAATGACGCAGGAAGAGTTCTTCCACACCTTCAACGCGCTGTTCGAGTCGGACCGACCGCCGAAGGAGATTCCCGGCCTCGAAGATCGTCTCGTCTCGCGGTTCGAGTGGGGGCTGGTGGCCGACATCGGCCATCCGGACTTGGAACACCGCATCGCCATTCTGCGCAAGAAGGCGGAGCAGGATCACCTCGAGCTCACGATCCCCGACGACGTGCTGCGCTTCATCGCCGAGCATGTGCGCTCGAGCGTCCGCGAGCTCGAGGGATGCATCATCAAGCTGTTGCTGTTCGCCTCGCTCAAGAACCGCGAGGTCACGATCGAGCTGGCTCGCGAGGCGTTGTCGGACAAGATCCGGCAGGGCGAGGAGGGCGCGAGCTACGCCCAGCCCACGCCGAGCATCGACCGGGTCCAGGAGGTCGTGGCGCGCCGCTGGGGAGTGACGCCGGAAGGGCTCCGGTCCAAGGCGCGCACCAAGACGCTCACCATCCCGCGCCAGGTCGCCATGTACCTCGCGCGGCACATGCTGGGCATGCAGCTCGTCGAGATCGGGCAGGCGTTCGGAGGACGGGATCACTCCACCGTGATTCACTCGGTGGACAAGGTGGAGCGGCAGATGGTGCGGGACCGCACGTTCAAGGAGCGGGTCGAGATGGCTCGCCAGGAGTTGTCCGCACTGTAGCCAACATGTGGGAAGGGGGGTGTGCGCACGTGTGGGAAGCAGACGGCGCCGTGGGCAAGTCCGCCGATTCCAACATCGCCAACACGCTGCCCACACCGGCGCCGCGCGGCGACAGCGGCGTGCGGTAAAGGGTTTAGGGGGCGTTCCCAACATTTCGGCGCGCTCTACTATTACTACTACTCTTCTATACTAGGTATAGTAGGAAATGCTTTCCTCCCGAGTAGCTGAGGCGACAGGACGCTGATGAAGTTCACCATCACTCGCGAACAGCTACTGGAGGGCGTGAGCGCCGTTGCGGCAGCCATCCCGGCCAAGACGACGCTCCCGGTCCTCGCCAACGTTCTGGTCGAGGCGACGAAGCAGGGCCTGCGACTCTCTGGGACGGACTTGGACATCGCCGTGAGCACGACGGTGTCAGCCGATGTCGACACGGAGGGGGCGGTCACCCTGCCCGCGAAGAAGCTCGTGGACATTGCCCGGGAGCTGCCGCCCGGCCCGGTGCGCTTCACCGCCGCCGGCGAGTCCCGCATGGGGATCGAATCCGGCCGCTCCAAGTTCAAGCTGCTGGGGTTGCCGCGCGAGGAGTTCCCATCGTTTCCGGCCGTGAAGTTCGACGGCGCGTGGAAGGCGGCCGCCGGCGTGGTGCACAAGCTCGTGGGGCACGTCGCGTTCGCCGCGTCGACCGAGGAGAGTCGACCCATCTTGAACGGCGTGTTGTGGGAGCTCCGGCCCGACCGCATGCGGATGGTGGCGACGAACGGCCATCGCCCCGCCAAGATGGACGTCCCGGCGCAGGGGGGCTCCACCGCCGATTTGATCGTGCCGCCCAAGGCGCTCGAACAGATCCGCCGCCTGTTCGCCGCCGACGCCGACATCGACATCGCGCGGAGCGACAACCACATCGGGTTCCGCGCGGGCGGGACGCTCGTGTTCTCGCGTCTGATCGAAGGTCCCTACCCGAACTACGAGCAGGTCATCCCGCGGGAGAACGACAAGGCCGCGACGGCGGACAAGGCCGCGATGGCGGCGGCGCTGCGACGCATGAGCGTGGTCGCGAGCGACCAGACGCACCGCATCCGGCTCGCGTTCTCGGGCGGGGCGGTGAAGTTCTCCGTGCAGACCCCGGACCTGGGGGAAGCCCAGGACGAGCTCGCGGTGACCTACGAGGGTGAGCCGCTCGAGATCGGGTTCAACGCGCAGTACCTCCTCGAGATCCTCAAGTTCATGCCGACCGACGAGGTCCGCCTCACCTTTAAGGCGCCCGAGCGCGCGGCGACGGTCGAGCCCGTAGGCTGGGACGATCCCGCGAGCTACATGGCGCTGGTGATGCCACTGCGCTTGGTGGACTGAGGGCGGCGCCGCATTTCCTACTGTCGGCACGCCGGCTCACCGTCGTGTCCCCGGTTACCCGTGATACCCCGCTACCCGCTCAGGGGACGCTATCCCGCGCCACCCGCGTCGTGTCGACCGTGGTCTTGGGGCGCGGGGCGGTGAGACTGTCCGCCGTCGACTGCGGGGGCAGCGCGGTCGCGAGGGAGTCCGCCGGCGCGGCGGGAGCGGCGGTCGCGGCGGACGCACCCGTCGCCGAGATCTCTTCGTCGGCGGGGATCGATACGTCCATCCCGCGGTAGCGGGCAAGGATGAGCTCGCGGCGCGCCAGCATGCGCTCGGGTCGGAACGCGGGGTTCGACGTGAGCGGGTGGGGGAGCGTGGCGGCCAGGGCGGCAGCCTGCTCCTCGGTGAGGCGCGACGCGGGCACGCCGTAGTAGGTGCGGCTCGCGGCCTCGGCGCCCCAGATCCCCGGCCCCCACTCCGCCACGTTCAAGTACAGCTCGAGGATGCGGTCCTTGGGAAGCTCGAGCTCGAGCTGTAGCGCGGTGACGGCTTCTTTCACCTTGCGCCAGGGGTTGCGCGACGGCGAGAGGTAGAGGTTCTTGGCGAGCTGTTGGGTGATGGTGCTCGCGCCGCGCAGTTGATCGCGATGGCCCCACGCCGCTGCCAGGGTTTCCCACAACCCGCGCCCGTGGTCGAGGCCGAGCGCGTCGCCGATTTCCGCGGGATCGATCCCGTGGTGCGTGCGGAAGCGCGAGTCTTCGCCGATGATCACCATGCGCTGCAACAGCGGCGGCAGCTGGCCGAGCGGCGTCGGCCGACGGAGCGGCCCGGCGGCGTGTCCCGGCGCGTCCGCGGCCTCGCGCATCAGCGCCGTCTCGCGTGGCCAGTGGTCACGCCACCACAGCGGCGGCGGCCACACGCCGACCAACCAAGCGAGCGCCAGCGCCACCGTCCCTAGCGCCCAGCGACCCGCATTCCTACGTTTCGCGTCCGCCATGGCGCTCGACCGCTCCAGATTGCGTCGCCGTCTCCAGGAAGCGTTGGGAGACGAGTTTACCGTCGGGGCCCTCCTCGGGGAGGGCGGCTTCGCCGCGGTCTTCAAGGTGCGCGAGAAGGCACTGCGTCGCGACGTCGCGGTGAAGGTCGTCGACCTCGGGCTCACCCCCTCGCCGTCGCTCGCCGAGCGGTTCGTGCGCGAGGCGCGGACCATCGCACGGCTCGAGCACCCACACATCGTGCCGATCTACAAGGTGGGCGGCTACCGCAACGAAGTGCTCTACATTGTGATGCGCTGCGTCGACGGCCCGTCGCTCCGAGCGTTGCTCGAAAAATACAAGCGGCTCTCCATCCGTGACGCCGCGCGTATCGCGCGCCAGGTCGCCGACGCGCTCGCCTACGCTCACCATCACGGCGTGGTGCATCGCGACATCAAGCCCGACAACATCCTGCTCGACGGCTCCGGGCACGTGCTGGTGACTGATTTCGGCATCGCCAAGGCGGCCAAGGAAGCGTCCTCGACCAGCCAGCTCACCACGGAAGGCATGGTCGTCGGCACACCCCAATACATGAGCCCGGAGCAGGCGACGGGAGACCGGGTGGACCACCGGTCGGACCTCTATTCCCTCGGCATCCTGCTGTACCAGATGCTCACCGGGGCGCCGCCCTTCGACGGCGACTCGGCGCAGGCGATCCTCATGAAGCAGGCGACGGCCACTCCGGCTCCGATCGGTCGGCTGCGCAGCGACGTGACGAGCGCCCTCACGGCGGTGGTGGACCGGCTGCTCGCCAAGGATCCGAACGATCGCTTCCAGACGGCCGCGCAGGTGAGCCACGCGCTGGTCGAGGCCCTCCCCGCGGCGGCGCGCGACACCGTGCGGGCCCGTCGGTCCGCCCTGTCGATCGTCCTGCAGTCGCTTGTGGGTGTAAGCGTCGTGGGCTGTCTCGCCGTCGTCGCCTTCGCGGCAGGGGCCGTGGTCGTTGCGCTGCTGGTCTTCAGCAAGCCGCCGCGCATTTCGGCGAGCGCGCCCTTGCCCGACAGCTTGACGCAGATGCTGCGGCGCCAACGCGCCCTCGTGGGCGGCGAGGTGGCGGAGTACCTGTTCGCGCCCGGGAATAGCGAGGACACGACGTGGCTCCTCGTGGCGCGTCACAGTGTCGCCGTCCTCACGCCGCGGCGCGTCCGCAGCTATCCGCGCGACGGTGTACGGGTGCACTATGGCATCGACGTGCGCAGGGGGCTGGGGTTCCGGCTGGTCCTGAGCCTGCCCCGGGCGCGGCGCGACACAGTCTTCCGCAACCTGTCGCTGCGCGACCTCTACGAAGTCGTGCGTCGTCTCGACAAGGCGCTTCCCGAGGATTCCGTCGCGGGGGGCATGCGACTGCGGTTCACACCGCGCTAGCGCTTTTTCGGTTGCCGCGTCGAGACCCCGTACAGGCTGAGCGCGTCCACCCGGCCGACGTCTCCCGGCGTCGTCGCCACGACGCCGGCGAGGTCCTGCGCGCCCACCGACAGGCCAAACGCGAAGCCGGTGCGCTTGAGCGAGCGGTCGGTGTCGACTCGGGCCAGCACGTGGATCGGCAGTCGGGTCGCTGCGCGGAACGCGCCGCCGAGCCCCAGGGCGTAATGCGCCACGCCGGCCGACGTGAGGCGCCCGTGCAGCGACACCGCCGCCCGCGCGTCGAACAGCTGCACCGTCGCCCCGGGGACGTAGTTGATCGGAAGCGTCGACCCGCGCACCGTGGGTTGCCCGAGGTTCTCCACCACCGCGCCCACGACGAGGGTGGGCGCGGCCGCGTAGACCACCCCCACGTCCCACCCGGCGGCCGACGTCCCGCCGCGGTACAGCGCCGCGGCGACCCCCGCCGCGAAGCGGTTGTAGCCGCTGGCGACCCCTAGGCGGTAGGTGTGGCCGCGGCGGCCCCCGCCGAAAATGTCACGCTGGTAGCCGAAGCTGAGGCCGCGCGAGCTGAACCCCAGCGTCAGCTGGCGTAACCGCCCCGCAGCGCCGGGGTCGCCCACCGTGAGATCCGCATGCAGCGAGGCTTCCTCGAAGCGCCCCAGTCCGGCGGGATTCACCCAGACCGCCCGTGCGTCGGTGACGTCGGTGGGGTGGAGGTACAGCGTGGTGCGGTTCGGCGCGACCTGGGCCGCCGCCGCGCGCCCGAGCAGGAGCCACAGCGCCCACACGCCGACGGACCGACGGTGCCGTCGTCCGGTGCCCACTATGGCACGAGCGTGACGGTCGTCCGAGATACCTGAATCACGTCGCGAGTGACGCCCTCGTTCAGAAAGCGAAAGGTGAGGGCGGCGGAGTCCCGCGCTTCGGCGCCGGAGAACCGGCCGTCGGCGGCAAGGAACGCGGTCGTGGTCCCCGCGCCTTGCCCCCCTACCTCCACTCGTTGTTCGGCGCTCTCACCCGTGCCGGTCAGCGTGTAGGTCCCCGCGCTTTCGACGCGCAGCGCCCGGGTGCCCGCGTGGTCTTCCCACGCTGTGGCCCGGCCGCGTGCGACGAGATGGATGGTGACTTCCAGTCCGCCCCGCTTCTGCGTGCGCTCCAAGGTGTCCGTCCAGGTGGCCCCGAGCTCGAGCCCGCGCCGCGGGATGCGCGGCAGGAAGTCGCGGAAGCCGCCGAGCAGTTGCGCAAGCGCCTGAGCCGCCACGCTGTCCGAGGGCGCCGCGTTGCGGAACTCGCCCCCCGGCGCGAGGCGACCGATGAAGACCAGGCGCTTGGCGCGATCGAGGCTCTCTTTGAAGGGTGCCGCGATGCCGGAGTCGCCCACCACGGAATCGATCGTGAACGTAGTGGGGTATCCGAGACTGTCGGCCGGACCCGAAATCACGAGGGTGAGAAACGTGCGGGTGCCGAGGTCGTGCGTCTGGGCTTGTTCTCCGAGTCCCTGTTGAATGTGCAGCTCGCGACGCACGAGGTAGCGGGCCACGCTCGGCCCGTAACGGACGAGGTCGGGCACGCGCGGTGGCGCGCTCGCCCGCGGCGCCGGTTGCGCCGTGGCGGGGTCGGAGGATGGGAGGGCGGCAGGCGCCGGCGTGGCTGCGGTGCCGCCCCGTCCCGAGGCGCAGGCGGTAGCGACGGCTGCGGCGACCCAGTGCCAGCGAGCGGTCATGGTGCGCGGCGTCAAGCCGGCTCCGCCGCGTGGCCGCGGTCCTCCTTGGTGCGCCCAAAGATCGCCACCATCTCGGTGCCCTCGCTGGAGACGCGCAGCAGCTTCCAGCCGCGCTTCCGCATGTCGGCGCGCCACCCGATGAGCTTCTGCCATTCTTCCGACGTCGTGCGGAACACGCGCAGGTCCGCGACCTGCTCCCACTGCGCGGGGTAGGGCTTGGACGAGGAGTTCATGGAGAGGTGGGCGGTAGGGCCATAAGCCGAGTTCTGTTTACCCGCCCGTGGCGGATAGATGGTCATCTCTCTGGGATGACTGTCGCCAGCCACCTCACGCGGCCTACCCGCAGCTCCAGCGACCCGGGCCGGGTCTCGCTGCTTACTTGGCCTTGCTCCGACTGGGGGTTACCGTGCCACGCCTGTTGCCAGGCGCCCCCTGGATAAGGGGCGGTTTGTTTTCTGTGGCCCTGTTCCGTCGCCTCGCGGCGCCCAGGAGTTACCTGGCAGTCTGCCCTATGGAGCTCGGACTTTCCTCAGCATGCCACTCAAGCCAGCATACCGCGACCATCACGCCCTACCGCCTCCCGCTCCAAAGCTACGGGACTCGGAAGGCTCCCGGCAAGGCTCACCGGGCCAGGCGGCGGATGAGGCGGGTGAGGCGGTCGCTCGGGAAGCGGCGCGCCTCCGCGCCGAGGCCGCCCCGGGCCTCCGGCACGGCGAGCCAGAAGCCATCGTTTTCCACGAACAGCAGGCGCCGCAGGCCCAGCCAGTCCCGGGTGCGCAGCGCCGCCGGCACGAGGGCGATCGCGTGCGCCAGATGGAGTTCGCGGTCGCGGTACACCCCCAGCGCCTCGCGCGTGTGGACTTCGGCCGTGAACACGAGGATCGGCCGGTCCGCCAGCGCGAAGCCGCGGAGCAAGCCCAGCGTGAACCAGTCCCACGGCAGCTGCGGCAGCCGGAACGCGAAGTAGATATCGCGCCGCTGCTTGAGGACGCGATCCCGCAGCACGGCGGCCCGCTCGGCGACCTCGTCCTCGAGCGCTCGATGGTACAGCGCGAGCAGCCCCGCGTCGCGTAACGTGGGATAGCGCGCCGCGTACGGCAGGGAGTCGAAGGGGCCGGTGCGCAGGATCCGCGCCAGACCGCGCCGCCACGCCGTGTCGCAGAACTCGAGCCCGGGGGTACGCCAGGCCGCGAGGTCCAGCCCGAGACCGATGACGAGCGCCCGCTGCTCGGCCGCGAGCCGGGCCAGCGCCGCATACGCCGGGGCGAGGGTACCCGCCCACAGCGTGGAGTCAAACGCGCACGGGGCCGCGACCGGCTCGCCACGCGGGCCGCGCGACGAGTCCCCCGGTGCCCAGCGGCCGTCCGCGAGGTTGAGCATCGGAATCCACGCCACGCTCGTGGGCTGGAGGCGGGTCACGGCGTCGGCCCAGGCGCGCCGCACCGCGTCGCGCTCCTGCCACGGCGTGTGCAGTGAATCCGTGGCCTGGGGGGCGACGTCACCGGCGAGGAGATTGAACCCGCCGGCATCCAGGACCTCGACGAGCGAGTCGAGGGCGCGGGCCGGTCGGGGGAAGTGGTGCCCCTCCCGCGTCAGGAGCAGCGGCGCCCAGAGCACGCGCATGTGCCGCAGCCAGTCGGGGCTGCTCGTGGTGTCGGCGAGCTGGGGGAGGACGGCGACCGGCAGCGCGGTCGTCGCCGCAGTCCCCGGCGCCGTCAGCGGCGGCGCAGTCAGGGCGACCGGTGCGGGGGCGGCGCGGAGCGCGAGCGCGACCGTGTGGGCCGCGGGCGGCACGTGCGCCCACTCGGCGGGACGGCGGGTCCACCGTGCCAGGGCTGTGAGGAACTCCCGCGTCCGTCGCAGTGCCTCGGGCTCGAGTACCGGCGCCGTAGTGGCCCGGAATTGGGGGCCGAGCGCCCCCAGCGCGTGCCGGCTGATTACGATCACCAGCCCATCTCCGATGCGGGTCGCCGCCGTCACGCCGGCGGCTCCGTGGGCGGCGAGCCCGCGCGGCGTGCGGACGAACGCATGCTCCCCGGTGACGGCCAGGAGGTGGGCGGACGCCCGCACGTCCAGGGGGTGGTTCCGGTCGAGCGGGAACGGCTCGTACACCGATCCCAGCGGCTCGGCTCCCACGGGGCGGGCCGCGGCCCACGGTTGCGGGTGACCGGTCGTGGTCGACGGGCGCGACGTCGTGTCCTCGAGCACGCCGTCCCCGATCGCGATCCCCGCCCCCTCGAACTCGAGCCAGCGGTTCACGGTCCAGCGATCGAGGGCCCCCTCACCGTCCGCATCGTAGGCGAGCACCGCCACCCCGCCGCGGCGCACCCATTCGTTCAGGAGCGCGAGGTCCCCTGCCGTGAGGGCGTCGGAGGGAGCCTCAGGCGCGCGCCCCAGGAGGAAAATCAGGGTGTGATAGCGCGACAGGTCGGCGCGCACGAGATGGGAGTAGAACTGGCGGTACTCGACCGCGTAGCCCGCGTCGCGCCACGGCTGGGCCGTGCCGCTCAGCACGACGGCGTCGGATAGGGTGAGGTCGAGCACGAGGGCGCGGCGCGCTTCGGGCTGGCAAGCCGTGAGCGCGAGGAACAGCACGACCGCGTAGTGGCGCCACGACCGCCCGCGCGGCGCGGCCCACTCGAGCGGGGTGAGCGCCTCGGCCGGGTCGCCTAGGGCCGTGCGGACCCACTCGATCAGGTCGCGTCCGGGCATGACGAGCTAACATAGGCCCCGGGTTCGGCCGGGGCTACTGTCGGGCGCGTAGCGGCACGCGGGGCGCTAGATTCGGCGCCGATGGCGAAGCTCGAAGCGGTCACGGGCGATATCACGGAGCAGCGCGTGGACGCGATCGTTAACGCCGCCAATACCACCCTGCTCGGTGGTGGTGGTGTGGACGGGGCGATCCACCGCGCGGCGGGTCCCGAGCTGCTCGCCGCCTGTCGGCGCATCGGCGGCTGTCCCACGGGGGAGGCGCGCCTCACCCGGGCCTATCGACTGCCGGCCAAATATGTGATCCACACGGTGGGTCCGGTCTGGAGCGGCGGGTCGCGGGGGGAGGCCGACCTGCTGCGGCGCTGTTACGTTGGCGCGATCGAGCTCGCGATCGAGCACGGCGTTCGCTCGCTCGCGTTCCCGGCGATCAGCACCGGCGCGTATCGGTTCCCGTTGGAAGCGGCCGCGCGGATCGCCGTGACGACCGTGCGCGGGGCGCTGGGCGACCCGACAGCGCTCGAGCTCGTGCGGTTCGTGTGCTTCAGTGCGGCGGACTTGGCGGTGTATCAGCGGCTCCTAGGCGCCTGAGCCCGCCTCGCGCGGCCGCGACGTAGGGCGCCAACTCGCGTCCGCCGCGTTCGCCCACCGCGATGACGAAGCGATACGCCACGATCGCCGCGCCGCGGTCGCCCGCCCGTTCGGCATCTGCCCCGCGCTTGAGCAGCTGCGCCAACGTATCGGGATCCCGATAGACGGCGCCGGGGTCGCGGCCGAGCGCGCCGGCGAAGCGGTGGAACCAGACGGCGCCCGCCGCAGCGAGCAGCAGCGCCGCGGCCGCGAGCCCGAGCGCGACCCGCCGGGTCCGCCGCGGCGCCGGCCGCTCGGTCCGATCCTCAGTCGTCACCGGCCAGCCGCACGACCGCGCCGGCGACCGCCGCCGTCACTTGGGCCATGAAATCGAAATCGAGCGTCGCGCTGGTATCGCTGCTGCGGTGATAGTGGGGGTTCCGCAGGAACGCGGTGTCGGTCAGCATCAGCGCCGGATATCCGGCGTCCCAGAACGACGCGTTGTCCGAGAGCCGCGTCAGCGGCAGCAGCCAGCCGCGCAGTCGCGCGCGATAGGGCACGATCGGGAGCTCGGGGACGGCGGCGCGCGCGGCGGCGACGAAGCCGTCGAGCAGGGCGCGGGACTGCGCGTCCCCCACCGCGGCGAGGAAATCCCCCGTGCGAGGAACGTCGATTCCGAGGAAAGGGGGGACGATCTGCGCGCCGACGGTGCGATCGCGATAGCCCACCATCTCGAGGACCAGCGCGCCGGCGAGGGGCTCGCCTCGGGCGCGGCGCTCGCGCGCCAGGCGCCGGCTCCCCACGCGGTAGGTGGTGGTGTGCAGCTCCTCCAAGTCGAGCCCGACGAACTCGATGTCCGCGGCCAGCGCGCGCGGGGCGACGAGCCGGGCGCATTCGAGCAGCGCGGCGACCCCGCTGGCGTTGTCATCGGCCCCGGGGGTGTCGGGCGTCGAATCGTAGTGGGCCGCCACGAGGAGGGGGGGGCGGCGCGGGTCGCGGCCGGGGAGCGCGGCGCGGACGTTGTGATGGGTGCGGCCGCGAAACCGAAACGGCACGAGCTCGGCGACGAGACCCAGCGCCTCGAACTGGGCGGCAACGTAGTCGCGGGTGGCGCGGTGGTGCCCGGGGGCAGCGGTGGGGTGGCGCACCCCCTCGATCGCACCCACATGCCGGCGCAGCTGGGCGGCGAGGTCGTAACCGTGATTCTGGAAGGCCTGTTTTTGATACTCCGTTGATAGTTGGGGGGGGTTTGGGCCCTCTCCGGGCGCCCCCGCCGGGCCACCTTGATAGTCGGTTGATAGTGGCATGCTAGCGTACTCCCCGCATGGTGACGGTCTGCACGGTCTTAGCGCTGCCGCAGCGCTCGCGGGTCGACGCCGCGGGACGGGGCCACTTCCTCGCGTTTCATTGCGACACGGTGCACGACGCTCTGTGCGCCGCCCGCGAGCGACGCCTCGAGGCGCTAATCGTATCTCCCGACGCCTGCGACGAAACCGCGCTCGCGGGGTTGACGCGGTTCGTTGGGGAGTTCCCGGCTATCGCGCCGATCGCGCTGGTCTCCGGTACGGCCCCCGATGCCTGGGACCGGCTGCTGCGGCTGGGGGCGAGCGGCGTGCGGCGCGCCGTGGACTGCAGCGCGCCGACGGGCTGGCAGCGGCTGCGCACGCTGGTCGGCCGCCCCGCGTCTAGCGCTGCCGCTCGCATCGCGGCGCGGCTGGTGCCCGCCCTGGGCGGTCCCGGCACGGAAGCGGCGGCGTTTTTCGACCTCCTGGCGCGGCTCGCGCCCGTCATGCGCAGCGTGGCGCGGCTGGCGTGCCACCTGCAGCTCCACCGCGTAGCGTTCGAGGCGCGGTTTCACCGGGCCAGGCTCCCGACCCCCAAGACCTACCTCGCCGGCATGCGCCTGCTGCATGCCGCCCACCTGTTGCTGAACCCGGGGCTCTCGCTCAGCGCCGTGGTGACCGAACTCGACTACGGCTGGACGGGGAGCCTCAACCGCCACGTGCGCCGGCTGTTCGGGGTGACGGCGAGCGAGTTCCGCGCCCGCTTCCCCTTCGCCCTCTTACTGGAGCGCTACGTCGACCGCTTGATCATCCCGTACCGCGACACCCTGCGGGCGTTTCACCCGCTGCACGGAGCGTTTGCGGGCCCCACGACCCGGCGCCCCACGCGGTTCCCGGTCGGCAGGCTCAATCGGCGGCCGCGCGCTCGACGGGGCGTTCCCGAGTTGTCTGTTCTCGCTTGAGCACGGAGAACCGCGCGATGCTGGCGCGCAGCCGTTCGGCGAGCTGCGCCAGTTGCTGCGAGGTGGTCGTGAGGTCGCCCATCGAGGTGATCTGGGTCTGCGTCGCGGCGGCGGCGCCGTCGGCGCGCCGCGACGAGGCGCTGGAGATCGCGGCCACCTGCTCGAGGGACCGCGCCAACTCGGCGAGTCGCTGGGCCTGGCCGCGCGATACCTCGGCCGTAGCGTTCACGAGGTCGCCGACGAGTTCGACGCCCTGATGCAGCTCCTGGAGCGCGGCGTCCGCCTCGGCGGCCACCGCGCCGATGTCGCGCACCTTGGCCTCGCCCGACTGCATGGCGCGCGCGGCGGCGTCGATCCCGGCGCGCAGCTCGGAGACGAGCTCGGCCACCTCCCGCGCCGACTTCCCGGCCTCCCCCGCCAGCGCCCGCACCTCGTCGGCGACGACGGCGAAACCCTCGCCGTGCTCCTCGGCGCGGGCCGCCTCGATCGCGGCGTTGAGGGCGAGCAGGTGGGTTTGCCGGGCGATGCGCGCGATGGTCTGCACGAACACGCCGATGCGCTCGGACATCCCCGACAGGCCGGCCACCGTCGCGGCCGTCGCGCGCACCTCCTCGCCCACGGTGCGGAGCGTCTGGCTGGCGCGGGCCACGCGGTCGCGGCCGCGCTCCGCGGCGGCCACGAGCCGGGCGGCGTCCGCCTGCATGAGCTCGGCCCGCACGCGCAGCGACTCCGCCTGCTCGGCGGCCTTGGCACTCTCGCCGCGGGCGCCCTCGGCGAGCTCGCGCTGCTGCCCGAGATCGCCCGCCAGCTGCTGCGCCGCGTGCGTCACCGTCTCCGAGGTGGCGTGTAGCTCCTCGGCGGAGGCGGCGAGCTGCTCCGCGAACGCGGCGACCTCGTCCGCCTCCCGTTGCACGGTGGAGATCGTGCCGCCGATCTCCTCGAGCATGCGGTTGAAGCTGCGCTCGAGAAATCCCAGCTCGTCGGACTCCCCCGCCGGGGCACGCACGGCGAGGTACCCGCGTTCTGCCTCGCCCATGACGCTGCGGGCGTGACGGATCCGAGCGATCAGCGTCGCGGGGATGCGCTTCAACGCCATCGCCACGAGGATGAACACCACGGTCTCGAGCCCCGCCCCGCTCAAGCTCGCGGTCGGGGCGTACAGATCACTGTGCAGGTAGGCCGCGCCGAGGTAGGCGAGCGCTGCGGTGAGGACGAGGAAGTTGCCGACGGCGTGACCCTGGTCGAAGGCATAGGGCAGCACGGCGATGAACAGGGCCGCGATGAACCCGCCGTGGCCGAACCACACGACGAGGACGGCGACCAGCAGGACGTCGAACAGCGCCAGCGCGTACACGAGCCACCAGCGGTACCAGCCCCGCTCGTTGATCAGTCCCAGCAGCTCGTTCGCGAACGCCGCGCCGCCCGCGACGAGGACCATCGTCGCGGGCCGAGTCTTCACCGCCCCGAAGATCCAGCCCACGAGGCCGAGCAGCAGTCCGGTCGCCACCATCCAGCGCCGCAGCCGGTGGCTGCGCGCGATCGTCTCGAGGTCCTTGAGGCGCTGCTCAAGACCCGACGCGTCGTCCTTCCAACCCCGCACGCGCGACGCGAGCGAGGGGCGGGGATCGTCTTGCGGCCGGGAGGTCACGCCGGGGAGATATACACGGTCGGAGCGGGCGGCGGCAATGCGTGATCAGCGCAGGCCGAGCTCCGCGACGCTCACCAGGACCTCCAGCGCGTGACCGGCCGCCGCGAGCGCGGCGCGGCCGCCTTCCTCCCGATCCACCACGGCGAGCACCCCGAGGACGCGGCCGCCTTCGGCTTCCACCGCCGCAATGGCCTCGCGGGCGGACTGCCCGGTGGTGATCACGTCTTCCACGACGACCACCGTGGCTCCGGGGGTGAAGCAGCCCTCGATGCGCCGCGCGGTGCCGTGGGTCTTGGCCTGCCGGCGGACGCTGAACGCGTCGAGCGCGCGCCCGCGCCCCTGCGCGGCGACGGCGATCGCGTAGGCGACGGGGTCGGCGCCGAGCGTGAGGCCGCCCACGAGTTGGGGAGCCCAGCCGCGCGCCGCGAGGCGCTCCAGCCCGAGCGCGCCAATCAGCGCCAACCCCTCGCCGCTCATGGTAGTGCAGCGGGCATCGATGTAGAACGTGGCACGCCGCCCCGACGCGAGCACGAAGTCGCCCCGCGCGATCGAGCGCTGCTGCAGCAGTTCGCGCAGGCGCTCGAGCCCGGTCCCAGAGCCCATCAGCTGTTCATCCGTAGTAGTAGATACTACTACGGATCACTGGCGGCGCACCACGCGCTTGATGGCGTCGAGCAGTCCGGTGCCGGGTTGGGGCCGGGCCAGCCCCGCGGTGATCTCTTCCGCGAGCGCGGTGACCGTGGGCTGGCGCCGCGCCGGGTCGCGTTCCAAGCCCCGCATGACTGCCGCCTCGAAGGCGGGTGGGAAGCGGCGACCCGGCACCGCCGCGTTGAGCGGGATGGCGGGTTGGGTCAGCAGCTGCTGGAACAACTCGCGCGGGCTGTTGCCGACATGCGGATGACGGCCCGTGAGGAGCCAGTAGGCGATCGTGGCGAGGCTGTAGATGTCGGCGCGGCCGTCCACCAGCTCGCCGGACAGGGCCTCCGGCGCGACGTACTTGAGCGTGCCGACGAAGAAGCCAGTGCGGGTGAGGCGCTCCGCGGCGGGCAGGTCGGCATCGCGCGCGATGCCGAAGTCGAGCAATTTGACGCGCCCGGCGGCGCGATCGTAGATGATGTTCTCGGGTTTCAGGTCGCGGTGGATAATGCCCGCCTGGTGCGCCGCCGCGAGCGCCGCCGCCAGCTGGCGCACCAGATCGGCCACCAGCGCAGGAGCGAGCGGGCCGGACCGGGGTACCACGTCCGCGAGCGGCTGCCCCTCGGCCCACTCGAGGGCGAGATAGAAGAAGCCGTCGGCTTCGCCGTAGTCGTACGTGCGCACGACGCCGGGATGCTCGACTCGGGAGCCGTACCCCGCCTCGCGCAGGAAGCGCTTGACGGCGGTGGGGTCGCTGCGCAGGCGCGGGTGCAATACCTTGAACGCGCAGATCCCCCGCTCGGCGTGCTGGGCCCGGTACACTTCAGCGGTGCCCCCCTCGCCGACGCGCTCGAGCAGGCGGTAGCCGGCGATGGTTCGACCGGCGAGGTTCTCGGTGGGCATGGGAACGCGCGAAACTAACGCCCGGACTTGAGGTTGAGCAAGTGAGACGATGCGCGGCAGTCGTGTTGCTTGCCGCCGGCGTGGCCGGCTGTAGTTCCGCGCCGCGGGTCGGCGGGGAGCCGCGTCCCACCCCGACGTCGGGAGGGTCGGTGCTCGACGCCAGCGCGGTGTATCGCGCCATGGGACTCATCGTGGCGGGTCCGCCGCTGCCGTTCGTCGCCACGGTGCACTACCTCGCCGATGCGACCCCCGACTCGACTCTCGCGGTGTTCGCCCTGTCGCTCGCGAACCACAGCCTGAGTTTCCAACGCGACGGCCGGGAGTTCGTCGCCCAGTATCACGTCGAGGTGTCGTTCGGAGGCGATACCGCCAACCTCCGCCAATTCACGACCGACGAGACCGTGCGCGTGCGTTCCTTCCCGGAGACTCAGCGCGCCGACGAGAGCGTCATCTATCAGCAGGTCATCGCGGTTCGCCCGGCGGCCTATCGCCTGGCGGTGACCGTGCGGGACCGCCAAGGCCCGAACGTGTCGCACCAGGAGCGCGCCGACACGGCCCCCCGGTTCGCCGGGCCGGGGGTGAGCGCGCCACTCGTCGTCTACGGCGGCCGGGGGCGGAGCAGTCGCGCCGAGGTACCCGATCTGCTCGTCAACCCGCGAGCCTTGGTGCGGTATGGTGGGGACTCCGTCCGTCTCTACGTCGAAGGGTACGAGCTGGCGCGCGGGGCGCGGCTCGCCGCGCGGGCCGTCGACCAGACCGGGCGGGAGGCCTGGCGCGACACGGTGGCCCTCGGGGGAAACGACCACCTCGCCACGGTGCTGCTCGTGATCCGGCCCGGCGAGCTCCCCGTCGGCACGGGCCACTTCGAAGTGACGCCGGTGGGCGCCGGGCCGGACGCGACCCGCAGCGCCCCGTTCCTGGTGAGCTTCTCCGATCAGTGGGCCATCACGAACTACGATCAGATGATCAGCATGCTGCGCTACTTCTGGCCGCAATCCTGGGTCGACAGCCTGCGCCGCGCCCCTCCTGCCGAGCGCCCCGATGTCTGGCGCCGCTTCTACAGGGCCACCGACCCGAACCCCGAGACGCCCCAGAACGAGGCGCTCGACCAGTATTTCCAGCGCATCCAGATCGCGAACCAGCGCTACCGGGAAGCGGGCGATCCCGGCTGGCTCACCGACCGCGGGGAAGTGTCCATCGCGCTGGGCGAACCGGACGACGTGTTCGATTTCAGTGCCAACGGGACGCGGAGCGGTGTCCGCGGCATCCGCTGGACGTACCGCGAGCTCCGCCTCACCCTCTTCTTCCAGGATCAAACGGGCTTCGGTCGCTTCCGCTTGACGGCGCTGTCGCGCGCCGAGTACGAGCGGGCGCTCGCCCAGGTGCGCCGCGCGCGGTGAAGCGGGCGGCCGTCTTGTGGCTGTGCGTCGGCGCGGTGCCCAGCGCGGCGACGGCGCAGCAGTCCGGTGCCGACGTCGTGGCGGCCCGCGCCGAGTCGCTCCGCCTCGCCGGCCGACCCTGGCATGCGGCGGAGACGCTCCTCGTGGCCGCGGCGCGCCAGGCGCACCCCGACGCGGCGTTTCTCGTCGAGGGGGCTCGCGCGGAGTTGTACGCCCGCCGTTACGCCGTGGCGCGCAGCCTCCTGGTCGGGCAGCCGTGGCTGGAGAATTATGATGACGGCGCCGCGCTCGCCGTGCTCGCCGAGGCCGAGGGGCACCTGGGGCAAGCGGCAGTCGCCGCGGGCCACTATGCCGCGGCGCGGGCCCGGGCGCAGGGGCCGCGCATGGCGCTCCTCGCCGTGCGCGAAGCGCTGGCGTGGGAGGCGGCAGGAGAACGCGACAGCGCGGCGCGGGCGTTGGCGGTTGCCCGCGCGGCCGGGCTGCCGGCGATCGACGCCTGGCTGCGGCTGCGCCAGGCGCGCGTCACGCGCGACACGGCCCTCGCGTTCCGGCTCTTGGCCGGGCTGCCGTGGCCGGCCGCGCGGGAGGCGCCCGGGGCGCGCGCCCACGCGCTCCTGGCGGCGGGCGATTCCGTCGCCGCCCTGGAGGCGTTCGCCCAGGCCAGCCGTGCGCTCGATCTCGCTCGCCTGGCGCTCGCCCGCGGCGATTCGACCCGCGCGCGCGACGCGCTGTTCGGCCTGATGGCGCGGGCGCCCGAATCGGACGACGCGGCGGCGGCGGCGGGCGTGGTGCTCGCCTCCTTCCCAGGCCGCACGCCCCCCGAGCGCGTGGCGCTCGCCCGGGCCCTCAAACTCCACGGCGCGGCGGGCGACGCCCTCACCGAAGTCGAGCGCGCCCTGCGGCATGGCGACTCGAGCGCCGCGACGCTGCTGCTCGCCGGGGAGCTGCGCGCCGGGGCCGGGCGCTACCGCGACGCCGCTCGGGCGTACGAGGCGGCGGTGCACGACTCGGCGCTCGGCCCCCTCGCGAGCTACCGGCGCTGCCGGGTGCTCGTGCGCTTGGGCGAGTCCAGCGCGGCGGCCGCACTCGCGCAGTTCGCCGCGACCTTCCCCGGCGACACCGCCGCGCCGACCGCGCTGTTCGTGCTGGCCGACCTGCTCGCGGAGCGGGGCGAGCGAGCGGGGGCGGCGCGCTGGTTTGCCGAACTCATCACCCGCTATCCAGCCGACGTGCACGCGTCGGTCGCCCGGTTTCGGCTGGCCGCCCAGGCGCTGCGCGACGGCCTGCGGGACAGCGCGGCGGCCTTGTGGCGCGGCGAGGTCGCGGCTAATGCACCGCAACGGCTGGGAGCGCGCTTCTGGCTCGGCAAGCTGGCGTCGGCGGGGGGCGACACGGCGACGTCGCGGGCGACCTGGCTGAGCTTGGCTCGCGAGGACTCGATCGGTTACTACGGGTTGCGCGCCCGGCGTGAGGTGGCATTGCCGCCACTGCGCGTCGCCGCGGCCCCGCTCCCGCCGGCGGCGCCCGCGGTCGTCGCCTGGCTGGGCCGGCTCGACACGCTCGAGCTCGCCGGCCTCGACAGCGCCGCTCAGGCCGAAGTGCACACCCTGCTCGGGCGCGCGCCGCAGCAGGACGTGGATGCGTTGCTGGCGTGGAGCGGCGCGCTCGCCAACCGCGGCTTCGGGCCCGCCGCGGTGCGGCTGGGGTGGCACGCGGCGCTCCGGTCGCCGAACGACCCGCGCGTGCTGCGCGCCATCTTTCCCTGGCCCAACCGCGCCACCGTCGAGGCCGAAGCGGCCGAGTTCGGCGTGGATCCGCTGCTGCTCGTGGCGATCGTGCGACAGGAGAGCGTGTTCGACGCCGCCGCCCTGTCCCCGGCGGGGGCGCGCGGCCTGGCCCAACTGCTTCCGGGCACGGCCGCCCTGACCGCGCGCGGCCTCGACGTAACCTTCTACCCCGACTGGATCACCGTGCCCGACTTGAACCTCCACCTCGGCGCGGCCCATTTGGAGGAGCTGCTGAAGCGCTTCGGCGGCCGCGTCGAGGTGGCCGCCGCCGCGTACAACGCGGGCGCGGCCCCGGCGGCCCGCTGGCTGGCGCGCCCCGGCGCCGACGACCCCGACCAGTTCGTCGAGCTGATCCCCTACCAGGAAACCCGCGCGTACGTGCGTGCGGTGCTCCGGAACCGGGACCTATACGCCGCGCTCTACGTTGCGCCGAGCAACTGAGCGCCCTGGCCTCCGCTAACCCATCCCGCCGGCTTGGGGCATCGGTTGACAACGTTTCCGGCGCACATCATTTCTATCGCGCCCGACAAGGGTGCCGGGCCGGGCCGTTTCGCGCCCGTTGTGCGGACCGCGGACTTCGCAGGAGGCAGACCGAATGGCTAAGGGAAAGGTGAAGTGGTTCAATGACGCCAAGGGGTACGGCTTCATTGAACAGGAGGGCGGCGAGGATGTATTCGTGCACTTCTCGGCCATCCAGATGGACGGCTTCAAAACGCTCGCCGAGGGTCAGGTGGTGGAGTTCGAAGTGAAGACGGGGGATAAAGGGCTGCACGCCATGAACGTCACTCGCGTGTAAGCGGACCCCACGCCATTCGACGTCCCCGCCCGGGTTCCGGGCGGGGATTTTCATTGCCACGCTATTATTGTTCCGCCCATGCCCGCCGCTGCGCCTACGCTCTACCTGGTCGACGGCTACGCGCTGATCTACCGCGCCTTCTTCGCGATGATCGCGCGCCCGCTCACGACGCGCCGCGGCGAGAACACCTCGGCCGCCTGGGGCATCACCAACTTCCTGCTCCGGCTGCGCGAGCAGCACCGCCCCGGGTACCTCGCCTGGGTGCACGACGTGGGCGAGTCGTTTCGGCATCAAGCCTACCCGGAATACAAGGCGACGCGCCAGAAGCTGACCGACGAGCTGCAACAGGACTTCGACCGCTCCGTCGAGCGCATCGCCGAAATCCTGGACGCCTTCGGCGTGCCGGTCGTCGGGGTGGAAGGCTATGAGGCGGACGACGTCATCGGGACGCTCGCGACCACCGCCGCGGGGCAGGGCTGGCAGGTGGTGATCGTGTCGGGCGACAAGGATTTCTACCAGTTGATCGGCCCCGGCGTGGCGCTGTTGAACCCCGGCCGCGGCGGGCCCGCCGCGGTGGAGGAGCATTGGGTGGACCAGGCCAATGCGCGGGACCGCTTCGGCGTACCCCCCGAACGCGTGGTCGACTACCTCGCCCTGGTCGGCGACAGTTCGGACAACGTGCCCGGCGTGAAAGGCGTGGGGGAGAAAACCGCGCTCGAGCTCTTGACGACCTACGGCGATCTCGATGCGATCCTCGCCGCGGCGAACCAGATTCCCGGGAAGCGCGCGCGCGAAGCCGTGCAGCAGCACGCGGACCTCGCCCGGCTCTCGCGCGATCTCGTGACGATTCGCCGCGACGTGCCGCTCGGCGTCGATCTCGCGGCGTTGCGGGTGCGGGCGCCGGACGTGGCGCGACTGACGGCGCTGTTCACCGAGTTGGAGTTCCGCTCCCTCATCCCCAAGCTCGCCTCCCTCGGGACCGCAGCCGAGGCGAGCCCGGTCCCGGCGGCGATCCCTGCCGGGCCGCCGGTCAGTGTCGCCGCGGCGCTCCGGCCGGTAGCGGCCGAGCCCACGATCGTGGACGACCCGGCCGGGCTCGCCGCCCTCGTGGCCGCCTGTCGCGCCGCGGCGCTCGTCGCGCTCGACACCGAGACGACGGCGCTCGACGCCATGCGGGCGGACCTCGTCGGCCTGTCCCTCGCCGTCGCCCCCGGGCGCTCGTGGTACCTGCCGTTCGGGCACGTCTCCTCCGGCGAGCTCGCGGGCGGCCCGCCGCCCATCAATCTGCCGCCGCTCGCCAGCGCGGCCCTCGAGCCGCTGCGCCAGCTGTTGCGCGACCCCGCCGTGCCCAAGGCGGGTCATAACGTGAAGTACGACTGGCTGGTGCTCCGCCGCGCCGGCGTCGAGCTCGGCGGCGTGGCGTACGATTCGATGCTCGCGAGCTTCCTGCTCGACCCGGGACGCCGCTCGCACGCGATCGACGACCTCGCGCGGGAGCGCCTGGCGCTCCGGATGCAGGGCTACGCGGAGCTGGTGGGCCGCGGCAAAGCCGAACGCTCGTTCGCCGCGGTGTCCGTCGCGGAGGCGGCGCGCTACTGCGCCGCGGACAGCGAGATGGTGTTGCGGCTCCGCGAAGCGTTCCAGCCGGAGCTCGAGGACCACCAACTGACGCGGCTGCTCGGGACGATCGACGTCCCGCTCATCGCCGTGCTCACGGACATGGAGTGGCACGGGGTGCTGATCGATCGGGCCCGGCTGGGCGAGATCGGGCGCGGCTTCGCGCGCGAGCTGGGAGCGCTGGAGCAGGCGCTGTACCGCGCCGCCGGCATGGAGTTCAACCTCAACTCGACGCCGCAACTGCGCCAGCTGTTGTTCGAGAAGCACCAACTGCCCGTGCTCAAGCGGACGAAGACGGGGGCCTCGACCGACTACGAGGTGCTCGAACAGCTCGCCGCGATGGGCCACGAGGTGCCGCGCCTGTTGATCGAGTACCGCGAGCTCTCCAAGCTCAAGTCGACCTACGTGGATGCGCTGCCCGCGTTCATCAACCCCGAGACGGGCCGCATCCACACGAGCTTCAACCAGACCGGCGCGGCCACCGGGCGTCTCTCCTCCTCCGACCCCAACCTGCAGAACATCCCCGTGCGCACGGCGCGCGGTGCCGCCATCCGCCGGGCGTTCGTGGCGCCGCCCGGGGCCGTGCTCCTCACCGCCGACTACTCGCAAATCGAGCTGCGGCTGCTCGCGCACCTCTCGGGCGATGCCGCGTTCGTCGAGGCGTTCGAGCGCGGGGGCGACATCCACCGCCAAACGGCGGCGATCATCTTCGGCGTGCCCCAGGACGCGGTGACCGGGGAGATGCGGGCGCGTGCCAAGACGATCAACTTCGGCACGATCTACGGCCAGGGGCCGTTCGCGCTGTCGCGCCAGCTGGGGATCACCCAGGACGAGGCGAAGGAGTTCATCCGGCAGTACTTCACTCGGTTCGCCGGAGTGCGAGCGTGGCTCGATCGCACCGTGGCGGAGGCGCGCGCGAAGGGCTACGTCGAGACGTTGTTCGGCCCGCGGCGCTACAT
>WNFJ01015702.1_pt1 | contig 22632 bp, 18 predicted proteins | sample 5400461 | NCBI WGS metagenome assembly WNFJ01 (sample SAMN13153349, study PRJNA577476) | soil metagenome | isolation source: 115 cm saprolite on Douglas fir-dominated hillslope | place: USA:California | collected 2013-09-17
AATCGATGTGCAGTTCCCCGCCCTTGATCTTCACTGCGCCGCCAATGTTTCCGGTGATGTTCAGCTCGCCTACAAACGCCAGCAAATCACGCCCCAAATGTCCGCTTAGGAATTCTTCCCCGCAAAACGAAGTGAGGCTCCCGCCGATTTTCGCATCTCGGTCAAAGGTGATTTCCCCGCCGAATACCATGACGTTGCGTCCCACCGTTCCCTTCAACAAAATATTCCCCGCATACCCTCGAATATTTCCGTCGACTTGCCCGGTCAACCGCAGTGCCCCTGACGACGAGAGCACGTCACCGAGCACGTGGCCCATTATTTCCACTTCCCCGCCCGCGACCACCAGATCGCCTTCGATCGTTCCTTCGATTCGAATGCGTCCTCCCGCCGCGAACAGATCGCCGTGAATGACCTCATCCTTCCCGATTGTGATTTGTTTGTCGTGACGAAATTCCGTCGCCGAAGCCCCCGATGGCAGCGCCAGCGCCGCGCACAAACCCGCCAACACCATCGCCAGCGCCGAACCACGCCGGATCCGCCGGCGGAAGAACATCGCTGCCAGTCCCGCCAGGGTCAGCATCGCCAGCACCTCGAAAAGTGTCATCACGGATTGCCATCCTTTCCACATTGTGCCCTGAAAAATCAGCAGCCCCAGCAGGTTCGACCCGCCGAATCCTGCTTGTTCCAGTTGTTGCTGCCAGGGTTGGATATATCCCGTATAGAGCGCGTAAGCGCCCGTCGCCGCCATGCCAAAGACCACGCCCCAAATCCATTGCATGGACCGCCGCGCTTTTTCTTGGAATTGCGCCAGCCGCGACGGCAGCGGTTCATCTTCTTCCAGCATCGCGCGTGTCAGCAGCCGCGATTCGCGCTCCAGCGCCCGCAGCAGCGTGCGGCATGCGTCGCATTCTTCCGTGTGCGCGGACACTTCCAGCCCGCGCGCGCGATCCAGTTGCCGCTCGACGTACAGCAGGAGCGTCATTTCGTCCAAATGCTTCATCTTTCCTTCCGGCGTTTCGCTCATGAAGCTCCTCCCGCTGCCAGCGCCGCGTTGCCTTCCAGCGCTTGCCGCAGTTCGTGCCGGGCGCGCAGCAGCACCACGCCTACAAAGGCGCGCCGCACTCCCAGCGCATCCGCAATTTCGTCGTAACTCATGTCCGAGTAATAGCGCATCACCAGCGCCATGCGCGCTCGCCCGCTCATTTTGTCCAACGCCTTGCGCACTTCTTCGCTGGTGCGCTGTTCGATAAGCAGCTCCAGTTGGCTGGGGTCCGGATGCTCCAGGGGCACATTTTCCAGATCGCCCGTTTCCTTGTCTTGGCGAATCTTGCGGCGCCGCAGGGTATCCCAGCAGTGATTCGCCGCCACTTTGTACAGCCAGGCTGAGAACGACCGCGTCGCGTCGTACTGCACCAGCTTGCCCTTCAGCTTCATGAATATTTCCATGGTGGCGTCTTCGGCATCTTCCCGCGTCGGCAACGCCCGCCTGCAAAACCGGAATATCGCTGGCGCGTAATCCCGATAGAGCTCGCCCCAAGCTTCCGCGTCACCCGCCCTGGCACGGGTAATCGCCTCCGTCGGTTCCGTCATTCCCGGCGCGTTCATCCGGCCTGGTCTCAGCGTTTCCATAGACTAGTACGCGCGCGGACCTGCAAATATTACACTTTGCAAATCCTGTCCTGCCAACATTCCTGCCTCTAACTCACTCGTATCTCAGCCACTTAGCCCCGTAGGTTGGGCCCTTAGGCCTGAAGTCTTGCCCTGTCCAAGCCGCTCCAGCAATATTGCTGCAGGGTCAGTCCATCAGGTAAATCCGCTCAAACTCATCCAAAAGTATCTGACAGCGCCGACTTTGTGGGCAGCACTCTATCAGAAATGACCCTCAAGGCCCCGTAGCATCGGTTTCTGTTCTCTGGCAGTTCGAACGGTTCCATGAAAAGTCTAGAACCAACTTTGTCTGCGGTAGGCGCGATACTCTTCCCCGAACTTTTCTTCCAGAATGCGCGCCTCTTTTCGTGCGCGCCAGATTTGCAGCGGAATCAGAACTGCCAAAGCCCACAGGAAATAGGGTCGATTCCAAAAGAGTGCCAAACCGGCGATGACGATGGCGCCAGAGACATAGATGGGATTGCGGATCTTCGAGTACAAGCCGCTCGTCACCAATGCTCGCGCTTGCGGCTTCAACGAGAAGGACGCCCCCAGCTGGATGTGCGCAGTCATCCAAAAGCAGAAGCCAACAATCACTAAGGTCAGCCCGGCGGTTTGCCGCCAGGTCCATGGACTAGGCGAGTGCTTCCAAATTTGCCAGGCCAGCACTACTCCGATGACGAAATAAACTGGTATTCGCCGCGAAGCCATCTTGCTGAAGTCCGGCTACGAGTTTACCCAATTGCGGCACGGCCTTCATGGCCAATGCGATTTATTTCTCTTTGGATCGCCATTTTTTCGAGGCTGGCAAGAGGCAGGTTCAGGAACAAACTGATTCGTTGTTCGAGCAGCAGGTACGCATCGCGAAAGGCATGTTCGATTTGCTCTGCTGTCCCCTTAGCGAGGGCGGGGTCAGGAACACCCCAATGCGCCGTCATAGGCCGGCCGGGCCACACGGGACACGTTTCCTGCGCCGCGTTGTCGCAAACTGTGAAGACAAAATCCATCTTCAGCGCGGTGGGGCCTGCAAATTCTTCCCAGCTTTTACTGCGCAAGCCCTCGGTGGGCAAGTGCGCCTGTTCAATCACCTTTAGCGCCTCCGGACGCACAGCTCCCGATGGATGACTTCCCGCGCTGTAGGCTGTAAAAAGAGGCTGGCCCTTACCGTTGAGAATGGCTTCGGCCATGATGGAACGGGCGGAATTCCCCGTACACAAGAACAAAACGTTGTAGCGCCCTAGCATCTCGTCAGGGCACGGCTTCAGCCGTGCCGCAAGTCGTCGGTATTTCTCGCGGCTTCAGCCGCTGGGGGACGAATTTCAGCTTCTCACCTAGAACTGGTCGCACTTAGTTGCAGCACCCCGGCGCGCAACATGCTTCCGCAGTCTTCACTGCGGACTTTGTCGCCCGCACAAACGCGCTCATGAATTTGCCATCTATTTGCGGCGCAATCGCATCCACATCCAGTCCTTTTTCAGACAAAAATTCGCGCGCATCTTCAACACGATAAATTCGGGTTGGCTCAATCTCCACCTGCTCGAATCCCGCGGACGTCAGCTTGTCCCGGTATTCGTCTTCTTCCAAAGCTCCCGCCACACAGCCCACCCACAGAAGCACGTTCTGACGGATTTGCGCATCCACTTCGCCGCGCGTCACCACGTCGGAAACGGCAAATCGTCCGCCCGGCTTGAGTACGCGAAAGGCTTCTCGCAATACACGGTCTTTGTCTGCGGATAGGTTGATCACGCAATTCGAGATGATCACATCCACCGAATTATCGGGCAGCGGAATATTCTCGATCTCTCCTCGCAGGAACTCCACGTTTTCGGCGCCGGCCTTGCCCTTGTTTTCATTTGCCAGCGCAAGCATCTCATCCGTCATATCAAGGCCATATGCTTTGCCCGTCGGCCCAACACGCTTGGCCGAAAGCAAAACATCAATCCCTCCGCCGGAGCCCAGATCGAGAACAACTTCACCAGGGTTTAATTTGGCCAGCGCGGTAGGATTCCCGCAACCGAGCGATGCTTGTAGCGCTTCTCCGGGAACTTGTTGCATCTGCGCGGCGTCATAAAGATTTGAAGTGATCGGATCGCAAGCTGTCCCGATCGAGTCCGCTGTTCCGCAACAACTGCCACTCGTCCCTCTCAGCGCCGCCTGCCCGTATTTTTCCCTAACAATTTCCTTGATGTTCGTGCCGTCCATGCCGCTCTCCTTGGGTTCTGTCGGCCAACTAAAACCTGTCTCATAGATGCTTTTTAGGGGGTCGGAGCTTTAGCTCCGACATTAAGCATCCCACCATCTTGGGCTTTAGCCCCTGAGGAAATTCCTTCAGCCTCGCAAAAGGTATTCATGAAATGGCTCTTTGTTACCCACAAACCTCTACGATATCCTCCGGCTTCAACGCTTTGTTCCGCGTGCAGCATTCCGAATAGAGAAACTGCAATAATTCCTGGAGTGCTTCCGTGTTTGCTGTGTAGCGTAAAAACGTGCTCTCCCGCTGCACGTGTACCAGATCCTCATTCTTCAGCTTGTCCAGGTGATGCGAAAGCGTCGAATTAGGAATCTCGAGTTCTCCTTGGATGTCCCCAACCACCAGCCCCTCGGGATGCGCCGACAAAAGCAGTTGCATAATCCGCAGCCGCGGTTCCGTTCCCATCGCCGAGAACATATCCGCATACTTCGCTACCCGCTCCGCCCGCTTCTTGCTCGTCCCGCTTTCCATATTTCTATATTTGCAGAAATATGGATGGTTGTCAACCCCGAAAACGACCTTGACTTTCCCATAATCCGTGCTATACTTGACCTCGTAGATAACTCCATCTAGCTACAGGCGCTCGCTTGCGCTTTGGTGCCCTTTCTACGTTGCCCGTTTTGCTCACCCAAGACATCTCTTTTAGAATCAAGCGTTTATGAAATGCAAATTCCCTAAGTCCTTTCCTTTGATATCGATACAAAATGCCCGGGGGTGTACCCCCTACTCGCGCAACCGGGAATGCGCTACATTGGAAGATTGCACCACACGCCGGAGTGGCCATTGTGTGTCCGGCTCAGGAATCTATGCCCGATCCGCTCCCATCTCTCGTCATCGTTGGACGCCCCAATGTGGGCAAGTCCACTCTATTCAATCGCCTGACCGGCACGCGCCGCGCCATCGTCACCAATGAGCCCGGCATCACCCGTGACCGCATCTACGGCAAAGCCGAATGGCGCGGCCGCGCGCTCGAAGTCGTCGATACCGGCGGCATTGTTCCCGACGACAAGGCCTTGATCCCGCAGGAAATCCTGCGCCAGGCGCATGTGGCGATCAAAAAGGCCGCGCTGCTTGTTCTGGTCGTGGACAGCCAGGCTGGACTCACGCCCCTCGACGAAGAACTGGCGCGGCTCCTGCGCACTACCGGCAAACCGTTTGTGATTGCCGTCAACAAAGTCGACGCCGTGTCGCAAGAATCCAACGCCAATGTTTTCCATCGCATTGGCGTCCCCATTTTCCCGATCGCCGCCGAACACGGCACCGGTGTCGACGACCTCCTTGACGCCGCGCTCGCGCAGGTCAGCGTCGTCGCCTCCATTGAGGAAGAAAAACAGCCCGACGTCATCGAGGTCGCCATTATCGGGAGGCCCAACGTAGGCAAATCCACGCTGCTGAACCGCATGGTTGGCGAGGAACGCTCCATCGTCTCGCCCATTCCGGGCACCACCATGGACAACGTGGACACGGAAATCACGCGCGAGGGCCATGCGTATCGCTTCGTGGACACCGCCGGGATTCGCCGCAAGGGAAAAACCACGCTGGTCGCGGAAAAACTCAGCGTGGTCATGGCGCGCCGCGGCCTGGAGCGTTGTGATGTGGCGCTTCTCGTCGTCGATGGCGAACAGGGCGTGACCCAGGGCGACGCGCAAATCGCCAGCTATGCTGAAGAGTCCAGCCGCTCCGTCGTCATCGTCATCAACAAGTGGGATCTCGCCGTCGTTGCGGCGCGCGAAGCGGCGTCGCGCGATGCGGCCACCGCGAAAGGTAAGTCTAGGCGTGCTCCCGGCGAACGGCACAAACCGGAAAACTTCGACGCCGGCCGGCTGATGTTTGACTACGAAAAAATGATTCGCGCCAAATTGAAATTTCTCAGCTACGCGCCGATCGTTTTTCTCTCCGCGAAAACCGGCGAACGCGCCGACAAACTTTTCCCTCTCATCAATCAGTGCTGGGATGCGCGCCGCCGCCGCATCGCCACGCCAGTCCTGAACAATTGGCTCAAGGAAGAAGTTGATCTTCAGCGCGGCACCACGCCGAAAGCGCGCCCCGTGCGGATTTATTACGTCACGCAGGCAAAAATCGCCCCGCCTACCTTTCTTCTCTTCACTAACCAGAAAGCCCCACTGCACTTTAGCTACGAACGCTTCCTCGAAAACCAGCTTCGTGCCAAGTTCGATTTTGTAGGAACGCCCGTCCGTTTCATCCAGCGTCTCCGCAAACGCGACCGCAGCTCCTCTGGCGGTGACGAATGAATGCTCCCTCTACATGAATTACGCGCAAACTGCTACGATAGCGGCGTCCCCGGCGGGTATTCCGATGCCAAACAACGGCACAGCAGCGCAAGTCGCCACGGAGAAAAAACTCTACCGCATCGGCGAACTCAGCCGCCTCGCGGATTTGAAGCCTTTCGTTCTGCGCTACTGGGAAACCGAATTCCCCATGCTCGAGCCGGTCAAAAGCCCCAGCGGCCATCGCCTCTATCGCCAGGAAGACGTGGACATGGTCTTCCGTATCAAGCGGCTGCTCTACGACGAAGGATTCACCATCGCGGGCGCGCGCCGGTTTTTGCGCGAGCATGAAGGAAATTTCGAGTCAGAGAGCACAGGAGCAAGCCACGCCGCGGAAGGTGCGACGCAGCTTCTGAGCCGCAAAATGCTGCTCGATCTGCGCGATACCCTGCGCGCTTTCTTGACGCTGCTCGAACGGCGATGATAGCCTTGTTACTGCAGAAGCTACCGCGACTCGCGCATTGAGCTCGTTTGTGGGTCGCGGCTTTAGCCGCGACATTGCGCAGCCAGATCTCCGTGGGCTTCAGCCCCTGAGGAATTGGCATCTCGCACATCGCGGTTTGTGCAGCGGTCGGGACGTAGCGCAGCCTGGTAGCGCGCACGCTTGGGGTGCGTGAGGTCGCTGGTTCAAATCCAGTCGTCCCGACCATTCATTACGCCTACCTCGTGCGTCCTGTTTTTCATGAGCGCCTACGGCATAGAACTAAATGAGAGGGTGAAATACTTTGCGTGCCCTCATTGCGGCGAAAGGTCAGTGACAGTCTGGGGCTCCGTTTCAAAGGATTCCGCAGTCTACGCGATCTACTATGCGAACTTAATGACCGGACATGAAGAGGCTTCCACTCGGCTCACAATTAGCTTCGGAGGTTGGGGAGCAAACAACAATGAACACCGCTGGTGGATCTTGATTGAGGCCAGACCAACGGTGGATAGTTACGAAATGATGGTAAGGGAACCTGAAGAGTCGCTGTATTTTGGAGAGAAACTGTTAGGACGTGCAGTAAGTCGTAACGAGGCGCTTGCAAGCAACCATAGAGAGGATTTTTTCGCGGTCGCAGACTGCATCGCATTTAATGACCCAGCAGTGAAATCGTATTTGTCAGGGAAGGTCGTCAACTTGGATGGCCGGCAGAGCACTCTCTGAGATGAAACATATATTGCTTACAAACGATGATGGGTATCAGGCGGAAGGGCTGCGCGCGCTGGCGGCGGCGCTGGAGGATTTCGCCACTGTGAGCATCGTTGCCCCGAGCCGCGAGCAGAGCGGGACGGCGCAATCGCTGACGCTGCGGCAGCCGATTGTTTGCAACCGAATCGCGGAGCGGGAGTGGGCCATCGACGGGACGCCGGCGGATTGCGTGATCGTGGCGCTGCACAAACTTTTGCCGGAAAAACCGGACATGGTGATTTCCGGAATTAACCATGGCGCGAATCTCGGAGAAAACGTCTATTACTCGGGGACTGTGGGAGCGGCGCGCGAGGGCGCGCTGCACCATATTCCTTCCGTGGCGATGTCGCTGTGTTCGAAAAAGACGGAAGTGAAATTTGAAAACTCGGCACGGGTGGCGCGGGCCGCCGCCGAACTTATTCTCAAAGAAGGATTGCCGGACCAGGTTTTGCTCAACGTGAATGTGCCGGAGCCGTGGAACGGCAAAGTAAAATTCACGCGGCAATCGCAGAAAATCACGCGCAACCAGCTCAGCGAAGGAAAAGATCCGCGCGGCCGCAGTTATTTCTGGCTCTTTGAACAAAGAATCGACAAGGACGTCGAGCCGGACACGGATTACGCGGCGATTTTTTCCGGCGCCGTTTCCATCACGCCGCTGCACCTCGATCCCACGCACACCGAATCGCTCAATCATCTTTCGCACTGGGCGAAGTCGATCGCGGCAGCCTTTAAGCGCTAGCAATTTTGGAGTGCGGGAGCTTGTTTACCCTGAGCGGAGCCGAAGGGCTCCCGCTTTTCTTTCCGCCAGGCGCAAGGTAATGCCGCGATTTCCGCGCGCTACGAGAACACCGACCCTCACCCACCTTATTCACCGTGGGGGGAAGAAAAGCGCCGGCAAGCCGCCGCACTCCAAGCAGGTCGAATAGTGCCAAGAAAGGGCGTAGCATATTGTGCCCCTACAAAGAAGGACCTGCAGCGCTAGTTTGCCTTCGGTGCCGTCGGCGCGATCAGCGGGACGCTGTTTTTCTGCATCGCGTCGTTGAGAGCGGGCAAATCCTTCGATAGCACTTCGCGCCACTTCACGAGCTGCGCTTCCAGTTGCCGGTCGAGCTCAGCGAACACCGCGTACTCCGCGGCGGTTGGCGCGGCATCGGCGCTGTCCACAGCCTGACCTAGATAGCCGAGCTTGCTGTTGAGTTTGGTGGGATAGTTGGCTTCGTCCTCGGAAGCCTTGGCATTCACCTGGATCAGCTCTTCTTCAATCGTGCTGATTTTCTTGCGCAAGTCACTGGAAGCTGAGGCTACGGCCTTAGCATTGTCCCGGCCTGCAACCCGCCGTTCAAGTCCCTGGAGCTGCGTTCGCAGATCGCGAATGGCCAGGATGGTTTTATTCATTTCGTCCTGGCGGTCGCGCAGTTTCAGCATGAGTTCAAATTGTTTGCGCAGGTCTTCTTCGGATGCCTTGACGCGCGGATCGAGTTTCACTTCGAGCGGTGCTGTAGAACTTTTCCCATCGACTGTCAGCCGCACCTGGTATTTGCCTGGGAGAACGAGCGGCCCTATCGGCGTTCCATTGCTGTAAATGGCCGCAGGAATCTTCGTGGGAGTCTCATAACGCAAATCCCAGGCGAACAGATTCAGGCTGGGTTCGGCGGGGATATGCTCCATCTCTTCATCCCGCTCCCATTCGGGCGGAGCTTCATCGGTTTTTTTCTTCTCGCTCGTGAAATGGCGGATCACTTTGCCCTGCGCGTCGAGCAGATCGAGTGTCGCCGGATCCTTGGGCTTCTCTTTTAAGTAGTAGTAGAGAATCGCGCCATCGGGCGGGTTTTCGCCGATAGCATAACGGCGGCGCCGAAGGTGTCCCGTGCGCGTACGGGTCGCGGTGCGAGGCGTGAAGAGATGCGCGTCCTCGGCAGCGATGGAGGCAGTTACCTGGCGGAGCGGACTGAGATCATCCAAAACCCAGAACGAACGGCCGTGGGTGGCGACAACCAAATCATCGGCATGAATAATCAAATCGTGGATGGGTGTGGTGGGAAGGTTGAGCTGCAGCGGCTGCCAGTGCAAACCGTCGTCAAACGAAACCCACACGGCGGTCTCCGTGCCCGCGTAGAGCAACCCCTTGCGGCCGGGATCCTCTCGAACGGCATGCACGTAAGAGTTATCCGGCAAGCCGCCGATGATTTTTGTCCAGGTCTTTCCGAAATCGCTGGTCTTGAAAATATACGGATGAAAATTGTCGAGCTTGTGAGCGTCCACGGCGACGTACGCAGTACCAACATCAAACGGCGACGCTTCGATGAGGCTTACCATCCCCCATTCGGGCATCTCCTTGGGCGTGACATTGGACCAGGTCTTTCCTCCATCTTGCGTTAAGTGCACCAGGCCGTCGTCCGTTCCAGCCCACAGCACTCCCTCCTTCTTGGGCGATTCCGCCAGGCTGAAAATGACGTCGTAATATTCGACGGTGTACTGATCCTTGGTGAGCGGCCCGCCGGAATCCTGCTGCTTGGACTTATCGTTGCGAGTAAGGTCCGGACTGATCTCCGTCCAGGTGCGGCCCTCGTCAGCCGAACGAAAAACTACCTGCGCCGCGTGATAGATGACCTCTGGATTGTGATTCGAAATGAGCAGCGGCATGGTCCAGGTGTAGCGGTATTTCTGTTCCGCGGCGGGATGGCCATCCGGAATTAACGGCCATTGCTGAATGCTTTGGGCTTGATTGGTGCGGCGATCGAAGCGCGTGAAAATTGGGCCTTCGTCGTCCGCGTAAACGATATTGGAATCGCGGGGATCCACAGCGATGGCGCCGCTTTCCCCGCCGCCTACGGCATCCCAGTCGGGGCGATCGATAAAGCCGTGGTCGCTGCGGGTTCGAATGCCGATGGAAGAGTTGTCCTGCTGGGAGCCATAAACGCGATAAAGAAAATCATTATCGGCGGCGACGTGATAGAACTGCGCCGTGGGCTGATTTCCCTGCGTGGTCCAATTTTTTCCGCCATCCACGGTGATGGTTGCGCCGCCATCGTTGCCGTTGATCATGCGATTGGGATTGTTGGGATCGATCCACAAAGCGTGGTGATCGCCGTGGGGAGCGTTGAGACGCTCGAAGGATTTGCCGCCGTCGTTGGAACGGAACAAGCCGGTGTTGGCGATGTAAACCTTGTTCGAGTCCTTGGGGTCGGCCCAAATGTGGGTGAAATACCAGGCGCGCTGGCGGAAACGGTGATCATCCGTGATGAGCGACCAGTGCTCACCGCCGTCATCGCTGCGGTAAAGGCCGCCTTTCTTTGCTTCGATGAGCGCGTAAACGACATTTGAATCGGCGCCGGAAACGCCAACGCCTATTTTTCCCAGCGGGCCCTCGGGAATGCCGTTGCCTTCGACGCGCTTCCAGGTCGTGCCGTCGTCGTTCGAACGGTAGAGGCCGTCCTTTTCGCCGCCGCTGTTGAGGGTCCATGGCGTGCGGTAGCCTTCCCACATGGCGGCGAAGAGAACATGGGGATTGTGTGGATCAAAAACGACGTCAATGCCGCCGGTGTGATCGTCGAGGTAGAGAACTTTCTCCCACTTCTTTCCTCCATCCAGGGTGCGGAAAATGCCGCGTTCGGTGTTCTTCCCGTAGGCATGGCCGAGAGCGGCGACGAACACGATGTCGGGATTGGTGGGATGGACGATGACCGCGCCGATGTGACGAGTGTCTTTCAAGCCGACGTTGTTCCAGGTCTTGCCAGCGTCGTTCGAACGATAGACGCCATCGCCGAAGGAGATGTTGCCACGAATACAAGCTTCGCCGGTGCCGACATAGATGACATTGGGATCGGAATCGGAGACAGCAATGGCGCCAATAGAGGAAGTGGTTTGCTTCTCGAAGAGAGGATCCCAGGAGATACCGCCATCCGTGGTTTTCCAGACGCCGCCAGCGACGGCACCAAAATAATAAGTATTCGGCTGGCTGGGCACTCCGGTGACGGCGATGGCACGACCACCACGGAACGGGCCGATCAGGCGCCATTTCATGCCGCCGTAGGTCTTAGGATCAATCGGATTGGCACCTTGCTGGGCAATAGCAGATCGGGTAGCGAGGAGACAGAAAAGAACGAATGCGATTGTGATTCCGACGGACCGGGAAAATGCTTTCACACAAACCTCCGATTTGACTCTCAGCGAAACGGTGCATGTTATCACGAGGTAGAGTGGGAATTAACAGCGACTTCGGAGGGAACTGGGTGCCCGAAAATATGCGATTGGGATAGGATGGCATGTCGAGCGGAGCAAGGCGTGGGATTTCAAAAACCATTTGACGTTGCGGTGATCGGTGCAGGAGTGTTTGGCGCGTGGACGGCGTGGCATCTGGCGAAGCGAGGCCAGAGAGTGACGCTGATTGATGCGTACGGTGCGGCGCATTCGCGGGCCAGTTCCGGGGGCGAGACGCGGATCATTCGAATGGGGTACGGCGCGGATGAGCTGTACACGCAATGGGCGAAGCAGTCGCTCATGCAATGGAAGGAATTTTTTGCCGCGACGCGACAAGCGCTGTTTCTGGAAACCGGCGTTCTTTGGATGGCCGGTAAAGATGATGCCCGCTTGCGGGAGACGAAGCAGACGCTGAAACGCTGTGGAGTTGCGTTCGAGGAATTGGATCGCGAAGTGCTCGAAAGAAGATATCCGCAAATCGGATTGCATGAGATCCGATGCGGAATTCTAGAACCAAATAGCGGTGTATTGATGGCGCGGCGGGCGGTGGCTGCCGTGACGGAAGATGCGATACGGATGGGAGCGGAGTATCGCTGCGGGCAGGTCCTCCAGCCAACGGGATCCGGCCGCCCTCACGAAGTAAAAACAAGCAGTGGCGAAAGCATTTCGGCGGGGCAATTTGTTTTTGCGTGCGGGCCATGGCTTGGAAAGGTTTTTCCAGACGTTCTTGGGTTGCGGATATTCCCTTCGAGACAGGAAGTGTTTTTCTTTGGGATTCCAGCGGGAGATATGCGGTTTGCGCCGCCGGCGCTGCCTACTTGGCTGTTTCAGGAAGACCTGGTTTATGGAATGCCGGACATCGAAGGCCGTGGACTGAAGATTGCGTTTGACGAGCATGGGGAGCGAGTTGATCCGGACACGCAGCCCAGGATTGTTTCACCAGGGATGACGGAGATGGTGCGAAAGTACGTGGCGCGGCGATTCCCGGCGCTGAAGGATGCGCCGATTGTGGAGACTCGCGTCTGCCAGTATGAAAATAGTTCGAACGGGGATTTTCTGATCGACCGGCATCCAGAGATGGGGAATGTTTGGTTTGTGGGCGGGGGCTCGGGGCACGGATTCAAGCATGGGCCAGGGCTCGGAGCATATGTCGCGGGCCAGCTCCTCGATGGCGGAGCGGTGGAAGCGCGATTTTCGCTGGCGACGAAGGACACTCATCAGAAGCGCGCGGTATACTGACGGTCCCGGTCTGAATCTGAATTGCGTAATGAAACTTGTGTCCACGGCTTGCATCTTGTAACAAAGGGGTGGTTGTGCGTCTGCCTGCTTTTCTCACCACGTTTCAGACTCTTGAAGAGGTTAGAAAACACGGAGGGAAAATGGTTTTGAAAACTGATCGAGTCACGCGAGCCTTCGCGTTGCTCGCGATGGCGCTATTGACGATGGTGGCGGTAGGCGCATCAGGGCAAGACATCAAGATTGCTTATGAGAAATTTGTGCTTTCAAACGGGCTGACGGTGATCGTTCACGAAGATCATAAGGCCCCGATCGTAGCGCTGAATATCTGGTATCACGTGGGGTCGAAGAACGAGAAGCCGGGCAAGACCGGGTTTGCGCACCTGTTCGAACACTTGATGTTCGGCGGCAGCGAAAACCTGAAGGGGCGGTATCTCGATGCCATGGAACGCGTGGGCGCGACGGATCTGAACGGCACGACCAATTCCGACCGCACGAACTATTTCGAGGATGTGCCCACGTCGGCGCTGGATTATGCGCTGTTCCTTGAATCCGACCGCATGGGACATTTTTATAACACCATTAACAAGGAAACCCTCGACCTGCAGCGCGGCGTGGTGCAGAACGAAAAGCGCCAGGGCGATAACCAGCCGTATTCGATCGCACAGTACCTAATCACAGAAAACACGTATCCCGCGGGGCATGGCTACTCGTGGACGACGATCGGCTCCATGGAAGATCTGAACGCGGCGTCTCTTGCGGATGTGCAGGAGTGGTTCAAGACGTATTATGGACCTTCGAATGCCACTCTGGTGATTGCCGGCGACATCGATGTGAAAACCGCACGCGAAAAGGTCGAGAAATATTTTGGGGAAATCCCGGCCGGTCCCCCGGTCGCGCACCAGAAGGAATGGGTAACAAAGATGACGGGCGTGCACCGCCAGCAGGCGCAAGACCGCGTGCCGGCGGCGCGAGTGTTCAACGTCTGGAATGTTCCGGAATATGGCGAAGCCGACACCGATTATCTGGACCTCGCAAGCGACGTGCTGGCAGCGGGTAAGGATTCGCGGTTATACAAGCGACTCGTCTATGACGACCAAATCGCGACAACAGTGAACTGCGGCATCAATCCGAACGAAATCGGCGGCCAGTTCTTTATTGTTGCCTCGGCGAAACCCGGGGGAAGCCTGGCACCCATTGATAAGGATGTTCAGGAAGAGCTGGACAAATTCCTGAAGGATGGACCAACGGCGGACGAGTTGGAGCGCGTCAAGACGGTCTATGAAGCGAATCTCGTGCGCGGACTCGACCGCATTGGAGGCTTTGGCGGGAAATCGGACATCCTCGCTCACAGCCAGGTATTCACGGGAAATCCGGAACAATACCTGATATCGCTGGAGCGCGTGCGCAAAGCGACGGCTCAGGATTTGCGCGATGCGGCGCGGCGCTGGCTCAGCGACGGTCTCTATCAACTCGAAATAGTGCCCTATCCAGAGTACAAGACAGCGGGTGGGGGCGTGGACCGCTCGAAACTCCCCGAAGTTGGAGCCACGCCCGACGTGAGGCTGCCGGCGTTCCAGCGAATGACGCTTTCGAATGGTTTGAAAGTCATTCTGGCGGAACGCCATGAATTGCCGCTCGTGGAGTTCACCATGCTGGTAGATGCGGGCACTTCCGCGGACAGCCCTGCCACGCCGGGTATGGCGAGTATGACGTCCTCGCTACTGACCAGCGGCACGGACAAGTACAACGCACTGCAAATCAGCGATGAGATTCAGAGGCTGGGAGCGGAAATCGAGGCCGGTTCCGGACTGGACAGTTCGACGGTGCATCTCTCCGCATTGAAGAGCAGGTTGGAGCCATCGCTCGCGCTGTTTTCCGATGTGCTGCTGCATCCATCGTTCCCGCAGGAAGATTTCGCGCGCCAACAGAAGCTGCAGACTGCTGCGATTCAACGGGCGAAGACTTCCCCCGGCGCGATGGCGGGCCGCGTGATGACTCCGGCGCTCTACGGCAAGGAGCATCCGTACGGACTGGAGTTGACCGAGGCAGGCGTTGCCAAATTGACGCGCGACGCGATCGCCAAATTCCACGATACGTGGTACCGCCCAAATAACACGACGCTGGTGATCGTGGGCGACACCACGCTAGCGGAAATCAAGCCGCAACTCGAAAAGGCGTTTGCGTCCTGGAAGCAAGGGAATACGCCGAAGAAAAACATTTCTAACGTAATGGCGCCGAAGCAACCCGAAGTTTTTTTGATCGATAAACCGGGCGCAGCGCAGTCATTTATTTTAGCGGGAACGATCGCACCGCCGCGCAACAGTCCGCAGGAAATCGCGCTGGGGATTTGGAACGACATCATGGGCGGAACGTTTGGCGGGCGCATCAACATGAATCTGCGCGAGGACAAGCACTGGTCCTACGGGGCTCGAACAGCGTTTCAGTTTGCGCGCGGCGACAGTGCCTGGGTAACGCAAGCGCCAGTGCAGACCGATAAGACGAAAGAATCTCTCGTGGAGATCAACAAAGAGTTGCGCGACGTGTTTGGGGCTCGTCCTATCTCGCAGGATGAGCTCAAAAAGGACAAGGACAATCGAACCCTTCGACTGGCGGGTTCGCGCGAAACCACGGCCGAGGTGGGAGATGCGATTGAGAATATAGTGCAATATCGTTTGCCCGACGACTACTACGCAACTTATGCGTCCAAGGTGCGGGCGCTGACGACAAACCACCTGACCACGGCGGGGAAATCTTTCCTGAATCCGGATCGACTGCTCTGGGTCATCGTCGGGGATCTTGCCAAGGTGGAGGCCGGAATCCGAGAGCTGAACCTCGGCACGGTGCACGTCGTGGATGCCGACGGCAACGCGGTTAGATAGAGCTAACTAACGATAAATTGGACCCTTGCTCATAAAGCTTTGGCCTTCAAGTTTTGGGAGCACGGCGGCGAGGATTGAGCGCAACAGTGGCGCGCTTTGCCCGTTTTGCTTTTTCTGTGTAGAGATCCTTGTCCGCTTCCGAAAGCAGTTTCTCGATGCGCTCGCCATCGCCGCGGTAGAAGGAAATTCCGATACTCGCGGAGAGGCGTGGGGGTTCGTCGTCGTTGGCTAGGACTTCGCGGATGCGATTGCCAACGCGGTGCGCTTCGTCCTCCTGCGATTCGGGCAGGACCAGCGCAAATTCGTCGCCGCCGTATCGCGCGGCGGTATCGATGGCGCGGCAATGAATTCGCAGAACATCGGCGAGGCGGCAGATGGCGCGGCTGCCGACGAGATGACCGTAACTGTCGTTAATCGCTTTGAGACCATCAAGATCAAGAAGCAACACGGAAAAGGGACGGCCGGTGCGGTCGGTGCGCTCCGTCTCATTTTCGAGAACGTCGAGGAGACGGCGGTAGTTGGCCAGGCCGGTAAGGGGATCGCTGACGGCAAGATGGCGAACTTGTTCGAAGAGCCGAGCGTTTTCAAGCAGCGCGCCGCCGAGCGCGACCGTGTAGCCCAACACCATGAGCGCCTGGGCGAAAACGAACGGAGCGTCGAGAAGGCGGGCGGATTGAGCGGCCGAGAGCTGGGCAGCAACATTTAGCCAGGTTGCAGCGTAGATGGTGCGGTCGAACTCGGAATCTTCTACGGACAAGCGACGACGGTACCAGATGAGACTCGTGAGGAAAATTGCGCCCGGCAACAACTGCTCCGGATTGGGGAAGAAAGCACCGGGATGCGGCGAGACATTCGGGGGCAAGCCGCGAAGCGCTGCCGCGAGGATGTAGGTCAGGACGATTACAGTCAGAAGAGCGCCGGCGATTTCGCGGTGGGGATGACGCGAACGAGGAAGGAAGCGCTCCACGAGGAGTGCCACGACGAGCAGAAGCGCCAAAACCATGCGGCCGAGCCACCAGGCAATGGGCGCCCAAAGAATCCGCAGAGGGGCATCTGGGAAGAATTGGAAAAAGAGCACACTGGTGGCCGTGAGAATAGCGCCAGAAAGAAGAAATCCCGCGCCGAGAATGAGTGAAATTCGGTCCTGCGTGCCCTGGAAGCGGACGAGGGTTACAGCTGCAAAAACAAAGGCGAGAAGACCGCTGATGACCTGCAGATAGCCCTGAAGAAGGGGGTCGGGCTGAAGAGCAATGCGACGAAGCCAGGAAGCGGCAAGAACCACAAAAACAAAGGCAGCAAAATGCGCCAGGAAAATGGTGGTGTTGCTTCGGCCTTTTCTGAGAGGAGCCTCGCCCATGAGCTTTCCCGGATTTATCCTTATTCTCCGGGCCGGTCTTCTACTTGATTAGACTACACAGGAGGCACCTCCGTTACCGGCGATTCGAGGGACGAGTGAGTCAAGAGATACCGTCCTGTGGATTTCACGACCTGTACGAAAGTGCAGGACAAAATGTGGCAATGGAAATCCAACGCGGAAGAGGGCGGCCGCCGGAGGAACCTTTTTGCAGTTGCGCGACGGGGCGGGATTACGCACACTGTCAGCATTGAAACGATTGAATACAATTGAATCAAGACGTAGCGCGAGGCAACAGTGCTGCAAGGGTTTGCTCGTCCACATGCTACAGTGACGCCGGGCTCGAACGGTAGTTCCACAAGAAAAAGGAGAATTGCTTGAGCGACGAAAGCACGGCAAATTCCGGGCCGCGCCTGAAGCGTGCGCTGACGCTGTGGAACCTGATCATCATCGGCATCGTGATTATTCAACCGATCGCTCCGATGGGGCTGTACGGCATAGTGAATAACGCGGCGGGCGGACACGTGGTGACCACCATACTGATCGCGATGGTGGCGATGCTGTTCACGGCCATCAGTTATGGGATGCTGGCGCGCGTTTATCCCAGTACACCTACGTCGGCCAGGAAATTCATCCCGGGCTCGGCTACCTGACGGGCTGGGCGATGGTGATGGACTACATCCTCAACCCGCTGATCTGCACGATTCTGTGCAGCAAACTGACGCAGAACATTTTGCCGGGAGTACCCTACTGGGCGCTGGCGATTTTCTACGCAACGGCTTTTACTTTGCTCAACCTTCGCGGCGTGAAAACATCCGCGCGAATCAACGACGTGCTGGCCGCCGGGATGACCATCGTGGTGATTGTGTTTTTCGGATTTGTCATCCGGTTCTTGTTAGGGTTGCACGAATATGGGGTGGGATTCTTTTCGCGGCCTTTTTACGATCCGGCAACATTCAACCTGAACTCCATTTTCCACGGCACTTCCATCGCGGTATTGACGTACATCGGCTTCGATGCCATTTCGACGTTCTCGGAAGAAGTGGAGAACCCACGAAGGAACATTCTGCTGGCGACTGTGCTGGTATGCCTGGTTACCGGAGTCTTGTCTTCGCTGGAAGTATATGCGGCGCAACTCGTATGGGGATCAAAACCGTTTCCCGCGGAACAGGTGGAGTCGGCATTTCCGCTCGTGGCAAGGCAAGCGGGCGGCTTTTTCTTATTTCAGTTGCTGAATTTCACGATCCTGATCGCCAACATTGGCTCCGGAATGGGCGCGCAACTGGCAGCCGCACGCCTGCTTTACGGCATGGGCCGCAACGACGCACTCCCGAAAGAATTTTTTGGCAAGATCGAAGCAAAGCGGCATATTCCTGCCAACAACGTGATTTTGATCGGAGCGATCGCACTGACGGGTTCGTTTTTTCTTACCTATGAACGGGGAGCAGAAATGCTTAATTTCGGAGCATTCATCGCCTTCATGGGCGTAAACGCAGCGGCTTTTGTGCGGTACTTCCTGCGCGCGGAGCGCAAAACGGCTTGGCCGATTCTCTGGCCGCTGTTGGGCTTCGGAATTTGCGGTTACATTTTCCTGCAGCTGAGTATGCCGGCAAAAAAACTTGGAGCTGTGTGGGTGGCTGCAGGGCTGATTTACGGGGCATGGAAAACATCGGGGTTCCGTAAAACCATGACTTTTGAAGCGCCCGCCGAGTAGAACGCGCAATCCCGTGAAGGAACGAACATTGCAATTCATAGCGCAAACACCAGATGATAGTGCCTCCGGAGGCGCGGGTGTGAAAGGGCAAAGCGGAGGGACCCATACCATCACGATGAGGGACGTCGCGAGGTCCAGCGGCTTTTCTCCTGCGACGGTTTCGATCGTGCTGAACAATGCGCCGCTGGCGCGGTACATTGCGCCGGCCACGAAAAAGCGCATCGAAGCAGTGGCGAAAAAGCTTGGCTACCGCCCCAACGCAATGGCGCGTTTTCTGCGCAGCAAACGGAGTCACAGCGTTGGAGTCATGTTTTTCGACATTACCGATCCCTTTTGCACGCCGGTCCTGCGAGGCATCGAGAACGCGCTTTATCAATCGTCATACGTGCCGATTTTCGCCGACGCTCACAATCAAAGAAACCGGTTTGAGCGCTACCTGGAAATGCTGCTAGAGCATCACGTTGAAGCCTTGATCGTCGTGGCGAACTGGCTGTTCGTAGACATCCATCTGCTCGCAGACCTCAGCAAGAGAAACATAACGGCGGCCACCATTGGCTGGGAGCTGCCTGGTGACGCCGTCAGCTCAGTGATGGTGGATAACGAAGCGGGAGGCCGGCTCGCTCTTGAACACCTGCACCAGCTCGGTCACCGCAAGATCGCTTTCATCCGTGGCCCAAAGAAGCTAATCGACAGCGCCCCGCGGTGGAAAGGGATTCAGAAATTCGCCCATTCGTCCGGCATGACGATCGATCCGGGGCTCGTTCTGCAACTGCCGGATTCGTTCGATCCAAACTCAGGCTTCGAGGGCGGGCACCGGTTCACAGAAGAACTGTTGGAGCGCAAGAAGAAGTTTACGGCCCTGGTGGCATTCGACGACCTAACGGCTCTGGGCGCCATCCGCGCATTGAGCAAGGCAGGCGTGAGAGTGCCGGAGAATTGCTCGGTAGTGGGGTTCGATGATGTTGCGCTGTCCTCGCTGTCCGCGCCGTCTCTAACCACCGTCAGGCAACCGCTGGAAGCCATGGGAAACCTGGCGGTGGATATAGTGATGGAAGGAGTCAATGCCGGGCTGGAAAAGCGCGATTGGAGAATCTCGCGGCACAAGATGAACCCGGAGCTGGTAATCCGTGATTCCACACGAGCGGCCGCGCTCAGCGGGTCCAATGACTAAGTTCTTCTTCATTGAGAAAAGGAAGAGAACGCGCGGCCTCTCAACAAAAGGCAGGGTAGACTTCGGCCTCATTTCGCGGCAGGGAGAAAGACTTGCGGAGCCGCAAGGAACTCCACGTGAGGCAGCTCGCTTGAAACCCGAACACGCTCGAAACGGCCTTTCGCTCCCCCGCTACCTATGAACGTCAGCAGATACTGATTGCTGAGGTGCGTGGAGATTTCATCGAAGTATGGCTTGAGTGTTACAGGCTCGCCGGTCCCTAGAAAAAAGGATTCCGCGCCGGTCTCTTCCGAAAGTTGGCTAAGATTCGACTGCGCCTGGAAAGTGCGGAAGAACCCGCGGCCCAAGTGTCCCGCATCGGGAGCATAGATCGTCCAGACGTTGATATTCTGCTTTTGCGCGCGCTCGATGGTCGAGTCAAGATCCGGGCTCTTCGGCCCGAATCCCCCTCCGCGAAAATAGTCGATTCCAGAAGAGATCAAGAGAATAGAGTGCCGGTCGGCGGAAGAAGGCCAGCGCTTCATCAGATCCAGAATCGCGAGATACGGGCTGGTAAACGCACCCCCGTCTCCGAGGGGCAAGCGCAAAGCCTTGCCGGCAAGCTCGTGGTCGTTGGTGAAGTCCTGTGCGAGCTGGACCCCGCCATTGCGCGCGTAGGACACGGAAACGTACGTCGTGTTCGGTTGAGCGTTGAGAAATGCCCTTAGGTCGCCCCACTGGTTGGCGATGTTGCTGTCTAGAGAATCGTCGATCACCACGGCAAGGTACAGCTTCTCTCCGTGCTTCCAGTCGGCAATCTGGGTGCGCTCCTTGTTCAGAAAAAGCCTGACGTCTTCCTTGTTGACGATTGGCGCGCTAGTATTTTTCTTACCGACGGCGGTTACCGTCAGGTGCACGGTTCCTGGCCCCGCGGCGAAAGCGTTTGCTGCGAATATTCCGGATACCAGGACGAGTGCCGCAATCATCACGGCAAGACGGCTGGATTTTATTGTCTTGATCATTGTTTTTCCTTTACCTTTCCTCCCACTCTTAGATGCAATAATCGGCCCGGCGGACGTATAAGGAAGGCCGAATTCCAGTTCGAATGCGAGCAAGGCGTCTGTCGTTGCATGCGATGGGTGGCCATTTGCATGAAGCGAGGGGTACCTGTGGCGTAGTATGCTGCTGCGTCCACAAGAAGGACCGGTGCGGTGAAAAACTACATTGGCGCAATCGATCAGGGCACCACGAGTACGCGATTCATGGTGTTCGATCAGTCCGGTCGCACTGTCACGGTGGCACAGAAGGAGCACGAGCAGATTTTTTCAAAGCCCGGTTGGGTAGAGCACGACCCGTTAGAAATACTGCGGCGCACAGAAGAAGTGATTGCGGGCGCACTCGAGCAGCGCGGGTTGCGGGCTTCGGATCTGGCAGCGATCGGCATCACCAATCAGCGGGAAACCACCGTCCTCTGGGAGCGCAAGACAGGCAAACCGGTTGCCAATGCCATTGTTTGGCAGGACACGCGAGTGAGTGAAGACGTCGCGCGCTTCGCCAGCCAAGGCGGACAAGACCGCTTCCGGGCGCAAACCGGGTTACCGTTGAGCACCTACTTCAGCGGCTTGAAGCTACGCTGGCTGCTTGAAAATATGCCTGGCACACGAGAGAAGGCCACGGCCGGCGAGTTGTTATTCGGAAATATCGATACTTTTCTCCTTTGGAACCTGACCGGCGGACCTCAAGGCGGCGTGCACGTGACGGACGTGACGAACGCTAGTCGGACGCAGCTCTTGAATCTAAGAACACTGGATTGGGACGAGAAGTTGCTCGCCGCGTTTGAGATTCCCCGCGCTGTGCTGCCCAAAGTCCGTTCGAGCAGCGAAGTCCATGGCGAAGCAACTCTCGGCGCGATCGCAGGTGTACCGATCGCCGGAATTCTAGGCGATCAGCAGGCGGCGCTGGTCGGACAGGCGTGCTTTCGTCCCGGCGAGGTCAAGAACACTTACGGCACGGGCTGCTTCCTGCTAATGAACACGGGGGAGCGGCTGGTGGCTTCGAACTTCGGCCTGCTCACCACGGTGGCCTACAAGTTCGGCAGCGGTGCCGCGCATTACGCCTTGGAAGGAAGCGTCGCGATTACAGGAGCGCTGGTGCAATGGCTGCGCGACAATCTTGGGATCATCGAGAAAAGCCCCGATGTGGAGCCGCTGGCTCGAACCGTCAAGGACAATGGCGGAGTTTACTTCGTACCAGCGTTTTCCGGGCTGTACGCCCCGTATTGGAAGGAAAACGCGCGTGGGGTTATCGCCGGGCTGACCCGCTATGCAAATAAAGGGCATATCGCGCGGGCGGCTCTGGAAGCCACTGCGTTTCAAACGCGCGAAGTCGTCGAGGCCATGGAGAAGGATTCTCAGATAGCGCTCGAGAGCCTCCGCGTGGATGGCGGCATGGTGGGGAACGAGTTGCTGATGCAATTCCAGGCTGATATTTTGAATCGCGACGTGGTGCGTCCCGTGATTCAGGAAACGACGGCGCTCGGGGCAGCGTATGCCGCCGGCCTAGCGGTAAAGTTTTTTTCCGGCTTCGAAGAGTTGCGGGCAAACTGGGCGGTCGGTCGCACCTGGAAGCCGCATCTCGCTGAGACGGAGCGCGATGAATTGTACCGGCGGTGGAAAAAGGCGGTCACGCGATCGTTTGATTGGATGGAATCCTGACGGAGGCGCTCAATTATGACATCACCGG
>WNFJ01055155.1_pt1 | contig 22629 bp, 18 predicted proteins | sample 5400461 | NCBI WGS metagenome assembly WNFJ01 (sample SAMN13153349, study PRJNA577476) | soil metagenome | isolation source: 115 cm saprolite on Douglas fir-dominated hillslope | place: USA:California | collected 2013-09-17
CCAAGGCATCGAAAGCCCACAGGCTTCTTCGGCGAGGAGTGCTCTTAGCATGCCCAGTCGCCGGCCGACTTACTTTTTCAGCAACGTCTTCAGCCTGTGTTGGGTTACATCATCCTGAAATTCACTTCGATGTTCGCCGCCACCGTTACCGGCTCCCCATCCTTGGTCCCCGGTTTGAACTGCCACTGGCTGATGGCGTCCACCGCATTCTCATCCAGGCCAAGCCCCAATCCTTGCAGCACACGGATATTGTGCGCCAATCCGTCAGTTCCAACCTCGACCGAGACCACTACGCTGCCCGCCAGCCCCACGACTCGAGCTTCGTCGCTATACTGCGGTTCCACCTTTTGCAATACCTGTGGAGAAGTGACGTCTCCGCCGACGCGATAGACGTCCGCGGACTGAGGCTTCACTTGCCCCACACGCGCCTTGCGCATCGCTGCCACTCGAGCGTCCAGTTCGCCGGCTTCGTCCGCGCGGCCCTGCTTGTGCAAGAACTGCGCGTACACTTTCATCGTGATGGCGGTCTGCGCCGGATCCGATGAAGCCAATGCACTCTGATAGAGCCGGTCCGCTTCATCCATGTTCTGCTGGCGCTGCCGCACCACCGCCATCCACATCAGCGCGGGAGCGGCGTGATCCGGATCCACTCGCTGGGCATGCTGAAAATATTCCATGGCTTGTGTCAAATCCTTATTGACCAGAGCCGCCGTTCCCAGAGACATCAGCGCGGGCGCAGCTTCCGGCCGATCGCCTAACACGTCGGCAGCCTTGCCATAAAACTCCTGAGCAGACCTGGTCTGATGCCGCCGCTGTTCCAGGTCGCCAAGCTTCAATAGCCCGACGCCATAGGCCACGCTCTTCTCGCCCGAAACATCGGCGCGGATCGCCACGGCCGACTCGAGCAGCTTGTGCGCGGTGTCGTACTGGCGCAACTGCTCAGCCGCCTTCGCGGCGCTCTCCAGCATTTCGTGGTTTTTCTGCGAATTGGCCGCGCGGATGGCGGCGTCGACATCCGCCGGGACTTGCGCCTTACTGTCCTGCGCTTGCACCGCGGCGAACGGCGCAACCAAAGCGATCGCCAGCAGCGACGCAACCAACGCCGCGGCACGGCCGGGCGCTTTGCGCGTAATGCGCGTGTCCAGAATTGCCAATAATCGACCTTCCAATTGCGAGCGCCGCGCCATCGCGACGGCAGCCCATCCGATGGCTGCGGACGATTGCATGCTGCGCGCCACTTCCAGCAGGTGACTGGCATATTCGGAGGCCCGCGCGCCCGCATTCAATACCAGATCGTCGGTGGCGCGTTCGCGCTCTTTCAGGAACTCGCGCCAGGCGATCCACGCAAGCGGGTTCCACCAATACAGGCTCAACGCCGCCCGCGCCAGCAAGTGCGTGCCGACGTCGCCGCGGCGGACGTGCGCCAATTCGTGCAGCAGCACCACACGGCGGCGCTCGTCGCTCCAGTGCGCGGCGTCCGAGGGTATGAAAATCGCCGAGCGCAGAAGGCCGAACGTCATGGGCATGCTGCCGGTGTTGGTTTCGAGCACATCCACGGGGCGGCGCAATCCCAGCGAACGCGACAGGGCGCCGCAGAGATCGGAATCGGAAAACGGTTTCGCCGAGCGGCGCACGCGCCAGATGGCCGCGCAGGCAACCACCATCTGCGCGAACGCGACTGCGACTCCCGCGGCCCAGAGCAGCATGAGCATCATCCTCCAATCCGGACGCCAGGCGGGCGCGGGATTCGTCTGCGTTGGCGCGCTGTTGCGCGCGATTACGGATGTCGTCGCGCCGGCATCGCCCGAGGCCGAGGAGAGCGCATGAAACACAAGGCCCGTCGACGCCGGAACCGGCAAACCCGGCAACGAAACGGACAGGAACGGCAGAGCCAGCACGGCCGCCGCCGCCGCGGTCCACACCAGATGCCGCGCCGCCGCGGATCGCCCGCGCAACACAAACGCCAGCACCCATGCCGCGCCCAGCACTACTGTGCTCTTGAGCGCCGTTGCGATCAAAATGGAAAACATCTACTTGCCCTCCCGCTTTGCTTTTTCGATCATTTCCGCCATCCGGTTCAGCTCCTCGCGCGTCAGGCGCGTGGAGGAGACGTCCAGCAGTGCAGCCACAATTTGCTCCGGCGAATCGTTGAAGAAAGTATCCAGCAGGTGCTTCACCGCCGAGCGTTTGGCTTTCTCGTGCGTAACAACGGGGACGTAAACATACCTTAGTCCTTCCGCCTGATGCTTGACGTGACCCTTCTCTTCCAGCACGCGCAGCATCGCGCGCACGGCCGAATAACTGGGTGCGTTGGGCATGGCCTCCCGCACTTCCGCCGACGACGACTTGCCGCGCTGATATAGGATATCCATGATCTGCCGTTCGCGGCGGCTGAGTCCGGCTGGGGCCGTCACCGCCTCGTCTCCTGCTGAGTTTCTAGCAGCATGCTAGAAATTTAGCATAGTGGCCAGCCGCTGTCAAGGGCTAATTTGCTCGCGCCACCTTCCGCTCGGTTATGCTGGAGCGCAGGAGAAAAACTGTGACTGCTCTGCTGGACCAACTGTTCGACTCTTACGACCGCGGCAGGATCTCGCGGCGCGGGCTGGTACGCGCCCTGGTTCCGCTGCTTGCCGCGCCTGCGATCCAGGCCGCCGATACACTGACCGTCAAATCCCTGAATCATGTCACGCTCTTCGTTTCCGACGTCGAGCGCTCGCGGCAGTTCTATCAGGATTTGTTCACGGCGCCGGTGGTGAGCAAGCAGGCCAACGGCATCAACCTCGCCGCGGGCCCGTCGAGTTTTGTGGGCCTTTACAAGGGCGGGCAAGGCGCGGCCGCCCAGATCAACCACTTCTGTTTGGGAATCGACGGCACGGTGGAGACAGCCAGCGCTGCGCTCGAAAAGCACGGCATCAAGCCGGCCATCCGCGACCGCGACGGCGTGAAGGAATTGTACTTCCGCGATCCGGACAATCTGATGGTCCAATTGCAGAACGTCGAGTATCGCGGATGAAGTATCCTGGACAAACTATGAGAATCACACTTGCACTCAGCATTTTCGCCGGCTTGATCCTGGCGCAGGACAAAACTCCGCCACCCCCGCCGCGGCCCGGGCTCACGCTCACCACATCCGCGTTTGCCGACGGGGCCGAAATTCCGGCTAAGTACACGCAATCCGATCCGAACCCGATTTCGCCGAAGCTCGACTGGACCAACGTGCCCGCGAACACGGTCAGCTTCGTATTGATCATGCACGATCCGGACGTCGCCATTCAGAAGAAGATCGAAGACGTGCTCCACTGGATGGCGTTCAACATTCCGGGGACTGCGCAAGGGCTTCCGGAGGGCGTGCCGGCCAGCGCGCAGTTGCCGGACGGTACGGTGCAGGCCAAGAACCGCCGCGGAACAGTCGGCTTTTTGGGACCGGGAGCCCCGGCCGTGGGGCCGCATCATCATTACACCCTCGAGCTTTTCGCGTTGGACACCAAGCTCGATTTGGGGCCGGATGCGACTCGCGAGGGCGTTCTAAAGGCGATGGACGGGCACATTCTGGGCAAAGGCGTGTTGGTGGGCCGCTTCCATAGGTAACTGATCGCGCCTTCCCCATCCGTTGCTGAGCCGCGCGCGTCAGCAAGCGGTGTTCACGAATGGCCGATATAATCCATCCGGCCGCCGTCCACCGTCAGGATCTGCGCCGTGATGAAACTCGATTCCGGCGCCACCAGAAATGCCACCGCGTGCGCGATGTCCTCAGGTTTGCCGAGCCGCCCGACCATGGATCGCTCGCTGATGCCGCGGCCACCCTGGGCCATATCGGTCGGGACAAATCCCGGCGCGACCGCATTGACGGTGATACCGAACGAACCGAGTTCCATCGCGAATCGTTTGGTCAAAATGGAAACCGCGGCCTTTCGTGGCGGCGTAGAAAGAAGTGCCGGGCAAGGTAGTTCCCTGCCCCGCGATCGACGTGATGTTGACGATGCGGCCATAGCGGCGCTCCTTCATGCCCGGAACCACGGCGCGCGTCACGTGGATCAGCCCATCCACGTTGGTGCGCCGCATGCGCTCCATGCCGGCGGACTCGAACTCTTCGAGTGTGGCGCGATACAGCACGCCCGCGTTGTTTACCAGGATGGATATGGGACCCAGCTCGGCCGTGGCGCGTTCCAGCATTGTCCGGACTTGAGCCGGATCGCCGATGTCCGCACGGATGGCAACAGCGCGACCACCCGCGGAGTGAATCTCGCTAGCCAGCGTCTCCGCTTCATTTGCACGTGCCACGTAGTTGATACATACCGCCGCGCCATCGGCGGCGAGTTTGCGCGCGATCGCTCGACCCAATCCACGCGAAGCACCAGTTACCAACGCGGTGTGTCCATTCAAGCTCATCTCTCAATTATGACCGGGAGAGTTCCTTAAATCGTGGACGATCTTCCGTGTTCGATCGTCAGCCTTCAGCCAGTCGAGCAATAGGTCCGTGACGTCCACGGTTTGCACTGTGCGTCCGGCGTACTGCAAATCAGCCGCAATGATCTCGACCTGCGCTTTGCGTGCGATGTCCGGGAAAGCGGGTTGCAGAGCTTCCAGGATATTGGCAATCGGCGCCTCGCCGGTAAGTTGTTGGTGAGCCGTTTCCTGATGTGCTTGGCCCCATTTTTCGAGTTCCTCTGCCTTCTTGATATCGTTGGCCTTTTTTGCCTCAGCCAGTTCAGCCATTTTGGGCTTGAGAAAATCGGCCCACATCTGCGATCTGTAATACGCCACCACAATAGAAGGCTTGTGGAATGTACCAACCTTGATATTCTGCGCCGTCATCGGGGCAACGCCCAGGATGGCGGTTACGATTGCTAGACTCCAGGATGTTTTCATACTCTCAGCATGGACTAAACTCTGCCCGGAAGGAGCTTCGCAATATATGCGGAATCTCTGAAGAAATTCTTCGCGAAGTATGAACTATCAGTGAGGGAGCCTTTGATGGATCGCCAGGTGCGCGCCGACCTGAGCAGCGATGGCCTGTGCGGCCGCTCTCTGGGTTTGGCCCAGGTCGGCCGGCGGATAATCATAGTTCTCCGCCCAGATGACCTTTCCCGTGTGAACGTCCACCAGCCGGGGCGTGATCCGGACGCGCTCGCCGATTTTCTGGACGTTGCCCTCCACCAGCACTTCCAGTCCCAGCAGCCGCCCCATCAGCCCCATCGAAATCCCCAGCCGCTGGTGACGCCGGACCGTGCTGGGCGAGATCACATAAACGCCATCCAGCTTGGACAGGTCCGCCACCAGCAATTCGGTCAGGCCCTGCGAAAATGCATTCCGGTCTGGGTCGGGGGTTAGAGTTTCGAACGGGACCACGGCCAGGCTGGCGGTCACATCTCCACGCCGCAGAAATCTAGAAGGCGTGTAGAACTGCCAATAGATAAGCCCAACGATCGCCACAACGGTCGCTGCTGCGATCCACCAGCGGCGGTGCGTACGAGGTGCAGGTTGGCCGCCGCCGGTCGCGATCACGCGAACTTCCGCGATGAACCTGTAGCCGCGCTTCGGAATCGTCTCGATGTAAGCGACCGTCTCCGTCTCGTCACCCAGCGCTTTCCGCAAAAGCGAAACATTCCGCGCCAGGCCGACCTCTTCTACCACCGTATCCGGCCACACCAGCTTCATCAACTCGGTCTTATCGACTACGCGCCCGCGCCGGTTGAGCAGCACTTCGAGCGTGTCAACGGCCTTCGGCGCCAGCGGCACCAATTCGTCCTGGCGGAACAGCAGCTTCTGATCCGCATCGTAACGAAACGGACCGAATTCGTACACCATCGCGGAACTCCTGGGACAATCTTAGCGGGAATGGGCCAAGCAGGACTTGTGATTACTATGGAGTGATCGATGCGGGAGGATAGCGATGCGTTTTTGTAGGATGTCCCTGATGCTGGCGCTTGTGGCGGCGTTGGCGAACGCTCAAGAGACGGGCATTAAAAACAAGAAACCTGTTTTCGGCGGGGCTTGCAAAATCTGCCCGTGGGGCGCCGTGGCCGAAATCGTCAAGGCGGCGATGCAGCCCTACGGGTACGATGTGCAGATCTGCTACAACTGCGCGACAGCCGAGGCCCCGCGCATCGTGGCCGCAGCCAGGACTCCCGCGCCCGTGGAGCGCGCCTGGCAACTGTTTCCCTACATCCCGCCGAATCAGTATGAGCAGCCGCCGAAGGGTCCCGTGGATTTCGGCGCCACCAGCGTGCAAAACCTGTGGTGGGCCTATGAAGGGACGCACACGTACAAGGGCGAAGAGCCGCGAAGGAATCTGCGCTTGATCGCGGTGATCCAATCGCCCAATTACCTCATCGTCGCCGCGAAAGCCGAACTGGGGATAACAGACTTACGTCAGATCAAGCAGAAGCGCTGGCCGGTGCGGATACTAACCGATGGCAGCGAATCGACGACTGCGGTGCTGGCCTATTACGGGCTGACCAAAGAGTCCGTCGAATCCGCGGGCGGTCACGTCGGACGCGGCATCGTTCCGGATGAGCGCAAGAATTTCGACCTCGCGATTCATGGCGGGACTCTGGGCAATGCGCCGGAGTTCAACGTCTGGTACGAGATCAGCCAGAAGTACGATCTCCGCTACGTGCAGTTACCGGACGACCTGCTGGCAAAAATAGCCAAGGACTCCGATATGGAACGCCGCAACATACCCAACGGACTGCTGCGCGGCATCGATCATCCGATTCCATCGGTGGCGCGCACCGGACATGCGATCTATGGCCGAGCGGACATGCCCGACGAATTCGCCTACACGGTGGCCAAGGCCGTGGACGAGCACCAGGATCTCCTGCAATGGAGTCACTTGAACTTTTCGTGCAATCCGTGGACGGTTTGGAAGGCGTTCGGCGTACCGCTGCATCCGGGCGCGGCACGGTATTACCGCGAGCGCGGCTACATGAAGTAGGAAACAGTGCTCATTCCGTCCGTCGCGAGCACGGAGCTGCTAATTAAGGTACGCAGCCGCCGGAGCCGTTGTTGAAAAGGTTGCTCCACAGCGACTGCACGGCGAAAGTCCCCGTGCTGAGTGTGGTAAAGGCCGTGGCACCCTGGCCCGATTGTATCCACGCGCACTTGTCGCCGTTCTCCGCGCCTCGCGAATCCAACCATCCCGAGCTGGGAAACGGGTCGGTAATGGTCTCGCCCATCTCGTGACCGCCGACGATGGTGATGCCGGCGTTCGGGCCCAGGCCGTTAAAGCCAGCGCCGCAGCTTGCGCCCGCGTCCGTGATGTACGGCAGATTCGTCCAAGCGATGGTCTTACCGTTCGAGCTGGTCGAGCTGTGGTACGCGCAGTATTGCGTTCCGAACCCGCTCGAGTTGTTCCCGGTCGCGGTGGCGATGACGAACTGGGCGTTCGCGCTGTTGTCATTGAAGTGCACGGAGGCGTTCGCCGCCTCGGCCGCAAGCTGCGACTGCGTCGGCTGCGACGGTGCAGCGGAGCCATTGTCAGCAAAGAGGCCGCCGAAGGCTGCATTCGTACTTTGGGCAAGGCCAGTCCCTCCGCCATTGCAGAAAATCGTGCCGCTACCCACACCTTGGCAGTACTGGTCAACGCTACTTAACCAGGAGCTGCCACCCACTCCTTTGTAGAAGCTTTGCAGAATGGCGGACTCGCCGCTTGGATCGTTGCCGTTCCACTGCGAGCCCCACAACACCAAATAGATTTTGGGCGCCGTCTGGATGGGCCCGCCGTGGTAGCTTAGATTGCTCGAGTGGCCCCCGCCGGGCCGCGCCCCGTGGGCCCGAGCCATGTCCTCGACTGTCGAATGGATCACCACCGGCGGTTGGCCCCCCTCGATGAACCTCACTCCTCCGGGTGAACCCTGCCCGTAGAGAAGTGACAACGGCGCGGTGATCAGGAGTCCCACTATTGCTGGAACAAATCCTGGAACCAGCGCAGTCAATAACCTTTTTCGCATCTACAGCCTCCAGTTACTCAAAATCGAGTCGTTCTTCGATTGTACTCCGGATGGAGGAACGCTTCAACACCCTGAGGTACCTAGTACCGGTACCTAGAAAGAGCCTGCTCATCCCCTATGCTTGGGTACGGGGCGTCGACTCGCGGGGTTCGGTAGAGGCTCGGGCCCACTAGGCGAAATCCCGGCCCGGGCCGGTGCCAGGAAGTCGCAACTTGTCCGGCGCTTCGTGGATCAGCATCGGCTGCAGGCCGGGTTCGGCGGGAATCCAGAGGGCGATGTGGCGCAGATTCGCCGCACGCGGCGGAGATGATCTTCTTCGATAGCCGGCTTGCGCTTTGTTGCCATTGGTTCTCAGTTTGCCATGCGCGGTGACCCTTGACTCCCGTCGCGGTTTGTTATGTGATTGAGGAGATCGACGACGGGAGGCACTCCGATGTCGCAGAACCATGGGTTCAATCGCCGGGCGTTCCTGAGGAACGTCCCTCTGACCGCACTGGCCGGAAGCTCGCTCGCGGCAGCGGCCGACGACGACCACGGCACACCGGGCAAGTTCGATTTCGACACGCCCTATAACCGCATCGGCACCGATTGCGTCAAGTGGGACCAGCAGATGCGGCTTTATGGAAAGGAAAACATCGCGGTGGGCATGGGCATCGCGGACCTGGATTTCCGGGCCGCGCCGTGCATCACCAAGGCGCTCGCCAAGCGCATGCAACACGAGAACTGGGGCTACCTGGACATGCCCCGCTCCTATATCGATGCAATCGTCGGTTGGAACAAACGGCGCTATGGCATCGATATTCGTCCGGATTCGCTGGTGTTGGCGAACGGCGTCCACCCCGCCTTGATTGCGGCGCTCAAGACGTTCTCTCCTCCGGGAAGCAAAGTCCTCATGATGACGCCGATCTATAGCGGCTTTTACGGAGACCTCACGTATTGCGGACTCACGCCGGAAGAGAGCCCCATGAAGCTGGTCAACGGACGGTACTCAATGGATTTCGACGATCTCGAACGCCGCATCAGCCATGACACCAGTACGCTGATCCTATGCAACCCCCAAAACCCGACCGGCAACTGCTGGTCGCGCGAGGATCTCACGAACCTGGGTGAAATCTGCACCCGGCGCCGCGTAGTGGTCCTCGCCGACGAGATTCATTGCGACTTCATCATGAAGGGGAGCAAGTATACGCCGTACTGCACGCTTGACAGCAAGGAAATCGTCCGGAACAGCATTACGTTCAAGGCCGCGAGCAAATCGTTCAGCCTTTCGGCGATGAAATGCGCCTGGTTTTTCTCGGAGAACGCGGATTACATGGCCCGAGTGAAAGCCAATCACCGGCCGGACCTCACCACGCTGGGCGTAATTGCAAACACAGCCGCGTTGACCGAAGGCGAAGGCTGGCTGGATCAGTTGCTGCCATACATCGACGCAAACCACGCATTTGTGGACTCGTTCATTCGCGAGAACATGACGCTGGTGAAGACCGTCAAGCCTCAGGGCACATACCTATCGTGGCTGGACGTGAGTCAATTGGCGGAACGAATCGGCGCGGCTGCGCAAGCGGCAGAGGCGAACAAGAAGACGGTTACGCCGGAGACGATTGTTGAACATTGGTTCGTGAAGAATGCGAAGGTCCAGTTGAATGCGGGATCTTCATTCGGCAAGGCCGGGGCGGGCCACATGCGGATGAATATCGCGTCGGCTCGGAAAACGCTGGAGCTGGCGCTGACGAACATGGCCAATGCGCTGAAAAAGGTGTAGTGGGGCAGGCGATCGTTTTTTGTCGCCTGCCTTGCACCGTTAACCCCGCAAGACCGGCGGCGTTCGCCGATGCCACTCGGTCGACTGCTGGTACGCATGGGCCACCTGAAGAACCACCGGCTCACCATAAGGCGGCCCAACGATCTGCAGCCCGATTGGCAATCCGTCCCTCGAGAACCCGCAAGGCAGCGTTAATGCCGGTGTTCCGAAATGGTTGAACGCGGCGGTGTTGCTGGGAGGCCGGCGATGCGTTTCGTTGACCGTCTCGGAAATCAGGGGAGCCGGTTCCCGCATGGTGGGGAGCACCAGAACATCCACCTGCTCGAAGACGCGCCGGATATCGCGGCGGCACTCGCGGATGCGCTTCAGCGTCTCAATGTAGGCGAGCGTTTCGACCTTTTTCATCTGATTCAGGTGCCGCTGGCTCCACGGATGATAAAGCTCGGGAGACTTGTCGAAAAACGGTTTCTGATAGTGGTACAGCTCGACATCGTAATGACCGTTCTCCGCGATCTGGAGCCGCGGCAGCGTGATCTCACGGACTTCGCGCACCTTGCCCCGAAGCTGGCGGATCGCCTCCTCGACTGCCGAAGAAACGTCGGCGTGAAGCTGATCGAAGAAATACTCGCGCGGCACCCCCACGCGCAAATGCGCGATCGGAAGCCGCAGGGCTTGCGAATAGTCGGGCGCCGGCTCGGCCAGCGTGATCGCGTCCAAAGGATCGTAGCCCGCGAGCACTTGAAGCAGAACGGCGGCGTCCTCGACTGTTCGCGCGATAGGGCCGATGGTGTCCATGGAGTACGCGGAAGGCACCACGCCTCGCGTGCTCACGCGGCCATAGGAGGTCTTGCATCCGACCACACCGCAGTGCGCGCCGGGGATACGGACTGAGCCGCCGTCGTCGCTTCCCACCGAGCCGAAGCACAGCCCCGCCGAGACCGCCGCCGCGGACCCGGCCGAAGACCCGCCCGTGATTCTCTCGAGATTCCACGGGTTGCGCGCAGGACCGAAACAGCCCGTGGTCCCCGTGCCTGCGAATGCCATTTCGTCCAAATTCAGTTTGCCCAGGAAAACTACGCCAGCGGCCTTCAATCGTCTGGTGACTTCAGCGTCGGCACTGGGGACGCGATCCTTGAAAACCTGCGCTGCCGCGGTGGTTCGCACGCCGACCGTGTCGATATTGTCTTTAAGAGCGATAGGAATCCCATGTAGCAGGCTCGAAACGCGCCCGGCCTTTCGGTGCCGATCGCATTCGCGCGCTTGCGCCAAGGCGGAATCGCCATCGAGTGTGATGAAGGCATTGAGCTGCCGGTCCAGCTTGCCGATGCGCGCCAGGCACAGCTTGGTCAATTCCTCCGACGAGATCGTCCGTTTTGCGAGTGCCGCCGCTGCTTCACTGAGCGTCCACGAGAGCGGGTCCGAGGAAACTTCAGCGGGCAACTCAGTTCCGATTTCCGCGGCAATTGCGGTCGCGCCTGCAAGCCAGGAGCGGCGAGTCAACAGGTGTTCCATTTTCATATGCAGATTCCAATCAGCATACACGCATCTGACGCCCCCTGAGGCTTGCACTCCCGGCCGCTCTCGGATAAAGTCTGAGACATATGTCCCATCGACTTGTGCCGCTCCTGCTTCTTGTTGCCGCATGCGCCTGGTCTCAGGCTCCGGCTATGCCCGATACGCCCGCCGGACACACGCTCGCAGCCTGGCTCGACGCTTTCAACAGCGGCGACCGCGCGCGTATCCAGGCCTACCTCGCCAAATACGAGCCCACCAAGCCGGTGGATGAAACCGTGGGTTTCCGCGAACAGACCGGAGGGTTCGAACTGCTTGGTATCGACAAGAGCGACCGGCTGCACGTCGAATTCCGCGTCAAAGAAAAGGCAGGCCCCACCACAGCGGTGGGTAAGATCGAAGTCAAAGACGCGGAGACGGCGGTGGTCGTAAGCTTCAGCTTGCGTGCGATTCCTCCGGGGATGACAGCGGCCGATATGAATATGAAAATCGATGCCGCCACGCGGGAGCGCGTAATCGACGGAGTGATCGCGAATCTGAACGAGTTTTATGTCTTCCCGGAGACCGCGAAGAAAATGGAAGAGGCGCTGCGGGCGCGCCAGAAGAAGGGCGATTACGACGCTGTCAGCGGAGGCGACGAGTTTGCGACCCGGCTCACCGATCACCTGCAGGAAGTCAGCCACGATAAGCATCTGCGCGTGAACTTCAGCCCGCGCGCTTTACCGAAGGTTGAGCCCGGACCGAATCCCGATGCGGAGGCGCGCATGCGCACCCAAATGGAGCGTAACAATTGTTTCTTCGAGAAAGCGGAGCGGCTCGCGTCCAACATCGGTTATCTGAAGTTCAACGCTTTTCCCGATCCGGCGGTGTGCGGCCCAACCGCTACAGCCGCGATGAATTTCCTCGGCAACGTCGACGCCATCATCTTCGATCTGCGCGACAACGGCGGCGGCGATCCGAAGATGATCGCGTTCCTTTCGACATATCTTTTCGCCGAGCCGGCGCATCTGAACGATTTGTACAATCGCAAGGAAGACAGCACCACGCAGTATTGGACGCTGCCCTACGTGCCCGGTAAAAGACTGGCCGGAAAGCCGGTCTTCGTGTTGACGTCGAAGCGGACGTTTTCGGGCGCCGAGGAGTTCAGTTACAACCTGAAGAACTTGAAGCGGGCGACCATTATTGGGGAGACCACGGGAGGCGGCGCGCATCCGGTGTCAGGGCATCGGATCGACGACCATTTCACGATCGGCGTGCCGTTTGCGCGCGCCGTGAATCCCATATCGAAGACCAACTGGGAAGGAACAGGCGTAGAGCCCGACGTGAAGGTTCCGGCGGCTGAGGCGTTGGATGTAGCCAAGAAGATGGCCGCCGACCAGCTTCGCAAGTAAGAAAACCGGGGACAGTGCACGCAATCACCGATTTCGCGCCGAACTCCGGCCGGAGAAAATCAGACCTGATGAATTCTCTGTAGACCTGGCCAGCGATCGAAATCAGCGTCGAAGCTTACGATTGTCCGAATACCGTGGCGCTCCATGACAGCAATGTGAACGGCATCGCGGGCTGACATCGACGTACGATTCTGGGTAATCTCTCCAGCACGCAACACTTCTGCTTTTTCGATGGGGAACACCTCGTCGACGATGTCCAGCGTCACTCGCAGCGCTGGCCCGATCGCGACTCGCCTGTTAATAGACGTGTATCGGTGCAGGATTTCCTGCAACATCTCCGCGTCGGTGACGAGACGCTCCCCTGCCGCCGTCAGTCGCTCCAGGATGACTTGCGCCTCCGTCTTGTGGGGATGTGCGGCCCCGATCAGGTACATGGGGATATTCGAATCGATGAAGATCAACCCTGGTATCCTCGTTCTATTTCACTCAACATTTGGTCAATGTCCGCCGTCGGGAAGGAGTACTTCGCACCCTCCCGAATAGCCTTCAATTTCGTTTGGGGGTCGATCGCCGGCCGGCTTGTGCGCGCCTCCTGAAGCACCCGCCGGACCCATTCACCCACGGTTACATGTTCGCGCTTGGCTAAGCGCCGGATGTCCGACATTTCTTGATCGGGAAGCAGCACTTGAAGACGCTTGCTCATATAGTGAGTATAACATGATCATATTGGGAGTACACAGCGGTCATTGATCGGGCGGCCAATCAAATACGGCAGCCCGCCGGGAATGCCGCGCACCTGGATGCGTCCGGTCTCCCAGGTGTAGTCGGGCGCTTCGAGACCTGCGATCAGCTCCCTCATCTGCTCGGGCGAGTAGATGCGCAACAGTGAGACCATGCCGTCCCACAGCAGCATCAGCGGCACCACCGGGATCAGGTAGGTGAACACCAGGTAGGCCCGGCGGAGCGGCCGCGCGAACGGCATCAGCGCGAGCACCGCCAGCGGCACTCCCACCATGGCGGCAGCCGCGGACAGCGTGCCCGACCCTCCTTCAAGAATGCAGATCGCGCGCCGCCGCTCGAACGCGTCGTTCAGGATCGCCTTGGCGGCATCCGGACGAAAGTGGTGAAACGCCGAGCACATCGTCCGCACGCCCGCCAGCTCCGGCGGCACACGCGACGCGTCCACTGGTTCAGCCACCCACGCGATGCGCGGATGCGAGGCGGACTTCGGATTCGGGTAAAGATCGGTGAGCGTCGCCCGCGCCGTGTAACCGTGCCTTTCGAGCTCGTCGAGAATCATTGGCATCGCGCCGCCCGATCCCGAACACAAGTCCAGAATCTCGGCTGGCTCTCCGGGACGAAGAACGATCGCGATTTTCTCCGCCCAGAGCCGCGCGAGCATCGGCAAGACGCGATAGCTCGCGGCGAGGTACGCGGTTTCCGCGTCCCGAAGAACCTGTGGAAACCAGGGCAGGTCGCCGAACTCGAACAAGTGGAGCCGCCGCATTGCTGCAAGTCTATACCAGAGAAAGCATCGCAAGACCGGTTGTGCTTGTCCGAACAGACGGTGATTCTACCGTCTGGTCGGTAGATGCGAAATATCCCCCTTGACGCGGACCAATAAATAACGTAGAATCCACCCAATGCGGGGAATGCCCGCGAGGCTGTTCCAAAAAACAACTTTAGAGGGAGAAGGGGATGACGAAAGCTAAGTTCGCTTCCTATATCTTTGCCTGCCTGGTAGTTTTGCTCCTGACGCCTTCGTTCGCACAGGCGCAGAGCGCAATTGAAGGAGTGGTGAAAGACTCATCCGGCGCTGTCATGCCCAACGTGACCATCGAGGCGTCCAGTCCGGCGCTGATCGAAAGGTCCAAGATAGCGACCACCAACGGGCAAGGCCGCTACACGGTCCTCGATCTGAGGCCCGGCACTTACTCTGTCACATTCCGGGCTGAGGGATTCAAGACCCAGCGGCGCGACAACATCGATGTGCCGGCGAACGTGACCATACCCCTCTACGTGGAAATGGCCATTGGCGCGGTCGGAGAAATCGTGGAGGTGCAGGCGGTAGTGGTTGACGTCCAAAGCACGGCCCACACCCTCGTCCAAGACCGCGAGTTCATGGACCAGGTTCCCAGTTCGCGCACCTTCCAGCAACTGGCCGGGTTAACGCCCGGTATCCGGCTTACCACGCCGGATGTGGGCGGCTCCCAGCAGATGGAGCAGACCTACGTGCAAGGGCACGGCGCGGCGGCCGTGGCCACCACCATCATGCTGGATGGCATGTACGCCAATTCCAATTATCTGGACGGCTTGATTCAGAACTATATCGACGACGCGATCATCCAGCAGACCACCTATGGAACCAGCGGCGCCTCGGCCGAGATCGCTTCCGGGGGGCCGGTCATCAACATGGTTCCCAAGGACGGCGGCAACGCGATTCATGGACAAGTCTTCCTTGGCAACACCGGCCAGGGCGGGTTCTGGCAGGGCTCTAACGTGACCCCGCAACTCGTTTCCCGGGGTCTTCTGGGCGCCCAAATCATCGAACATATCCGCAACTTTGATGGAGCCATCTCCGGACCGTTCATCAAGGACCGGCTCTGGTTCTCAGGATCGGCCCGCTACAATACGACGTTCGATTCACCGCCCGGCGTGTTTTACCCGAAGCCCGACGGCACTCCCGACCTGAGCCGGCCCGGCGTCGAGGAACAATGGATCGCCAGTGGGACCCTGCGCCTCTCCTGGCAGATCAATTCCAAAATGAAGTTCTCCGGCACCTACGAGCGCAACATCAAGCACAAGGGCCACGAACTGACCGGGACCGGCGGCATCACACCGGTAGACCCGTCGGTAGCGGCGCAACGTCGCGGCGGGACCCTATACTACGTCGGGCAAGGCAAGTGGACCTACGTCGCCAGTCCCAGGTTGCTGTTTGACGCCGGCTTCACCACCAATATCATCCACTACGCCGTCGTTTACCAGCCGGGCCTGGAAAAGACTCCGGGCACTCCCGAGTGGTTTGCGGGCGCCTCGCACCTTGATCAAGTTCTCAACCAACGCACCAATTCGTCCGGGGTCCAGAGTTTCTTCCATCCCGATCGCCGCGGCGTGTCCGGGTCGGTATCGTACATCTTTGGCTCGCACACCCTCAGGGCCGGCGTGCAGGACGGCTGGGGAAAGAACGACAACGTTCGATCCATCAACGCGGATCTCGTCCAAAACTATCAGAATGCGATCCCGGTCTCAGTGACGGTCTATAACACGCCGGTGGCCTCGAGAGTTCGTGTGGACGCCGACCTCGCACTCTGGGCCGAAGACAAATGGACCATAAAGAGAATGGTGATAACGGCGGGACTGCGCTGGGAGTACCAGAAAGCGTCCATTCAGCCGACGGATGTTCCCGCTGGCCGATTCGTGCCCGGCCGCACCTTCCCTCTCATAGACTGCAACAACATCCCCGGCATGGGCTGCTGGAAAACGTGGGCGCCTCGCGTGGGCGTTGCTTACGATGTGTTTGGCAACGGAAAAACGGCGGTGCGCGCCAGCTTCGGCAAGTTCAACATACCCCAGGACACCGGGTATACGGACAATTTCAACCTGATGGCCCTGTCGACCGACACTCGCGTCTGGAAGGACTGTCCCGTTGGTCAAACGACATGTGCCAAGGGCGGCACCAACGGTGACGGTATTGCCCAGGACAGCGAAATCGGTCCCCCGCAAAACATACTCTTCGGAAAGATCACCAGCCGTACACTTGATCCCAATTTCAAGCGCGAATATGCCTTGCAATACAAGGTCGGCGTGCAGCACGCCATCAAGCAGGGGTTCGCGGTGGGCTTCGATTGGTTCCGGGCCACGAATTACAACACTGCCGTCACGGTTGACCGCGCCTACAACCCCGCAACCGATTGGACGCCGTTCAACATCGTCAACCCGCTCACGGGCGAGCAGATCACGGCCTATAACCTGAATTCCAACACCATCGGCCGGCCGCACGACTATTTTCAAACCAACGGCGACCAGGACCTTCGGCATGTCACCTACACCGGCTTCGAGCTAAACACGAACATACGGCTGCCGCACGGTGCGTTCCTGCACGGAGGGTGGACCATGGATCGCTCGGTGGTCGTGGCTTGCGATGGCTTGACGACGGCCGCACTGGGCGCGGCCGCACTGGTGAACAGCACCAACGACCCGAACTCCTTCCGCTTCTGCGATAACAATGGCGCGCTCTACCAGAACCTCGGCAAGAGCGCCAGCATCCCCTTCCGGCACGAGTTCAAGGCCGCGGGCAACTTCCCGTTAAAGTGGGGCTTCCAGCTCAGCACCGCCCTGCAAGTCGATCCCGAGCCTGCGAAGTCTGTAAACTGGAACATCACCAACAGTACGCGGTATCCCTTCGACTGCACGGTTCCGGGTTGTACGCCGGGGGCGCTGATCATGCCCGCCGGCGTGAAACTCACCAACGCGTCGGAGCCGATCCCGCTAGTCGCCCCGGGGACCAGGTTCCTGGACCGGCTGGTGCAGCTTGACCTTGGTATCAGGCGGGCCTTCCATATCAAGGAACGCTGGACGATATCGCCCCAGCTCGATGTGTTCAACGTGAACAACTCCAGTGCCGTCCTCATCGAAACCCAGAACCTGGGTACCAACGGCTTAAATCAATTCCTGAGTCTAGCCAGCAGCTTCAAAAACGGTGGGCCCGGCGGCACGCCGACAACTCTGCTATCGCCGCGCCTGATCCGGCTTTCGGTGCAGATCAGGTTTTAATCGCTCCCTTCCGGTCGCGGGTCGGTTAGGATAGTAGCGAACTACTGTCCGATGGACCCAACGTATCCGTCCCGCTATGTCGTCAAATCGGTGGTGCACGCCGCCGAGATCCTGGCCGCATTCCGCTCCGAAGGCGAGGTGCTGCGTCTGCGCGATGTGACCGCGCGCACCGGATTCAACAAGGTGATGTGCTTCCGGTTGCTTTATACGCTGCACCGCTGCGGGTTCCTCGAAAAGGTCGGCGAAAACCAATACCGGCTGATTTCCCAGGTGCGCCCGAACCGCAGATACCGGATCGGATACGCGGGGCACGGCCAGGACTCGTCGTTCTCGCGCGAGGTCACATCCAGCCTGGTGCGCGCCGCCGAGAGCGCGGACGTGGAGCTGGTGGTGGTCGACAACCGTTACGATGCCAAGATCGCGCTGCGCAACGCAGATCAACTGGTTCGCGAGCAGGTGGACCTGGCGATCGAATTCCAGGCCGATGAAGCCGTAGCGCCGGCGATCGCGGGCAAACTCATGGAAGCCAACATATCCATGATCGCGATCGATATTCCACATCCGGGCGCGACTTATTTCGGCGCGAACAACTACGAGGCGGGGCTGATCGGCGGACGGCACTTGGGGCGCTGGGCGAACCGGCATTGGGAAGGCGAGGTGGACGAAATCATCATGGTGGAGATCTCGCGCGCCGGCTCGGTGCCGCAGTCGCGCATCCGCGGGATGCTGGCGGGCGTCAACGAAATGCTGCGGCGGATGGATCAGTGCCGGATTGTTCACGTGGACGGCGACGGCCAATTCAAGACTACGCTGGAGTGCATTCGCAAGCACCTCAGAACATCCAAATCGAAGCGCGTTCTGGTGGGGGCCGCAACCGATCCGAGCGCGCTGGGCGCTCTGCGCGCGTTCGAGGAGGCGGGCCGCGCCTCGGAGTGTGCCATCCTTGGGCACAACGGCGAACCGGACGGTCGCGAGGAGCTGCGCGAGCCACGCACGCGGCTGATCGGCTCCGTGGCGTATTTTCCCGAGAAGTACGGGGCGGGCGCGATCCGGCTCGCGCTGGACATTCTGGCGCGAAGGCCCACGCCGCCGGCGGTCTTCACCAAGCATCAGCTCATCACGCCGGAAAATGTGGACCATCTTTATCCGAACGATACATTGATGGGCATGACGCGCAGCGCCGTGGTGGCGCCGCGATGAAGATCACCCGGCGGAGAGCGATGGAGATGGCCGCGGGCGTGGCGCTGGCCCGCGATCGGGCGATTGCACAAGGACTCGATATTGAAAAAGGGCCGTTCCAGGGCACGCGCGAATCGCTCCAGGCATATCGGATTCCCGACTGGTTTCGCGACGCCAAGTTCGGAATCTGGGCGCACTGGGGTCCGCAATCGGCGCCCGAGCAAGGCGATTGGTACGCGCAACGGATGTATCTGGAGGGCCAGCCGGTTTACAAGTGGCATCTGGAACACTTCGGGCATCCGTCCAAAGTCGGGTTCAAAGATGTCGTGCCAACCTTCAAAGCGGAAAAGTGGGACCCCGAACACCTGATGGATCTCTACGTCAAAGCCGGCGCGAAATATTTCGTGAGCATGGGAGTCCATCACGATAATTTCGACATGTGGAACTCCAAGCATCAGCCGCGCTGGAACGCCGCGGCCAGCGGACCGAAGAAGGACATCGTCGGCATCTGGCGCGTGGCGGCTCGCAAGCGGGGATTGAAATTTGGCGTCAGCGAACATCTGTCGAACAGCTTCGACTGGTTTGCGGCGGCGCATCGCAGCGATAAGTCGGGCGAATATGCGGGCGTCTCTTACGATGGGAACGATCCGCGGTACGCGGACCTGTATCACGACTACAACGGCATGCCGCCGGATTTTGCCCTGAAAGCCGCGCCGATGGGACGCGTCGCGCCGGATTCGTGGAAGCGGCAATACTTTCTCCGGATCAAAGATCTGATCGACCAGCATCATCCGGATCTGCTCTACACCGACGGCGGGATCCCGTTCGACGAATACGGGCTCAGCCTGGTGGCGCACCTCTACAACACAAATTCCAAGGCCGTTTACACTAGCAAGCGGCGCGACGACTGCTCCGTGGGAACCTGCGCGCTGGACCTGGAGCGCGGAATCGTGGATCAGATTTGGCCCGATCCGTGGCAGACCGACACGTGCATCGGAAATTGGCATTACAAGCGGGACATCCGCTACAAGACGGCGAAGACCATCATCGACATGCTGGTGGACAGCGTCAGCAGGAACGGCAACCTGTTGCTGAATTTCCCGCTGCCGGGGAGCGGCGCGTTGGATTCGCAAGAGCTGCAGGTTCTGGATGAGATCGCAAAATGGATGACGGTGAACAGCGAAGGAATTTACGGCACGCGGCCGTGGAAGGTTTTCGGCGAGGGGCCGAGTGCGCAGCCGCCCATGGAAAACCAGGGGCGATTGGGCTTTAACGAGAGCGGCCGCAAAGCTCTCACGGCGGACGACGTTCGATTCACGGCGAAGGGGAAGACGCTGTATGCGTTCGTGATGGGCTGGCCGGAGAAAGAAGCTCTCGTGCGAACGGACGCCGGCAGGATTCGCAGTGTTGAATTGCAGGGATTCAAGGGCAGACTGAAATGGCGGCAGGATGCTGAGGGCCTCAAGGTGCAGATGCCGGCCGGGAAGCCTAGCGATCATGCGATCGCGTTGAAGATCGCGCTGGCTTGAGGTAGTTGCGGCGTTACTGATGCACTGGTAGTTCGACATTCGACGGGAATTTTTTCGAGCGATAGATTTTTTGGGCTGCTTTCTGGAAATCGGATTCGGTGGCCAGGAAGATGTTCGACACAAACTTCTGCGGGTTGCGGTCGATCAGCGGGAACCACGTACTCTGCACTTGCACCATGACGCGATGGCCGGCGAGGAACGCGTGGTTGTTGCTGTGCAGGCCGATGGTGAACGGCGTCACCTGGTTCGGCGTAACCGGCTCCGGTTTTTCGAAGCCGTTGCGAAAACGGCCGCGCAGCACTTCGTTGGCGATCATCAACTGGTAGCCGTTCATCTGCGGGTCTTTTTGGCCCTTCTCGGGATAGACGTCGATCAGCTTGACGATCCAGTCGCCATCGGTGCCGGTGGTGGATGCGAACAGATGCGCGACGATGTCGCCGGCAATCACGAGATCGTTCTGTAGCGTCTCCGTCTCCCAGCTCAAGACATCCGGCCGTTCGTGGACAAAGCGCTGGTCTTCGACGAGCCACGGCGCCCAGCCGGATGCGCCGCCGTAGGTCGCCTCGATGGGGCGATGCCGGTACGGCACCGGATGCGCGGGATCGGAGACGTAGCTGTCGAAGTCGGTCACGGCGTCGCTCGACGGCGCTTCAAAAGAAAGCGCGCCCGATCCCTGGAAATACAGCTTGCGCCGCTCGAAGCCTTTGCGCGGCGGCCATTCGTCGTAACTTTCCCATTTATTCGAGCCGGTCTGGAACGTGACCGCTTCCCCCATCTCGAGCTTGCCTTTGTCCTTGAGCCAGTACGCGAACCAGGGCGCTTGAATTTTCTCGCGGTAGTACTTGCCGGTGTCGCTTCCGAAATCGATCTTGCCGAGCGAGCGGCCCGGCCCGCGCGACCAGCCGCCGTGATTCCACGGCCCGACGACCAGATAATCCAGATGGCCGCTGTCGATTTTCTCGAGCGTCTCATAGATTTTCAGCGGTCCGTAGAAATCCTCCTGATCCCACCATCCGGCGACGTTGAGATTCGGCACGGTGCATTGCTGTAGATACGGAACCACGCCCTGGCGCTTCCAGAATTCGTCGTAGTTGGGATGCTCGACGAAATCGTTCCAGGTGGGAGTCTTGCCGTGCAAGTATTTCTTGTTGAAGTTGGCAAGCGGGCCGAGGCGCAGATACCAGTCGAAGGTGTCGAAGCGATCGAAATCGAAGGCGAATTGTTCCTTGGTTGTCTCCATTCGCGTGGAATATTCGAGACCGTAGCTCAAGCGAAAGGCGCCGTTGTGATGGAAGTCGTCGCCGAGGTACATGTCGGCGGGCGAGGCCTGTTCGGAGACGGCTTTGAGCGCGGGATGCGGATCGATCATGGCCATCACGGTCAGCCATCCGGGATAAGAAACGCCGAGTTGCCCGGCGCGGCCATTGTTGTTGGGAACATTCTTGAGCAGCCACTCGACGGTGTCGTAGGCATCGGTGCTTTCGTCGATGGCCTTGGGATCGCGCTTGTCGCGCGGCTTGCGCAGCATGACGAACTGGCCGTCGGACTTGTAGCGGCCGCGAATATCCTGGAAGACGAAAATGTAGCCGTCCTGCGCGAGGTCTGCGTAGCTTTCGAGCGCGCGATTCATGCCGTCTTTGTCGAGGCTCTGCCCGTAGGGGGTGCGCGTGATGAGGAAAGGCAGGCGGTCGGCCGATTTTTTTGGAACGTAGATTTCGGTGTGCAGGCGTATGCCGTCGCGCATGGGGATCATGACATCGGTTTTGTCGAATTGGGTTTGGGCGGCGAGCGGAAGGGCGCAGGCTATCAGGATAGAGGTAACGATTCGCATGACGTGTGTCGGAAATGGGATTGGGTTCGTTTTTCACTTTTGTTAATTAGGCCGGGGTGACGCAAACGGGAGTTTTTGTGCGCGGAGGTGTAGGGGGCGTAAGTCACTGTGGCTTTGAAAGTTGGAGGAAACTCGTTCGCTGTTTCTTCGGGGCGAAGTTGTCCGTGCGTCACGAATGAGCATCGCGATGTTTTATTTGCCACGCACTGCTGTCGCGGACTGATTTGGTGACGACACATTCCGATTCGAGACTAGCACGCCGTCAAGCGGTTTCGCGGGATGGAAACCTGCAAGTTACCGTGGAGACGGGAAAAATGTTGCGACGAAACCGGTCACTGACGTAAGCGGATTCCAGCAATGTGACGACGGGCTAGAAGGCAATGCAAGCAGAAGTAACGCGAAGCAGTTCTGCTGCAATAGGCTCGACTCACTGCGCCGGAATGTTGACTACAGGCCCAGCGATCCAGGCGCTAGTCAATTGGATGGCGGCTTGGCCTGGCGTTGTGGCGTCCGGGACTCGAATCTTTAGAGATGCGATTGCCAGATGAGGCGGCCGGCTAGGATCGACATCATGCCCACGGCTGCCAGTGTGAAGGCTCCCGTGGCTGCGTGAGCCGTTGTCGCGACGATCATCACAACGGGGTCCAGGTCCAGGGATTGCAGGATCAAAAGAGCGAACCCCAGTAGCATTTGAACGCCC
>WNFJ01624392.1_pt9 | contig 22622 bp, 20 predicted proteins | sample 5400461 | NCBI WGS metagenome assembly WNFJ01 (sample SAMN13153349, study PRJNA577476) | soil metagenome | isolation source: 115 cm saprolite on Douglas fir-dominated hillslope | place: USA:California | collected 2013-09-17
CCGTACACCTCGAATTCGAAGAGATTGGTCCACTGTGTGAGGCTTGAGTGGACACTCGAGACGATGCCGTCTCTCGTGCGCATCAGTACAAAGCCGTTGTCTTCGAGGGGGGCGATAGGCCAGCGCGTCGTGCTCATCATGCCGGTCACTTCCGTCGGTTCACCGACAAACCAACGGAGGAGGTCAATCAGATGGATGCCTTGTTCCATGAGTTGCCCGCCGCCGACGATCGCCGGGTCCGAGCGCCATTCCTTCTCGATGCCGGTGCGGCCGCCAATGCCGTAGCGCCCGCGACCGAACACCACCTTGCCGATGTCCCCTTCCAAGAGCCTGCGATGGGCGTCGAGAACAGCAGGGTGGTGCCGATGGTTGAATCCGCATTTGAGAATGCGTTGGGTCTCGCTGGCGACCTCGCTCATTCGCCGACCCTCTTCAATTGTTCGCCCTAGCGGTTTCTCGCAGAGCACATCGCACCCCGCGAGCATGGCGTGGATCGAGACTTCCGCGTGCGAATCGGGATACGTGAGCACCACCGCGATGTCGATCTCTCCACGACTCACGACCGTTCGCCAATCGGTGGCAACCCTTGCGCCGGTGCTGCCGGCCACTCGCTTGGCCTTGGCCTCCGCGTGATCAACGACGGCGACGAGCTGGCAGTCCGGATCGTCGAGGATCGGGCCGAGACGCCGTGTTGCTTGCAGGCCGGCTCCGATGATGGCGACTTTCTTCATGGCGCGAACTTTTCGATCCGCCGGCCGAACCCCTGGTAGTCGATATTCGCAGACGCGATAGCGGCCGGCCGCAAGAAGTTCTTGCTGTCCACGAGCACTCTACGCTTCATCGTGCTGGCAAGTTGGGCGTAGTCAAGCTCGGCAAACTCCGGCCACTCGGTCAAGAGCACGACCGCATCGGCACCGCTGAAAACCTCTGCAACCTTCACCGCACGCGCAATGGCAACTCCCGTAGACGCCATCTCTTCCGCGCTGGCACTCGGATCGTAGGCCACGCACGCTGCGCCCGCAGACTGGAGCAAACTGGCCACCTTGATGGCCGGTGAGCGACGGACCGTGGATGTCCCCGGTTTGTACGTGAGGCCGAGAAGGCCAATCTTGGTCCCTTCCAATGTGCCGAGACGACTCTCCAGCTTGTGAACTACCTCCCGAAACGTGTTTTCGTTCACGTGGACGATGCTATCGAGGAGCGTGGCTTCGTACCCAAGGTCGCTCGCAAACTTTCGCAGTTGCATGACGTCCCGCGCGAGCGTCCCCCCGGAGAAGCCCAGACCGGGAGACATGAGCGCAGAAGGCCCAATTCGCTTGTCGCGTTTGAGTGCCTGACCTACTGTTACGGCGTCAGCGCCCAACCTATCGGCGAGGTTCGCGATTTCGTTGATGAACGTGATCGACGTCGCCAAGAAGGTGTTTAGGGCGTGTTTGACCATCTCAGCGCTTCGCAAGTCCGTTTGGATTTTTTCAACCTCGAACGCTGAATACAGATCGAGGGCCGCCGCGTGCGCATGGGGGCCGCTGGCTCCCAAGACCAACATATCGGGTTGCAGAAAGCGGCCGATGGCCGAGCCGAGACGGAGATTCTCGGGCGTGTAGACGACGCCAGACGCCCAATCCGGTCGGGCGCTACGAACGCTCTGCTCGACGCGCTCGGACGTGCCCAGTGGAATTTGGCTTGTGATGATGAGAGGAGCGTTGGGACGGAGGTGCGGGGCCAAATGTCTGGCCGCATCGAGCACGGGGCTCACATCCACCTCGTCGCGGTCGTTCACCGGCGAGTCATAGGCGATGACGACCCAGTCGGCTTCGGCCGCCATTCGTGGGTCGGACGAAAATCGGAGCAGGCCCGACGCGAGGTGACGCTTCATCGCTTCTTCGAGCCCGGGCTCAAAGAGCGGGGGCACGCCGCGCCCCAGGTTGTCGGCTCGCTCGGCGTCGAAATCGAGCCCGATGACACGGTAACCCTTCTCGGCAAAGCCGACGCAATTGACACTGCCCAGGTGCCAGATTCCAACGACGCAGACGCACCGGGGACGGGACATCATCGCAGCGTGTCGACGGTTAGTTTGAACGAGTCTTTGCCAAGGAGCCGCCGGGTCGCCACGCGGACCGCTTCCGTGGAGGTGCGTGCCGCGTACCAGCCGAGCTCGTGAACCTTCGTCGTGTCGAGCAGTACGACCGGCTGATCGCCGGGCCACCCACGAGGGGTTCCGGTGAACGTCAGCTTCACGTCCCTAAGACCCATTTCGTCCATGATGATGGAAGCGATGTCGAGAATCTGTGTCGTCGAGTCAGTGCCGAGATTCACGAGAATCGGGAAAGGTCCAGACGCCGTCTTCTGTTGCGTAGAGAGCATGCCGTGAATGCACTCCTCGACGAGGAAGTAGTTCTTCTCTCCGCGGCCCGTCCCCAGCACCTCGAGCGTTTTGGGATCCTTACGAAGCTTTGCGATGAAATCGAAGATGATGCCATGGGTCGTTCGCTGCCCAATGACGTTGCCGAAACGGAACATCCACGACCGCAAGCCAAAAAGGTTCGAGTACGCGGAAATGAATGCCTCGGAGGCGATCTTGCCTGCGCCGTAGAGCGAGACGGGCAGCAGCGGGCCCGAACTCTCTTTGAACTTACCCTGAATCGATTCTCCGTAGACTGCGCCTGTCGATGCAAACAAGAGGTCCTTGATGTTCGTTTTCGTCATCGCTTCAAGCACGTTCCAAGTCGCGATGGCGTCATTGTCCAGATCGATGCGGTGCTTGGTGTATCCCGAGGGGATGTCGGTGTTGGCTCCGAGGTGCCAGACGATGTCATGCCCTTGCATCGCCCGCGTCAGAGCGTCGAGGTCCAGCATGTCTGCGCGGTGGAAGGTGATCTTGCCTTCGCGCAGGTAGGGCGCAATGTAGCGATCGGTCGACAGGCTCAGGTTGTCGTAGACGGTTACGTGACAATCGGCCGAGACCAACAAATCCACGACGTGGCTTCCAATGAACCCCGCGCCGCCGGTTACGAACCATCGGCGAGTGCGATCGATGAGCGCCAGGCTGCTCATGGCGCCGCCGCGGATGAAGCGTTTCGCGCGTCCTCCAGGAGCGCCTCGACCGTCGCTCGAACGGCCTGCGCCGAGGTGTGTTTCGGCTTCCAACCGAGTGCTTTGAGTCGGCTACTGCGTAGCCGCACGATCGCCACATCGCCCTTCCAGCCAACTTTGTTCGCTGAACGCGCAATCTTGACCCGGCCGAGCTTCATCGACGAAATGACGAGACGCGCAATCTCATTCACAGTGATGAACGAATTGGACGAAAGATTGTAGATATTGATTTTCGACTTTGCCTTCTTCACGATGAGCAGCATAGCGTTGATGACGTCGTCGACATGCAGATAGGCTTTGCTCTGCTTGCCGTCGCCGAGGATCTTGAGCGTGGTCGGGTCGGCACGCAGACGCCGAACGAAGTCGAATACGACGCCGTGAGTCGCGCGCGGGCCGATGATGTTGGCCGGCCGAACTATCCACGCCTGCATCGCGAAGAGCGCCACGAATGCCGAGATGAGACCTTCCGCACCGAGTTTCGTGGCGCCGTACATCGAGACGGGGAGCAGAGGCCCGTGGCTTTCTGGAGAATAGGCCAGGCCTCGGTCTCCGTAGACACCGCTTCCGGAGGTGTAGAAGATGCGCCGGAGCCCTCGCTCCCGCATCGCCTGCAGAACGGAGAAGGTGGCAACAAGCGAATGGTCGAAGTCGAGCGTCGGGTCGTCTACCCCCCGCGCAATGTCGGCGTTGGCGGCAAGGTGGAAGACAAGATCGGTCTCCGGGTCGAGCTCTCGAACGACGCGATCGGTGTCCCGCACGTCTCCTTCCACGAGCCGGAATCGCCCGGAGCCGAAGTGCCGCTGGAGGAAATCCGCACGGCCGCCGCTGAAATTGTCGATGACGGTTACGAAATGCCCCGCATCCATCAATCGGTCGACCAAATTCGAGCCGATGAAGCCCGCGCCACCCGTGACGAAAACCTTCATGAATGCCCGAGCCTTACCATAGAAGACCTCGAGCGTGTCTCTGTCGGCGCAGGGAGTGGATTCCAGTCGGGCGGCAAGTTAGTGTCCGAGCGCTTGATTCACGAGCTACTGTCCCGCCTTCCGATTTTCGAATGGCATGCACGGGGTGCTTCTCCTCGAGCCGAGCGCCTCGCGCGCGCTATCGCGCAGCTGGCGCCCCCTTCGAAGTCGATGCTCGACATCGGATCGAGCGATGGTCTACTGGCGCACGCTGTGGCCGAGCGATTGGGGGTCCAAGAGGTTCGTGGCGTCGACGTCAAACTTCAACCCGGCGCCCGGATTGACGTCGTCCGCTACGACGGCCGCGTTTTGCCTTTCGAAGATGCGCGCTTCGATCTCGTCACCGTCTGCGACGTGCTGCATCACACAACCGACCCGCTGACGGTGGTGCGCGAAGCCATGCGGGTGCTCAAGCCGCAAGGAGCTCTCATCATCAAAGACCACTTCCGATGGACCCCGTGGTCCAACGGGGTGCTTCTCGCCATGGACGTCTTTGGCAACTACAAGGCGGGCGTCGTCGTTCGCGGCAACTACTTGACGCCACCCGGGTGGATCGAGCTCGTCACCGGCGCGGGCGCGACGATTGATCGTCTCGCGTGGCCGCTCGAGATTCACGATCTTCCGTTCCGACTCGTCGCCCGGAGCGAGTACCAGTTCGCGATGCGCGTCCGCCCCGGGTCGAGCAAAGCATGATCGTCTCCCGAGCTCCGGTGCGATTCTCCCTCGGAGGGGGTGGAACCGACTTGCCAAGTTACTGCCGCGAGCACGGGGGCTTCCTCGTTGCAGCCGCCATCGACAAGTACGTGTTCGTCGGCGCCAATCGCGGCTTTCGAGAGACGATTCGTCTTGCCTACTCGAAGACCGAGACGGTCGATTCCGTCGACCAGATCGAGCATCGAATCTTTCGGGAATCGCTGCGGCACGTCGGAATCAAGAAAGGAATCGAGCTTTTCAGCGTGGCCGACGTGCCTGGCAACTCGGGGCTGGGCTCTTCCGGGTCGTTCACCGTGGCCCTGCTCAACGCACTTCACGCGTACCACGGTAACTTCGTGGGCGCCGGTCAACTCGCCGGCGAGGCTTGCCGGATCGAGATTGACGTTCTCAAGGAACCCATCGGCAAGCAAGACCAGTACATCGCCGCGTACGGCGGAATCACCGCCTTCACGTTCAACACCGACGGCTCGGTCGTCGCCGAGCGCGTGCCCATTCGGGACGAAGTCATCGACGAGCTAGAGAGCAATCTCGTCATCTTTTACTCGGGGATCGAGCGCTCCGCCTCCGCCGTGCTCACGCAACAGGGGCAGCAAATCAAGCAGAACACGAACGACTCCGTCCAGCGCATGCATCGCATTAAGGAACTAGGACGCGACACGCATCGGCTCCTCGTGCGCGGCGAGATAGACGCTTACGGCGAGTTGCTGCACGAACACTGGACGAACAAGCGCAAGCTCGCGGCGAGCATGACCGACTCGAGCATCGACGAGCACTACGAGGCCGCACGAAAAGCAGGGGCCATCGGAGGCAAACTCATGGGCGCCGGCGGAGGCGGGTTTTTCATGTTTTACACACGACCCGCGGACAAGCGCCGTGTGTGGGAAACGATGACGCAGCGCGGTCTTCGAGCTTTGCGTTTTCGATTCGATCCGGACGGCGCTCGCATCCTGGCGAACTTCCATCGTTCGTAGAGCTACTTCTTCTTGGAGCCGCGGTTGCGCCACGCGTCGTTGAATTCCGCAATGGTCTCGATCGTCCTAGGGTTCCAGACCATCTTGCGGAGAATCGGGGGCACGACCGTCGGAACGTGCGCCCCCGCTTCGAGAGCTTCGTTGACGTCCATCATGTGGCGCATCGAACCAACGATAATCTTGGATGCGAGGCCCTCACGGTCGAGCACGTTGCGTGTCGTCGAAATGACGGGCCGCACGTCGTATCCCATGTCGCGTACCCGGCCGCTGAAAATGCTCACGTAGGTCGCTCCGGCCAGAGCGGCGAGATACGCCTGATTCATCGCCATAAGACAAGTGACATTCGTCTTGATCCCGCGCTTCACGAGCTGGTGAAGCACGCGCAGCCCCGTCTCGCTGAACGGCACCTTAATCGTAATTCGCTCCGCGTTCCAGGCGTGGTACTGGAGCGCCTCGTCCAACATCGCGCTCTCGCTTTCCGTAGTTAGCTCGACCGACACGTCGCCCCAACTCACAGCGAGGATCTCACGAATGCGCTCCGCCAGGTTCGCGTCGGGCGCCTCCCGCGCAATGATGAGAGGGTTGGTAGTCACCCCGGAGAGCACCCCCCACGCGTAGAGATCCTTGATTTCCTTAGGGTCCGAACTGTCGATGAAAAGCGCCATGCTCTTTGTCCCCTCTTTCGATAGCACGTCGAAGCCTACGCGCCCCGCAGGATGACGGTCGCCAGCTCGAGCAACGTCGCACCATGTGCATGAGCCATCGGAGCCGTCGACGCCGAGCGCATCGGACACAGCTCGCACCGTTGGGGAGAGAATATCAGGCCTGTCCGCAGACCTGCCGCATGGCCAGCGTCAAGGTCGCCTGGGCTGTCGCCAATCATCCAGGAGTCGGCGCGGGAAGCGCCGAGGCGCTGCACCAGGGCATTCAACATGCCTGGCTTCGGCTTTCGGCACTCGCATGCCTGCACGAGCGAGGGGTCGCCGCCGGGACCGCCGATGGGATGGTGCATGCACACCTCGAGAGCCGCAATGCGAACCCCCTCGTAGGCGAGGAGCTCGATGAGCGCCTCGTTGGTGCGGCTCACGGCCTCGGCCGAGAACTGGCCTTTCGCGGGTCCGGGCTGGTTCGTCGCAATGCAGAGGAGATAGCCCGAGTCCTGGAGTGCGCGCATCCCTTCGATTGCACCCGACAAGAAGCGCAGTTGCTCCCGGTGAAAGGCGACCGACACCGTCCCCGTCTCCTCGTCGCGGACGACATCGACGATGGTCGCGTCGCGATCGAGGATCGCGATCCGCGTCACCGAACGCTCTCCCACTTCGTCGGCGCGCGCTGAAGCTTCGGATGGCTCACCAGAAGGTGCCAAACGACAGCGCAGAGGCCTTCGACGTGCGGAGTTGTCCGTTCCGCCGCAACCGTGGGGATGACGACGCATGCGTCGGCCACCTGCTTCGTGTAGCCCCCGTCGCGCCCGACGATGCCAAATACCTTTGCGTTTGCCTCGCGTGCCAGCTCGAGCGCACGAACGAGATTCACACTGACTTTCTTTTCGCGACTGCCGCCGCCGACACTGAAGACCAGAACGCCGTCTGTAGCGCGCAGCCGGGACACTCGCAACCACTCGGCAAAGCACGTCTCCCACCCCTCGTCGTTCACACGGGCCGTGAGCTCACTCACGTTGTCGGTGGGTGCGTACGACTCGATAGCGCAGAGTTTACGACACGCCGAGAATGAAAAGGCGACCGCCATTCTCGCGAACGCCCGCAAGCCCCTTGGCCAGCGCTTCGATGCTGCTTGCGTCGAGCTTGCGCACAAGCTCAATGGTTTCGGAGAGATATTGGTTTGCGAAATGGTCCATGGGAACTAAGGCCGCCGAGCTTGGGTGCGAAGGTACTGGTCGAGCTCCGCCAACCCATTGGGTGAGCCGATTTCGTAGAACCTTTCATGAGCGACGCAAGCCCGCAAGCGCCGGCGAGCCGCGAGGTCGCGCTGAAGGCTGTCCAGCCCGAACCGCTCCCCGTCGGAGAGCTCCGAGACCAACGTCCGCCGCAGCGCCGTCGCGCCGTAATCGATGTGATCGAACGCCGGGTCGCCCGTCCCCTTTGCGTAGCGGAGCACCCAGGCGCCGTCGCCGACGACGTTGGACGCGTCCCATTGGCCGGCATTGCGAAAGATCGCCATGACACCGTCGCAATCGTCGTGGGCACGCAGCATGCGCAGGGGCTCGGCGTAGTCGAACGGCAAGTAGCTGTCGCCGTACGTGACGAGAAAGGTCGAATCCAATAGAGAAAGGGCCCTTCGCACGGCGCCAGCGGTTCCCAAGAGCTCCGGGCCCTCGCTGGACCACTGCACCCGCGCTCCGAATCGCGCACCGTCGCCCACGTGGGCCCGAATCTGCTCACCGAGATAAGCGATGCACATCACGACGTCGCGAAGCCCGGCGCTCACGAGGCGCTCGAGCTGCCATTCGATGAAAGGGCGACCGGCCACCGAGAGCATCGACTTGGGCATGGTCAGCGTTCGCGGACGCATCCGGGTGGCGAGCCCTCCTGCCAGGACGACTGCTTGCACAGCGGCTCTCCTTACCACGCTCGCCGCCCCTGCCCTCCTTGACACGTGTGCCGCTGGCGGGCTAATTGCGCGATTCGTCCGCCGTCTGGATCAATTCTCGTGGTTCCCCACGGTTCGGCTGCGGGGCTCAGCCCCGCTCGCTGCCACCGGGTGTACTCAGCAAGTGAAACGCACACGAGGGCCATTAGCTCAATTGGTAGAGCAGCGGACTCTTAATCCGTTGGCTGAAGGTTCGAGTCCTTCATGGCCCACTCGTCCGCATCGAACCCCCCTCCGGTGCTAGCCCTGATGCGGCGTGCCCTGTAGAGTACGCACCCGATGTTTTCGTTGAGCGCGGCCCGAGGGGGGATGGCTCGAGCGCTCGATGCCTATCTCCTTCGCGATCGGGAGAGAGACGCTGCGCGGCGGAGCCCGTTGCAGCAGGAGCAGATTGCGCGTTACTTTGAGGCGGCCAAACGCCGCATCGCAGCAGCCGATGCGCTCCCGGAGCCGAGCGAAGCGGTAGTCGCAACGATCCTTTATCGCGATGCTGCCCTCTTGCTGATCGCGGCGCTAGGAAAGGCGAACGACGCAGGCGCCGCATTCCCCCGCACCGCCGTCGAGGCACGGGAAGCGTTCGATCGACTAACGCTGGACCGGCGAGAAGACAACGCGGGTAGCCTCGACCTGTTTCGGTCCGCCCTTCGGAGCGACGATCCGCTCGTGTTCGACAAGCTGGCAGCAGCCGACCTTGCCGGCGTGCGGGCCGCCGCTCAAGAGGTCTTGACCTGGCTACGTGCTCGGCTTGATCCGAGGCCAGTGACGCAGCTTCGCGCCACCCGGCGGCTGCGCGTTGCCGCATGGGCGCTCGGGCTCGCGGCGCTTGCCTGTTTCTCCCTTACCTCTCTCTTTTCGGCCTCGAACGTCGCCCGGGGCAAGCCGACCATCGCCAGTTCGCAATACCCCGGGACGCCGCCTGCCACCGGCGCGACCAACGGACAAGTGGAACCATCGTACGGAGCCCACACCAACGTGGAGGACGAGCCGTGGATCCAGGTCGACCTGGAGAAACCTTATGCCGTGAAGGAAGTGCGCGTCTACAATCGTGCCGACGGCTGGGTGGATGAAGGGCTGCCTCTCGTTCTGGAATTCTCGTTGGATGGCAGCACGTGGAAAGAGATCGACCGCCGCACGACGCCCTATTCGCAGGCCGCGCCTTGGATTGCAAAGCCACACCGCGCTCGAGCACGCTACGTTCGGTTGAGAGTTCCGCGACACGGTTACATTGCCATCAGCGAAATTGAGGTCTTCGCGTGAGGGGATCAAAGCTGCTGCGGGCATCGCGGGAGTGACGTGTCGGGGCTGTTCGAGCTCGCCTTTTTGAGCCTCTACGCGCTGGTCGCGGCGATTGCCATCGCGACACGGCTGCAATACGGCAGTCGCGCCGAGACCCTTCTTGCTACCGTCATCCTGGGCAACGCCCTCGTCCTCGTGCCGATCCACGTTTTGGGCCTGACCCATTCTCTCACTGCGAGGCACCTTGCGCTGGCCTCCGTCGTGACGTCATCGGCGGCGTTGGGAGCATCCTTCGTGGGAGTCTCAGCGGCTCGGCGACACCTGAAGGATATCGGCGGGTCGCTGCTTGCTTCGATTTGGGGTGGTCGCTGTTCTCGCGATTCTCCCGTGGACAGCTTGGCTCTCCTACCTCGCCCCGTCCGATTCCTGGGACGGGATTTGGTACCACGAGACCATGGTCGGTTACGCGATTCAAAATCATGGCTATGCGCCGATCGCGTTGCCTGCAAACCTGCTCCAGCAAGCGAACGGGTACCCGCGTAACTGCGAGATGACCAACCTATGGTTTGTCATCTTCAGCGACCGAAAGCTCCTCGAAGCGCCGCAGTCGTTCGTGGCCGTGGCGCTCATCCTGGCGATGTACTCGATCGCGCGACGCTTCACCGAGGATCGTGTGACCGCGATCGGGCTCGGTTGCGCCCTGCCCCTCATTCCCGGCGCCGCGCTCGAGCTCCGCAGCACGTACATCGATGTTCACGTGACCACGTTTCTGCTAGCGGCCGTGCACTTCGTCGTCTCCCGCAAACGCATGCGCATCCGGGACGCATGGATGGCGAGCGTGGCCCTCGCGCTTTTGCTCGGTTCGAAAGGCATAGCGCTGGCGTGGGTGCCCTTGCTCGCCTTGCCGGCTACCGTGCGGCTGCTCGCCGAAGAGCGGCGCGGACGGCTCGGCCCCGCGATCGCGACCATAACAGGCGGGGCGGCCCTGATCGCGGCCATGGGCGCCCTTACTTACGCTCGCAATTGGATTCACTATCACAATCCGCTGTGGCCTCTCGCGTACGACAATGCTCGTTTTCACATCCATTGGGCGGGCGTCTTCGCGCTCGACAGCATGGATGTGAATAAGCCGCTCAAAGAAGTCTATACGACGATCGCCAGCGTGCCGGTTCCCGGCCATGACTTTGCCGACACGCGCGTGTACGGCTACGGTTTCGCCGTCCCGTTCCTCCTTTTGCCACTCGGCGCCGTGATTGTGGGCGCGCTCTTGTTCGTAGGGCTTCGCTGGGCACTCGAGCGCCTCGTTCGCTCAGGCATCAGGGGTGTAGACGGTCGAACGCCCTGCGCCATCGTGCTGGCGGGAATCTTTTTCGCGATGGTCTACTTGTCGCCTGGCCTTTGGCTGTCGCGCTACAACATTCATCTGGTCGCGGGCTTGCTTTTCTTGGTCGCATGGGCGACCGGCTACGCGCGCGCTCCACGACTCGGAGACGCGACTGCCAGCGTCTCGATCATCTTCTCTCTGGTGAGCCTTTGGTGGGCGCAGCCGGGCTGGGGCTTCGACATCCAGTCGGCACTCGAGTTCGCCAAGCTACGACCGGACCGACGCGCCCTGCATGCTGCGGCGGAGTGGTCGATCGATGACCCGGTGGCCGAGGCCCGGGAACGTGAACTCGGCCCGGGCGCCGTGCTCGCCTTCACGGACGACGTAGCATTTCCTGGTCAGCTCTGGAACGAGCACTACTCCAATCGCCTTGAGTACGTGCCCGGTGAGCTCGGGGGTGAAGGCGCGCTCGAGCGTCTCGATCAGATTCACGCTCGCTGGTTCACGGTCGGCCCCCAGAGCGCGCTGTACGGCACGATTCGCGCCCACCCCGAGCGCTGGCAGGAAGTCGGTCGTGCGACCCGCACGGCGAGCCCTCCCATCGCCTTTCGGCGCGTTGGCTCCTGAGAGCGTGTGCTATGGGGTCGTCCATGCGCGCGTTTCGACTTTGGCCGTTTTCGATCGCCGTCGGCCTTGCCAGCTTTGCCACGATCGCTCTCGAACTCCTGCTGACGCGCATCTTCAGCGTTACCATGTATTACCACTTCGCCTACATGGTCATCTCGTTGGCCCTTCTTGGCATTGCGATCTCAGGCGTTGCGATTTACGTATTGCCAAAGATTTTTTCGCTGAAGCGCGTCAGCCTGCTCGCAGCGCTATTCATGCTCCTGTTCGCGTTGGCGACGCTATGGGGACTCGACACGGCCGTTTCGAATCCCATTCGTCTGTCTCAGTGGCAAAACGAGACGGACAAACTGGTCAAGGTGTACCTCGCGGTGGGCCTTCCCTTCCTCTGCTCCGGCTTTGCGCTGTCGCTTGCTATCGCCGCCGCCCGCGATCGAATCGGCGTCGTCTACGCTTGCGATCTGATCGGTGCGGGTCTCGGGTGCCTCTTTGTCATTCCGGCCCTGAGCCTTCTCGGCGGCCCTGGCGCCGTGATTGCGGTGTCCACCGTCGGGGCCATCGCCGCGGCTCTTTTTGCGGTCTCCGCCTTGGAGACTATGCGCCGCTCCGTGCGGATCGCGCTCGTCGGTGTTGCCGGTTTTCTCGCGATCGCGACTCTGAGCATGGCGACCAGCGAGCGGCAGAGTCCTCACTTCAGTCTGGCGCGCAACCCAGAGAAGTTTCTCGGCGGACGCGAGATCTTGTTCGAGGAATGGAACGCGTTGTCTCAAATTACCGTGGGTCCCGAGAACTCCCTCCATCACTGGATCTTCATCGACTCGGACGCGGCAACACGGATCTGGTCGGGTCAAGTGAAGCAGAACAACTTCGAGTCGACCCGTGGCCCCGGCGAAGTACGCGTTGCGTCCCTCGTGTATTCGATAAGGCACGACGGCACCGCCCTTATCGTGGGCCCAGGCGGCGGATCCGACGTGATCTCCGCTCTGTACTACGGAGTACCCCGCGTCGTGGGCGTCGAGGTCAATCCAATCATCGTGCGATCCGTCATGCACGACAAGTTCGCTGACTACTCCGGCCACTTGTACGACGACCCGCGCGTGCATGTGGTTGTGGACGAAGGGCGCAGCTTCATCCGCCGTTCCGACGAACCCTACCAGTCGATTCAAGCGACACTGATTGATACGTGGGCCGCTTCGACGTCCGGCGCGTTCACGCTGACCGAAAATAATCTCTACACGGTCGAAGCCTTCGGCGAGTTTCTGGACCATCTCCGTCCAGACGGCGTGCTGACGGTGACTCGCTGGTACGATGCGGGGTCTCCGAAGGAATTCTTGAGGCTGGTGTCGATCGCGCGAGCCACGCTCGAGCGCCGCGGCGTTTCGGCCAGCGATATCAACGCCCACATCATTTTGGCAACCGACAACGAGCGCCGGGCCACGCTGCTGCTGTGCAAAGCGCCATTTTCCGCCGCGGATCTCCAGAAGATCGGCGATACGACGCGAGCCCAAGGCCTCTCGCTGCTCTACGCGCCGCCCCCCCTTCAACAAGACGGCGCTCGAGGTCGCGATTCAACGCTTGCCGCGCTTGTCGATGCGCCTTCGGCCGACGCCTTTCTCTCCGGTCTGCCTTACAACGCGACCGCACCGAGCGACGACAAGCCGTTCTTCTTTTTTACGAAGCGCCCTGGTGAGATGGCGGACGTACTCGGGCAGCTCACGCACCTCGAACGCAACAATCTCGGCATCGCCATTCTGGTAATTTTGCTCGGCGTTTCGTCGGCGCTCACTCTCTTGCTCGTCGTCGCGCCGCTCGTCGTATTTCGTGGAGGGGCGCTCAAGTCCAAGCCGGGGCCGAAGCTGCTCCTTCTCGCCTACTTCTTGTCGCTCGGCTTTGGCTTCATTCTGGTCGAGATCGGTTTCATGCAGCGCTTCGTGCTGTTTCTGGGACATCCGATTTACGCACTGGCGGTCGTTCTGTCCGTGCTTCTGGCCTCGTCCGGCGCGGGAAGCGCCCTCTCAGGATGGGGGTGCGAACGATTTGGCATCCGTGGATTCGTGCGCCGAAGCGTGCTCGCCCTTTCCGCGGTTCTCGTTGTGTATGCCGTGGGGCTCGGTCCGCTCTTTCATGCACTGCTCGGTCTCGTGCTTCCGTTGCGCGTCGTCATTGCGGCGCTGCTCGTGCTCGTCCCCGGGTTGCTCATGGGGGCTCTCTTGCCGAGCGGGGTTCGGACCGCGACTGCGCTCAGTGCCGACATGGTCCCTTGGGTGTGGGGAATCAACGGCGCGGCGAGCGTCGTGGGGTCGATTCTGGCGATGATTCTCTCGATGAACTACGGGTTCACGATCGCGCTATTTGCCGGAATGCTTGTCTACTTTGCGGGAATGCTGGCGCTGCCCGACACCGAGCGGCAGGCCGAAGAGCTGCGCTCTGCAGCGCCTGCTGCTGCGGCCTAGCGAAAAACCCAGTTCACCTGAACGCGTTGGGCGCACGCTCGGCGAGCGACGCGTTGGGCGCACGCTCGGCGGTCGGCGTTTCGGTGCTCAGAAGCGGCGGGGCCCGGTCGGTGGGCTCCGTGCGATCGATTGCATCAGGACCCAGCGGGGCTCGCGTTTCGGATTGGCTGCGTGGGCCCGCTGGCCCGGTTCAAGCAGTTGGCGGCCCGCCCACCGACCACCCCACCGCCTCTTCCGCTCCGAAACGCCGGCCGCCCGAGCTCTGGCGAACTGTGCTCGGTACTTTTTGCGCAGGCTTAGATCAGGCCCTGTCGCTTCGCGATCTTCTGTGCGCCGACAACCAAATCCTCGAAGGCCTGCCGCCCGAGGAGCGAACCCTGCTCACTTTCAATGAGCGCAGCGAGCCTTCGCACGTCTGCGTGCAACTTCAAGAGCTCTTTCGTGGTCGTCGCCCGTCGCTGATTGCGAAACACATCTCGAAGCTTCAAAATTACGCCGCGTGGTCGGCCGCGGTGTATCAGAGGATCGTGTCCGTTGACATCACTCAGGCTCCTCTGAAGACGATAAGGCTTCGCTTCAAACGCAAACCATTTCGCCGAAGGACGGACCACAACGAGTCCAAGCTCGAACGGCATGTTGAAACGCGGACATCCTTTCGAAAGGGTCACGCATGATAAGTCGTGCACTGAGCTCGAGCATCGCGAGATGATCTTTCGCAGCCGTTCGAGCCGATATTCATGCTGCGGTAGTTCAAGCACACTGCGAGCCGTGAAACCTAGCCCTGCAAGACCGGCTACGTACGCAACGAGCAGATCCCGGTACATACCCTTCCGCTCGAAGGGCATGTTCAGGAACACATTTGTTGTTGCGCCCCGAGCCACCCGTCACCAAGTCCACGCGCCGACGAACCCCAGCGCGCACCCGTCAGCTGACGGCCTTGTCAACGAGAGCCTCGATCTCTTTCGAGCGCTGCGCGCCGACGCCAAAGGTCTTCTCGGTGCGCCCGGGTGACGTCGGCCGGCTGATCACAACCGGCATCGGTCGACCGTGGCTCGGCGAGGTTCGCCTCGCCGCCTTCTTGGACTTGGATGTCTTCCGGGCGCTTGCAACCGAGCGACTCATGTTCAAATCATAGCTCTGAAGCGATTTCGTGGCCAACCACTGTTGCTCGGTGGTCCTGAAGCGCGGATACGCGGTTGCCCGACTGGAAATCGGCCGCCTTTTCGACTTCGGACGGTCGAGCCGGCTCTACCGGTAGTCGACTCGCTGGCATCGGCCGTTTCTCGCTTCTCGACGAGCGCGTCGACCGGAGCAGTGCGATGTAGAGAGCAACGAGCAGAAGGTTGCGCGCGACGATGCACAGCACCGCGACCTTGTGGCCGGGCTCGACCATCTCGAGCGCGGCGGCCGTGTACGGGTACTCGACGGTCGTGAGCCCGGCGGCCAGCACCGCGGCCGCCCGCGTGAGCGGACCGGTCGCCACGAGCGGAAGCAGCGGCACAAGCCACAGGGCGAACTGCGGGGATAGGACCTTGCCCCCAATCATGAATCCGAGGACAGTGGCCGTTGCTACCCGCAGGCCGATTGCGCCATTGCGGTCGTTGGGGCCTCCCAGCCCCGTGAACCATCCGCGCACGGGAGGAATCAGGATGCACGCGAGCGTGGCGACGGTCGAGATCTTGACGAATACGGTGGCCGCCGGCCCACCGACGTGGAAGGCCCCGAAGTTGTGCTCGGGTTTGGCGGGAGAGATGTGCAGCAAATCGAGCACGAAGGCGAGCGAGGCCCACGTGGAACCGACTTCGATCCCTCGTGCGCCATGATACTCGAGAAAGCGCGCGACGAGCCGGCCTGCCCTCGGCACAAAGGGCCCAACGACCGCGGCTACGCCAAGGCCCGTAAAGCAGGCAACGCGCGCCGCGCCGAGCAAGCCTGCGCGGCGGTAGGCCCGTATCGCCGCGAGGGGCGCAAGCGCCAGCGGCCAGAGCTTGACTGCGGCGGCGGCGCCAAGAAGCGCGGAGCCCCAGCCTTCATAGCGACCGTAGAGGAGGTAGAGCGCCGCGATTGAGAGCGCGGCAGGAGCCAGATCGAATCGCGAGTAGATAACCGGAAAGAGCGCCGTCGATACAACGAGGTAGCCGAGCGCAGCGCGAATGGGGAACCCGGCGCTTTGTGGTCGAAGCCTGCGCGCCCACGCCACGACCAAGAGACACGACGCGAGGTCGAGGAGGCCCATTTCGTAAGCGAAGGCGTGTGAGTAGTCTTCGCCCCCGTCGGAGAAGAGATACGGGAGCAAGAAGAGGCACAATGCCCCCGGCGGATACTCGGGAGCGAAGCCGACGTACGGGGCGGCGCCCGACGCCCAGCTTCGCGCGTACGAGTGATAGAGGCCCACGTCGTAGCCGCTGCCCCACCCCAGGTGTTTGATCTGCGCAGCGCGCACAAGGAGCAGCGCGCACGCGGCGCCGAAGTACGTGACGTAGGTGACGATGCGGGAAGAGGGCGGAGGAAAGCGCAAGGACTCGATGAATAGATCAGGATGCGGCCCTTGTATGTAGCGGGGAAGCGCCTGACGTTCGACCAGAAATCTTCGCGTCCCCGGTGGCACGGTTTGCACCGTCGGCCCCCTCCGACGATACTCGAAGGACCGGAGGCCCCCACCATGAAGCAAACCCACCAGCTGACCGCCATCATCGAGCGCGAGGGGGAGGGGTACGTCGCTCTCTGCGCCGAGCTCGACATCGCAAGTCAGGGCGAAACGGTCGAATCCGCGCGCCGCAACCTTGTCGAGGCGGTTGAGCTGTTTCTGGAGACCGCCGACCCTCAGGAGCTCGCAAACCGCCTCCACGGGGAGGTTTTCGTGACGCGGCTCGAGGTCGCTGTTGGGTAGGTTGCGGGTACTTTCGGGTCGCGACGTCTGCGCCATCTTGACCGCCCACGCCTTCGTGCAGGTACGACAGCGAGGAAGTCACGTGGTCACGCAGTGGCGGGTCGAAGGTTCCACAGTGACAGTGCCGATTCCCGATCACTTGGAGCTTCGCATCGGCACACTGCAGTCGATCATTCGGCAGAGCGGCCTTGCACGGACCCTATTCGAAACGGAGTAGTCGAGTAGTTGGCGCCCTAGACAAGGCTGCGAAGGCGTGCGTGCTTTTGCTCATCCGCGCGCCCCCCGCGTACGCGGTCTCGCGTGTCAATTTAGCCGGGGTCTGGCAATTGCGAAGCGACGTCGCACCGGCGAGGGCCGCCAGCCCAGCGACGAGGAAGTAGTAGTTCGCGAATGCCCACTTGGCGAAGAAGAAGAACGTGAAGTACGTGAGGGCCACCGCGCACCCGAAGAGGGCAGCGCGCTTGGTGGGCGCCTTTGGATCCAACGGGTCGATGGCGCGTGCGCGAAGGATCGTCACGCCCACCACGGCAGCCGCGGTGACGGTCGAGACGACCGTGGGAAAGGTCGCGCCGAACGTGGACTTGTACCAAACCGCAACGCAGAGGGCATCGTCACGGGCGGGGACCGCAAGCATGAAATCGACGGTGCTGCGCTTGAGTGCCGCAAGATCCCAGATAGCGAAAGGGGCAATTCCAACTGTGGCGGTCCCGAGCATTGCCATCCATTCGCGCGGCCGGAAGCCGAGCGCAAAGCCGGCCAGCGGAACGAGCCAAAACATGCTCTGTTTCGAGGTAACCGCGAGTCCCACCAGCGCGGCACTGGCCAGCCGGTGCCCGCGAACGAATGCGGCCGCAGCCAGGCAGATCAGCACCAGCTGCACCGGATCGATCCAGGATAGCTCGAGGATGAAGGCAAGCGGCGGCATGAGCCAGACAAAGAGGGCTGGCGCGTCTTCGACGAGCGAAGCAAGAGAGGAGTCGGCGACTCGGGTTGGATCGCGCGTGATCATCCGCAGCGACGCGCCCGTAACCAGGACGGCGATCAGCATCGCGTAACGCACGTCCCTACCGACCCACAGCCCGATCGCGCCGGCGTAGAGCGCCCCTGGCGCGTACACATAGGGAACGTACGCGAATGCGTGATCGGGTGTCGTGGCCGGTACCGAGACGGAGGCATACGGGTTGGCCCCGCGAAGAAGCGCCTGCGCTCCTTGCATCTGAACGTCCCAAACGTCAATGCCGGGCGCCGGCGAGATGTGGATGATCGCGATGCCCGAGAGGATGGTCATTGCGCCGAAGGCCGCGAAGCGCACGTGGCGGACCGTTTGTGAATCGCGCTTCACTCCGACAAACGGCAGATACGTGAGAAGGAGCGCAATCGATACGACCTCGGCGGCGCGCAGAACTACCAGCGACGACTGAGCATGGGCGAGAATCTTGGGATCCAGGAGCGCGGTGATGGGCATGCTCGCCAGCGCGCACGCGATGCAGACGAGAACGAGCACTGGGCGCACCGCCATGGTCGTCTCGTAAGCTCGCAATCGGGCCACAAAGCGCCAGGCAAGCGCCGCGAGCGCGAGCGCGAGGCATACGAGAGCCGGGCCCAAGTACCGCCCGTGGCTGATCTCGTTGGCGAAGCTTACGAGAAAGCTCACCAGAAGAAGGACCAAGAACTCCGAGGGTAGCGCCACCGCGGCCTGTATACTCGTACGTCAGCCCGGCGAGAACGCCAGGCTCAAGCGAACGAGGGACCATTCGCTACCGGCTTTAGGGCGCGAACCGACGCGTGATTCAGGACCCACGTTTGGAAAGCGGGCGCCTCTTCCACGGCGGACGAACTGCCGCAGCGCTCACTGTCCTCGCGGCGTACGCAAAAAGGCCCGGCACGTTGACTGACGAACTCTGGTGGTCGTAGCGGACGTGGACCGGCACTTCGGCAATGCGAAAGCCGTACATCANGGAATGCATGGGTGTCTGGGTAGTTCTCGAGGGGGAGCGCCTCGAGCACCCGTCGGTGGTACGCACGCATGCCGCTATGCCACTCGCCAAGCGTGAGGCCAAACCAGAGGTTTTCGAACAGAGTCAGTGCTCGGTTGCCTAGATATCGATAGAGCGGCATTCCACCTGCGAGACATTCCGCTCGGCTGCGGATGCGATTCGCCTGAATGACGTCGAACTGATCGCGCTCGATATACGCGACGAGCAAGTCCACGACAGAAGGGTCGTACTGAAAGTCCGGGTGGACCTCGACGACGGCGTCAGCCCCGTCCGCGAGCGCCGCTCGGTACAAGCGCTTCAGATTCCCGCCGTAGCCGTAGTTGCGATCGTGGGTCATCACGGTGAGGCCAAGTCTGCGCGCAACAGCCTCGGTGCCATCTTCGCTGCGATTATTTCCAAGAAGAATGTGGGACCGATATTTCTCTGGAAGCGCTCTGACGGTCTGCTCCAGCGTCTGCTCGACGTTGTACGCCGGCATGGCGATGACAACTTTCATGGCGCCTCGGAGTGTCCGGCGGGGCGTGCGTGTCGGTGGTCGTTCATTGGGTCGCGCCTGATTACTCAATTTACGCCGCGCGCGCGACGCCCGGACTCGAGTGAGGCTTTCGGGCGGCCATCACCAAGATGGCTCCCTTGCCGGCGAGAGCCCCCACGGCTGTCAATGGACCTGCCAAGGTTGTGATCAGCGTACCGGCCGCAAATTGGCCCCATTTCGAGGCCATGCCGGCGCGCGATGGCCGTCCCGTCAACTGGTCGAAGAAGACATTTGGCTCGTGCCACAGACAGTTGAGAGCACTCTGCGTCCAGCCAAAGACGTCGAGTTCGACCTCCAGGTCGAACCGTCTCAAAATCTGCAGCCCCGCGTTCTGAAGGAGCCGGGTCAAAGAGCGCGGCCCAAAGTGGTAAAGATGACGCGGCACATCCAGGTGAAACCACTTGGGACCAAAGATGCGCGCCTGCAGGCCCTCGGCGTTCGGAAATGCCGCCCGGCTCGAGCAATTGCACCGCGTCCCGGACGAGCTCCCGCGGAGACCGCATGTGCTCGAGGCTGTGCCACGCTGTGACACACGCGAAAGGGCGTAGTTTCGTCGCGTCGTCGAGAGCGGTGCAGACCTCGATCCCCGCCGCGCGGGCAAGCGATGGATTCGTCTCCGTTCCCGCTACTTCCCAACCGGTGCCTCGTGCGGACACCAAGAACGCGCCATCGCCGCATCCAACATCGAGCAAGCGGCGCCCGGCACCGGGACCTGCAACCTGCCGGAGGAATCGCAATCGGCGATTCACGCAGTACCGGGCCGTAAAGCCGTGCCGTCCTCCGTGATAGGCCGGGCCATAGTAGGGCGACAGATCGTCAGGTTGCGGGACGGTCTTGCCGAGGCCGCAGCTCGGACATCCAACGATCGCAAAGCTCTCGCGCGTCTGCGGGTCGATGACGTTCGGCAGCCTTTCGATCAGCTCTTCGCCACATGCCTCGCACTTGCTTCGCGTTTCGGTGGACCCGGAATTGCTCATCTCGCTCCTACGATTCCCGGCGCGGGTCGCTCGGCGTGTGAGCGGCAGCGGCCGCCGCTGCGCAGCAGAGGGCTCCCACAATCATCATGTAATAATTGCAGAATGCCTGCTTGGCGAACGCAAAGAAAGACAGGAAGAGGAGTGCTGCGGCGCCCGCGAAACCAGAAGGCGTGCGGGGAGAACGCAAGATGGCGATCAATGCCGCCGGTACCAACATGACGAAGCTCATTGAAGTGCGGGCCTTCCAGCCTTTTTCGGTCGCCCACGCGAGGTAGCTTAGAGCATCGGGACGAAGGGGCTGCTTGGACTGAAACGCGATCACCGACTCGAAGAAAGCATGTGGGTTCCAGAGGAGCCACGGCAGGGTGAGTACCGCCGCGATCACCACCGCCCTCGCGAGGAGCCCTAAGTAAGATCGCAGGTCGGGTTTTCGTTGGAGAAGGAACGCGAACGGCATGACGAAGATAGTGTACTGCTTGACGGCCAGAAGGAGTCCGAGCGCCAGCGCGAGCAACTTCGGGGTTCGGCAGGCTGCGAATACACAGAATGAAAGGAGCAGGATCACCTGCGGTTCGGTCCAGCCCTGCTCGAGGACAAGCAGAAGGCGAGGCGAAAACCAGAACACCGAAGCAGCCAGCGTCGCTAACGGGCCGGGGCGAGCATAGGCCATGAACGCTCCGGCGAAAGTTGTCGCTAGAACGTTGGTGTACCGGTAGTCCCCGAAGAAATTGCCCAGCCAAGCCAAGATCAAGCTCAATGGAGGATACGGGTACCCAACGAGCACGCGATCGTAGGTCGCGAGCCCTGGGGCGTACCACTGCGTCGACCCGTAGATGTTCGGCATCGTGATCGCATAGGGGTCGACGTGCTGCGCGAGCGCAGCGAACGCTTCGGAGTGCCAGGAATAAACATCGATGCGCGGGGGGCGCGACGCGTTGACGGTCCACAGGGCAAGCGTCAGGTGGATAGCGAAGAGAATGGGCACGACGACGCTGCGAGCAGTTCGCCCGCCCATCACTCCGATGCCCACGAGAAGCGCCGCGAGGAGGAGGGCGAACTGGACCTCGAGGCTGCTCCAGAACGGCGTTCGAATGTAGATGCCCGGCGGGGCGCCTACCATCAGTGCAAGTTGGAAGGCAACCCCGACGCTCAGGACGCGTGCAACCGGGACCACGCGCGGGCCCGTGACCGTCGGAAGCGAGATTGTCACATAGCGGATCGGCTCGGGTCCGTAAGCCCCGTTGTTCAACTGCAGCGCGTAGCCAAGCGTTACGGCCGCTAGGAGAAATAGTGAAGGCGCGAGTAGGCCGTCGGTGCGACGCGAAGCAACCCATCGCCGCGCAAACGCCGGGACCTTGCTTGGATCGCCCCCTGCTTGGGAGACGTGGTCGTCGCCGTTCGCCATCGAGAGCCACCGGGGACTTACCCGCCCGAAGTATGGCTAGTCAAGGGCGCGGGCTAGAGCTTGGCCGTCGCCGCCGATGAGAATTGGCCGAGCTTGCCGCGGCCGTACCTCGTTAGTATGAACGAGCGGTGCCGACGTCGTTGCGTCCCCTCATCGCCGGTATCGCGTTTCGGAGCTGCCTGCATTTGACGGGACAGCTCCCGCCGAAGGGGTCCGAAATGCACCTCGTCATCCGAGGTTCGAAGCCGCTGAACCGCGCGCGAAGGAGCTAGCTCGTGCGCAACGCGGGGAGGCCGCTTTGGACTGCCTCTTGGACGGCACGATTCCGATCCGCAATCCAAAACTTGCAGGACATAGCCACGTTAGTCAGGGGGAGCGTTCCGCTCGGTTTGCGCGAAGCTCTCGCGGCGTATTTCACGTGGCGCTTTCCGCTAGTCCTTTTGTTGACTTTCGGGCGGAGCAACTTGCCCCTTGGCCCCGGTACACGTAACAATTCGCTGGAGGGTCTGGATACTCCGCTCGTCGCTTGGCACCGGTGGGACAGCGGCTGGTACCTACGAATCATCGAACAAGGCTATCAATATATTCGGCCAGGAAGCGGAAATTGCCAATCCTCGATTGCCTTCTTTCCCTTGTTTCCTCTTCTTTCGCGGGCCTTGTCAAGGGTCGGAGTGCCGATGCTATGGGCCAACGTACTCATAGCGAATGTGGCAACGGTCTTCGCTCTCTGGGGACTGTGGGGACTCGCGCGGCGTTTCGTTAGCGGCGAGGACGGTGCTCGGCGCGCGCTCATTGCTTTGCTGGTCTTTCCGACAAGTATTTTCCTGT
>WNFJ01034981.1_pt1 | contig 22621 bp, 26 predicted proteins | sample 5400461 | NCBI WGS metagenome assembly WNFJ01 (sample SAMN13153349, study PRJNA577476) | soil metagenome | isolation source: 115 cm saprolite on Douglas fir-dominated hillslope | place: USA:California | collected 2013-09-17
CTACAACCCGGCCACCACCGCCAACCCCAACGAGGCCGTCATGCCAGGCTTCGGCTGCGCCAACGCCTACAATTTTGGCCAGATGCTGGCGCGGCCGCGCGACGCGGCGGTCGGCCGCTCGCCTGGCCCGGCCGACGCCACGGTCAATGCCGCGGCAATCGCCCGCTATCGCGAAGGCAAGGTCAAGGCGCTCGATACCAGCGGCATCACCGGCGGCATGGCGGGCGGTAGTGGTGGCGTCGGCGTCGGCGGCTCCGGCGGCGGCGGCGCAGCCACGGGCGTCACGAACTGAGGACGCCGGCATGTCCGCAACCGCCAACCTGCAGCGCGCCGCGGGGCACCCTGTCGGCGGACGATATCTTTGCTGCCTTTCGCGGCCTAGCTCTACCGCCTGTTCGAGCCCTTTGGTGGCGTATCGGCCTACATCCAGAGCTAACGGCTGTCGCGCGTCTTCACCGCTCTAATGAACCCGATGTAAAACCATCGGAAGACTTCCGAAATCGCCTATGAATGGGGGTTCGGCAGCGAAGCTCATTTAAACCGCGCCTTCCGCAAGACCTTCGGCGTGGCGCCGCGCGAAACGCGGCCGATCACGCGGGAGACCGCCTCCGCCCGCCGGCCTTCAGGACTGGCTGCTGCGGCTCCGTCAGCCCCAGGATCCGCTGCCTCCAGTTCACGCTGAAGAGGACGGCGTCGTCACTACTACGCCGGGCCCTCTCAGGCGGGAGTAGCCGACAACATCCGCAGCGAGGACAAGGCACGCACGCCTACGCAGGTTACGGCCATACGACGCTCTGGTAACGAAGGCGGCAATCCACGAACGTCGCAAAGTACGCCGCCACCTTTGTCGAATGTTCAAGATTTCGTGGACCGGCTGGCATTGTCGACTGTGGCGGTTTTGCAAGTGTCGAGGTTAAGCAGTGAATGCTTCGAGGCGGCGACTACAAAGACGGCGCGGTGGAGTGTCGTGCACATAGTCAATGAACATGCCCGGCGCACGTTGGCACGGCGGGGCTCATGACTAACGTAAGCGGCAATTCGTTCTTTCAATACGCCTTCCCAGTTGGATAGGTCGCAAAGGTCGGCACGGCAGGATCCATGTGGTCCCACGGCTGCGCACTCTTGACGAATATGTTGGCTTCAGGCCGAAACCAGCTCGCATCATCGAACGTGCAGACTCGGACGCCGACGATGTCGGGCCGAGTCGAAACCTGCACGTAGAGCGGAGTGCCACATTCGCCGCAGAAAACGCGTGTAATGTCGTTCCCGGAGTCGGCCTTAGCGATGTAGCGCTTTGGTGCGCCGCGCCGGATTGAGTTGCATCGCCGCGCATGCCATGGGCATGGACGATACTTCGGGTGGCCGTTCGCCGGCCTCGATCAGGGCTACCGGGCAGGAGGGATCTTCGGAGAGGCGCGATGCGATCACAGCACCGGCAGAGCCGCCACCGACTACTACAAAATCGAAAGTTCCCGACATCCTGCCCCCGCGCTTGTTGTTCCAAACCGACGTTCCCCGGATGAACACTCGGAACGGCAGAAACGGTAGCATTCCGCCGGTTTGCGGAGAAGCCGTGCGTGGTTCGCGATGCTTCCAACAATTCGCGCCTGCGGGAGCACCGCAAGCAGCGGTTTGAGCCGACACTAGCGCGCCACAGTGGCCGGCTGGTCAAGCTGCCGACGGCGCGCTGGTCGAGTTTTCCAGCGCCGTTGACGCCCTTGGCGCTGCCATCTAGTTCCAGCAGGCCATGGCCGATGCCAACCGTGATCAACCCGATGTCTGCCGAGCTCGCGATGCGTTCTCTCGCGCCGTTTGTCTCCAAAGCGCATGGCTGCGATGAATTGGTACGGAAGATAATCCATTGATTGGTGGTCCTTCCAAGGGCCGAGGACACTATTCCTCGTCATCAATATCGATATCGAATTCGACTGTCGCCGCTTCGACAAAGGCTCCCAGTTCCTGACGCAGTTCGTTGTAGATGTCGTCGTCAATATCCCCCGCACCAAGCGTCAACACGAAGACCGCCGACAGTTCTGGCACCTCATCCAAAGAGCCGTAAGGGTACAAATAGAGGTCCCGCACGTACGGGCGTACGTAGACACGGAGATCTTCGCCGTCGAATCCAACTCCACGAAACGGCCGGGTATCGCAATCGGGTCCTTGGCTGCCGATGCGCTCGGCTGGCAGTGCGCACTGAAGGCACCGTTGAGGGGGCGAGGCTCTAGGGCCGTTTACGTTTCCCGCCCTCCCGCTGTAAGCCCCTGAATTTTCGCAGTTGTTGCAGGCCGCCCCTGGGCACCATTCCCTTTTGCCCTTTAAAGATATCAGCGGGTTAGACCCCGTTTCTGTCGCGCCGTTCTCGGCCGCGATTGTCGCCCCGGCCTTGCGAAGACCGTGGGCCGAGCAGTGCTGCAGGCCTGCCTCGTTGCACCAAGCTCGGAACTTGTTGCCGAAGCCGGCCGCCGTAAAGGGCTGGCCGAAGCTGGTCACGAGAAACGCAAGCGTGCCCGACGGCGTCGCATCGATCACCGCGCGCAGGGCCGGCAGGATCGGCAGCACATGCCACTTGGGGGCCGCCGACTTTTTGCGGCCAAGCGCGCGACTATTGGCTCCCTTCTTCTCGGAGATGTGCGGCGCGCCCCCGCGCTCCATCTGGCGGCCGAGCTCGACTACCTCCGAGCGGCGCACGTCGGTGTAGAGCAGGAGCGCCAGCGCGAGCCGCGCCTTACTACCAATAGGGTGCTTGCGCTCGAATTGGTGCACCTCGTCGATCGTCCAGGTATGGAATACCCCACTGACGGCCGACGAGGTCAGCAAACTGGCCGATTACGCAAAAAGAACCGACGTCAAATAGGGCGTCACCAAGTGGGCGATCATCGCTGCGGACAACCTGACCTTTGGACTGACTCGCATGTACATGGCGCTAACGGAAGATTATCACGTTACCACAAACGTTTTTGGCGATGCCATTAAGGCCGACGACTGGCTTGGTCTCGGCGTCGAGATGGAACAGATTCTCAGGCAGACTGTCGATTGAGGCATTCGGCTGCGGCGGCCGCCTGCGAGATCTGCGATTGGAGCGACCGCCACCGAAGATCGCCCCCTTAAGAGCGGTCTAGTCATCTTGGCCGCCACCGACATGGGCAAGCTCAAATGTCGGTTAGCTCCGGAGATTGGCGTCACATGCGGAGCGCACCTCTCGATAGAAGGCAGCGAGCGAGAACGGTTTGTAAATGATCTTCACCCCAGCTTCCTGTAGATCGGCGGCGAGGTCGCTTTCCTCCAAATGACCTGTCATCAGAATGCAGGCACCTGGACCGCCAGGCCGCTCGATCGCCGAGCGGACCAGATCAACGCCATTTCCGTCCGGCAGGCGCGCGTCCGAGATGAGGATGTCGATCGGCGCAGCGTCGTCGTCTAGGGCATGCGTCGCCTGCTCGTAACACGATGCCGTGACCACGAGTTCGCCGCGGCGGCGGAGATAGCCCGCCACCTCGGCAAGAATTTCCGGTTCGTCCTCGACGACGAGGAGGCGGACCAATGGCCTTGTTGTCATGTTCTTCTTCCTCTCAAACTAGGAGGGGCGTTCGGTGCCCTCGATGACGCGATTTAGCAGGCGGAGCAGTACAGGCTTGTCGATGACCGAGCAGGCCGGTAGGTCGGCGACGGCCTTGAGTTCGTTGGCCAACCGTACGCGATCGTGGTTGCCAGACATCGGGATCCATCTGGCGCCTGGCATTGTTGCCGTAGAAGGTCACGCCGTCTCCGTCCGGCAACTGCACGTCCGAGAGGACGGCGTCAGGCACGGCTCCATCCAACGCCTCACCTGCCTCGGAAATCGAAGCGCAGGTTGTGACGCGGTGGCGCCGTCGCAACATGTACTCGAGAATTTCGGCACGCTGTTCGACGTCGTCTTCTATCAGCAGGATGTGCGTTGTGATCGGCCAGGTTCCTTCTTGGTTGCGGCTGTAGGCACGTGTGAACTGTCCAGATGTTGCCGAGCGCTTCAAGCGGCCGTCGCCGCCGTTGCGACGGCCATCGCCGGCTCGATGACCGACGGGGGCGCAGAACCGATGCCAGCGATAAAACGGTCGAGCAGACGGAGCGGCACGGGTTTCTCGACGATCGCGAAATTCGGCTTGGCACCACCGATGCTCTTCAGTTGGCCGCCCAGCCGCACGAGATCGTCGTTGCCGGACATCAGCAACCACATTGTCGCGGGAAAGCGCGGCGCGTTGTGCATACAAAAATTGACGCCGTCGCCGTCGGGAAGGTTGATGTCGGAAAGAACCGCGTCGGGTATCATGATCTCGAGCGCAGCGGTCGCTTCAGCAAGCGTGCCGCAGCCGGTGGGGCGATGACGTCGGCGGACAAGGAACTCGATGATCTCGGTTCGCAGTGCGGCGTCGTCTTCGATGACCAGGATTTGTTGTTGGGACATTTTCATGGCCTTTGCTTGAAAAGGGTCTGGACTAGAGAACGTGCGAAATCTGGATGGCCGCCGGCGTGATGATCACGGCGAAGAGAACCGGGAGGAAAAACGCGATCATCGGCACGGTAAGTTTGGGCGGCAAGGCCGCAGCCTTTTTCTCCGCTGCGCTCATGCGCATGTCACGATTCTCTTGCGCGAGGACACGAAGTGCAGGGCCAAGGGCTGTGCCGAATTTCTCCGCCTGCACTAGGCTGATAGCCACGGCCTTTACGCTGTCGAGGCCGGTGCGCAACACGAGATTCTCATAGGCCTTGCGGCGCTCCGGCAAGTACGACAGCTCGGCGGTGGTCAGGCTGAGCTCCTCGGCCAGCTCGGCGGACTGCGGCCCGATCTCTTCCGATACTTTCTGAAAGGCGCGCTCGATGCCCATGCCGGCTTCCACGCATATCAGCATGAGATCGAGCGCGTCCGGCCAGGCGCGGCGGATTGCTTTCTGGCGCTTTGCGATCCTGTTGCCGACGTAAAGTGCCGGCACGAAATAGCCGAGCAGAGCGGCTGCCGTGGCAATCGCGAATTTTACGAAGAACGGATAGGGCAGTGACAGGACCGCGAAGACATAAAGGGCAGTCACGGCAAACAGCGCGGGCGCGGTGAACAGCCGAATGACCAGGAACGTAACCACCGGACCTTGACCTCGGTAGCCTGCCATCCTCAGCTTCCGCACCACCTCGCCGTCCTCGGCCTGATTGGCGAGATTCATCCGGTCGAAGATTGTTTTAAAGATCTCTTTCGGTCGAGTCGTCAGCAGATTCTGCGGCTTACCTTCCTGGAGTTTCGCCCGTTCGCGATTGCGGATCTCCTCCCGCGCGCCGGCGATCTGCCGCACACGGTCGCGAAAGCGGGTCGGCGCGATATACGGCCAGCACACGACGATAATTGCCCCGAACACCGACACGGCAGCCATCAACGCAGCGATCACGTCGCCATTTGTCGCGAGGGCGTGGAGCAACATCTGATAACCCTAGAAGTCGAAGTTGATCATTTGGCGGATCACTAGCATGCCGAGACCCATCCAGACGCCGCACGCCGCAAGTACAAGATTGCCGGTCGTCGTCGAGAACAGCAGCCCGATATAATCCGGAGCGGTGAAGTAGAGGACGCCGCCAACGACGATCGGAAGCGAACCGATGATGCCGCCGGATGCCTTCGCTTCGGCGCTCATCGCCGCTATTTTCGCCACCATTTTCTTGCGTTGGCGCAGCACTGTTGACAGGTTTGCAAGTGCTTCAGACAAGTTGCCGCCGGTACGGCTCTGCACCGCAATGACGATGGCGAAGAAGCTGGCTTCCGAAACCGGAATCCTATCGGGCAAGCGCTGGACGGCGTCGCCCAGCGGCATGCCGAGCGCATGGTCCTCGATAACCGTCTTGAATTCGCCTCTCACCGGCTCCGGCGCTTCGGCTGCGACGATTTTCAGGCAGTCAGCCAGCGGCACGCCCGACTTGATGCCGCGCACGATGACGTCGATGGCATCTGGAAACAGATTGCGGAACCGCGCGAACCGGCGTCGACGCTTGAAACCGACATAAAGATGCGGGAGCAACAGCCCACCGGCGAGGCCGAAGCCGGCCGCCGGAAGCAGTCCCAACATGCCCAGGATCGCCAGGAACAACACCGCTGCGACGCCGGCGCAGGTGAAGTGGTAGCGCCTGCGCGACCAGCCGACGTCGGCTTGACGCAGCCGCGTCGTGAGTGACGGCTTGTAGCGTTTTTGCGTTTTGGCTTTTTGCTGCTCGTCGGCGTCGTGCAGCGTGTCCTCGACAGAACGTTTGCGCGTCTTCTCACCGGAGCCATCGGCCGACCGCGTCGTCACACCGCGCAAGGCCGAGATCGCCTGGAGCCGGCGGTCGAACGGCGAACTGCCGGCAAGTCGCGGATAAAAAGCGGCCGCCAAAATGCCGCCGACGGCCCCCGCGCCGAGCAGAAAAGCTACGATGGGAAGGAGGGTGGATGAAGGCATCGGTCTGCCGTCAGTTTACAGGCGCTGGAGCTTCGGCGGCGGCGAGCGCGGCAGCGAGGCGCTTTCCCTCGCCATAGTAACGGGCGCGTTCCCAGAAGCGCGGATGTCCGATGCCCGTCGAGCGATGGCGGCCGACAATCTTGCCGTCCTCACCTTCGCCCAGAATGTCGTAAACGAAGAGATCCTGGGTAACCGGAACGTCACCCTCCAAGCCGAGAATCTCGGTTATGTGCGTGATACGGCGCGAACCGTCACGCAGGCGCTGAGTCTGCACAATCACATCGACCGACGAGCAGATCATCTCGCGGATGGTCCTGGACGGCAGCGAGAAACCGGCTGTCATGATCATCGACTCGATGCGCGCCATTGCCTCGCGCGGCGAGTTCGCGTGCAGCGTGCCCATCGAGCCGTCATGGCCGGTGTTCATTGCCTGCAGCAGGTCGAAAGCCTCGGGCCCGCGCACTTCGCCAACGACAATGCGGTCGGGCCGCATGCGCAGGCAGTTGTGCACCAAGTCGCGCATCGTGACCTGGCCGACGCCCTCGAGGTTGGGCGGACGGGTCTCGAGACGCACGACGTGCGACTGCTGTAGCTGCAATTCGGCGGTGTCTTCGCAGGTGATGATCCGCTCGTCCGGCTCAATATAGTTTGTCAGGCAGTTGAGCAAGGTCGTCTTGCCGGAACCGGTACCGCCCGAGATCACGACATTGCACCGGACCTTGCCGATGATCTTCAGGATCGTCGCGCCTTCCGGCGAGATAGCGCCGAATTCAGTGAGCTGATCGAGGGTGAACTTGTCGCGCTTGAACTTGCGGATGGTGAGCGTCGCGCCATCGATCGACAGTGGCGACGCGATCACGTTGACGCGCGAGCCGTCGGGCAGACGGGCGTCGCAGATCGGCGAGGACTCGTCTACACGACGACCGACCTGACTGACAATGCGCTGGCAGACGTTGAGCAGCTGGGTGTTGTCGCGGAAGCGGATGTCCGTTTCCTGCACTTTGCCGTGGATCTCGATGAAGATCCGGTTGCTGCCGTTCACCATGATGTCGGTGATTTCGTCGCGGGCGAGAAGCGGCTGCAGCGGTCCGTATCCGAGCACGTCGTTGCAGATGTCCTCGAGCAGTTCTTCCTGCTCGGCGGCGGATATGACGGCCTTTTTGGCGATGACGACTTCGCTGACCACATCGCGGATTTCTGCGCGCGCCTGGTCGTGATCCATCTTGGTCAGCTGCGAGACGTCGATGATCTCGATCAGAAAGCCGAAGATCCGCCGCTTCAGATCGTGGTATTCGTCGGTCTTGCTCGCTTCCCGGTCCTTTGGGCCCGACGCAACGCCGCGCAGCGGCGCGACCTTCGGCGATGCCGCCTTCGGGGTTTGCGTCGAGTTCGAGGCGACTCTCTGCACTTCGAGCAGCAACTCGTCGACTTCGCTTCGCTTGCCGAATATCATCACTTACTCCGAGCCGGAATTTGATATGAGCTTTATCGGCTCTAACCGAGCTCCGGGCCATTCGGCCTGATGACCTAGGGCCGCAACAGGGTCACCTAGGCAGGACGGTCTAGACCATCGTGCCGCGCGTCGCTGTCAGTTGATCAGAACGACGCCGGCGATCCAGACACGGCTGCCAGAACCGGAGCCGCCGGCACAGGGTTAGGTACGGACGCCGTGGTTGTAGTCGAGTTCGTCGGTGCTGACGCCCGCCGCCAGGGCAAGTGGCACGACCGTCGTGCCGAACTGAAGTGTGACGCTATCCGCCATGTTACGGCTAGCGCAGCCCTCACCTTATGCGATCGCTTGCTAGGGGAAGCAGCTGGTCGCCGACAGGGGGATGGACCGCTGGAACATCCCGACATCCAAGGTGTAGGTGGCCGTAGCGCTCACCTGGTTGCCGCAGGCCGCCACGGTATAGGTGAAGGTGGGCGTGATGACGGCTCCCAAATAGCTCGAATTTGCGTAGGCAACGATGGTGGCCTGGCTGTTGCACACCGTTGGCATTGCCGAGGCGCAGCGGGCCGCGGCCTCGGCCGCGAAATGCATGCTGCCGATCGAGAGCATCATGAGGGAAAGGCTCATGATCCCGACCAGGAGCATAACCACACACGGTGCGACGAGGGCGAACTCCACCGCGGCTGCTCCCCGGTCATCGCTCCAATACTGGCTCATGTCGCCGCGCGGCACGGTCATAGCATGCGCACCATGGCGGTCTTTGTGATCGGTGTGACAAACGTGCCGGCCACCGAAATTCCCGCGAACAGCGGCGAATAACTGTAAGTCACCACCACCTGGACATAGTCGGCCGGCTGCAGTGCCGGCATACCGGCCGCCGAGCAGTCCGCCGGCTTGCTCGAAACGCTGCTCATATATTGCAGGGCATTCGACGAATTGACGCAGTAGTAACCCTCGGTGACCGCGCCGCCGCTGAGGGTGACGGCGCTGCCAAGCGAGGTGCTCTGGATCGAGGCCGTCACCGCGGCCGTCAGCCCCGAGCAATTGATCGTTGCCGGGAGGTGGCTGGGATCGCAGGCCTTCAGCGCGCTCATCGTTCCCACCAGTGCGGCGTTCTCGACCTCCATGCGCTTGTAGAGATAGATGCCTATGTCGGACACGTTCACGACTGCGAGAGATAGGAATCCCGCAAGGAAAGCGAACTCGATCGCCGCCACGCCGCGGCAATCCTTGCGGAGATCCTTCAAGGCCCTGCGTGTCTGTATCCATGCGAACGACATTGCCTGTTCCTCTCGCCGCCTTGCCGTTCCTTCAAAAGACCAACTGACCCCGGCCAGGGGCGGTACTCGACGGCATATTAAGCCCCGCGGCCCCGCATTGACCTTGGGACAGGACACTGGTCGTGCCGCTCACGTTTAAATTGTGGACAACCAATACGAAGCAGGACCGTCACACCGACACCATTCACGCAGTCGGTAAAGCCCAATCGCGCAGCAACTGCCTTTCCTTCGACATCGTAGTTGGCGCCACCATTGAACGTGGCCGCCAAGACAGCTGCATCGGCGGCATTCTGCATCACGCGCTGCGTTCGGTACCAGTTGGAACCCTCGAAGCCGAGCCCAAGGCCGCCGATCAGCATCGGCATTGAGAGGGTAAACAGAATAGTCGTGCTCCCACGCCGATCGCGCCAGAAACGTCGAGACGAGCAAGGCGGATGCGACGTTTGATCCGCCGCCGCCGTCGCGCGGAAACCGCCCAACATCGTCGCTACGGTCTGGGTTGGGGTCTGTCGAAGCCGGCGCACTCGCTCAGCGGCCCCAAAGCCGCTTGAAGGCGAACCGGCCAGCCTGCTTGTCCCGACCGTTCGCGCGTCCGGAAATCTTTTCGGCAATGTGCGCGAAATGCCGCGTGGCAGCCGAGCGGGGCGCCACGTCGACGATCATACGGCCGTTGTTAGCCGCGGCGCTGAACGTCGATGGTTCGAATGCGATGCAGGCGATCGGCTCGACATTGAGCGCTTTGGCAAACTGGCCCGGCTTGATCTCCGATCGCTTGGGCACGCCTGCCCGATTAAGGACGAGTTTCGGCGGCGCATCGTTCGGGCGCGCCTGTTGCAGGACCGCAATAAGGTTCTTGGCATTGCGAAGGCCGATCAGGTCGGGCACGGCAGTAATGACGATTTCGTCCGCCGTGAGAAGCGTCTTCTTCGCCCATGGCGTCCAAACGTGCGGTATGTCCAGCGCGACGAACGGGACGTTCGATCGGGCGATGTCGAGCACACGCTCGAAGGCGCCCTCCGCAAGATCGTTGCAGGTGTCCAGACTTGCCGGTGCTGCCAGCACGCTCAGATGGTCGCCGCACCGGCTCAGCAGGCGCTCGAACAACCCGTCGTCGAGACGGCTCGCGTCCTGAAGCGCCTGGGCCATGCCCTCGTGGCGATCGAGATTGAAGCCGAGACCGGCGCTGCCGAACGGCAGGTCGAGGTCGGCCAGGATGACGTCAGAACTGTAGATCCGCGCCATGCTCGCCGCGACATTGTGGGCGACCGTCGACGAGCCGACGCCGCCCCTTGCGCCGACGAAGGCTAAGCTGCGCCCTAGCTTGGCGACCCCGGCTTGCTGATAGAGGCGGGAGATGGAGGCGATGATCGACATCGGGTCGACCGGCACCACGATGTATTCGCTGAGGCCGCGTGCCAGAAGCCCGCGATAGAGTTCGATGTCGTTGGCGTGGCCGATCACCATCACCTTCGTGTTGGCGCCGCAGACATTCGCCAGAGCGTCGAGCTGCATGAAGAGCTCGGTTGCGCCGGCGCGGCTTTCGAATAGGACAAGTTCGGGCGTTGTGGTCCTGTGATAGAGATCGAGCGCCGCCGCGACGCCGCCGGGCAGCACGGTCGCATGGGTGCGGGACATCCGGCGGTCGGCAACAGCGATCTGCATCGCGGCCGTGATTTCGGGCGTCTCGCAGAAGACATGGAGTGTGATCGCCGGTACCCGTAACATCTCGACGACGCGGCCGGCGGGTGATTCGGGAGACGTCGGTGCTGGATTTTGTGTTGCTAGGTCTGCCATGGGGTCCATCCAATGAATGATCTTGACCAGGACGCGGCTACGGCGCCTTCGCCGGCGCCGTGGTCCCGGCGCCACGAAGGATAAGGACCGCCTGCGGAGCCGACAGACTGACGACGGGCAACGGCGGACGTGTCGCCTCCCCGTTGTCCGCCGTGGAACGCAGCGCCAGCGAAAGGGTGCCCGCCGCCTCGGCGGCCGTCAGCATCTCGGCCTGACGTGGGTCGAGTTCGAGCGTCGCAGTCTTTCCAACAGCAGCCGGCTTCGCCTTGCTCTTCTCGTCCTTGTTCTTCTCGTCCAAGGTCTGGTCGATCGCCAGCACGGTGATGTTCGTGAGGATCGTGCGGGTCGTAAAATCCTTGAGGCCTTCGGGCTTGTCGTGGCTCCCGACGGTATGGAGAACGTCCACCCGATCATTCGGAAGGATGAAGCCGCCGGCGGTGTTCTCAGCCGTGACGCGTACGGCTACGGCGCGTTTTCCCGAGGGTAGCATCGAGGACAGCAGCCCGCCGTTGACCGGGCCGAGCTTCTCCTCGCGAATGGGTTCGCCGGCGATGACGCTGCCGCGCAGGACCGCGCCGACCAGGCTGTCCCGTGCGTCGGGCCGCGCCGATCGGCTGATATAGGTGGGTTGCGCGGCGCTTTCCGGCCAGGCCTGCCAGCGCACGCTTTCCTTGGTGATGGTCTGGCCTTGCGCCAGGTCGATCTCGGCGACCAGCACGTCGCGCGTGGCGACGGCGGGCGTTACTTGAACGACGGCGGGCGCCGGCGATTCACCGCGCATCGACCAGGCGATCCAGGCGGCACCGCCGCCGGCGACCAGAGCCACAATAAGAATGATGAAGCGGAACATCGTGACGAACCTTCAGGTGGAAGCCGCGCGAACTCAGAAGACGATCGTCATCCAACGCGTTTGGGGAAATACGACTAGCGCGGCGACGGCCACGGCGACGCCGTAGGGGACGCCGGCCTCGTCCGATTGCAGTTGCGAGATCCAAGGTCGATTGCCGAGGAACGCAGGCAGGCCGACAGTTCGCAGCCGGAGGACTACCAGGGTCAACGCGCCGCCAAACAGTGCGGTGTAGAGAAGGAAGGCGGGCGTGTGGTCGAAACCGAGCCACAGCGCAGTGACGGCCAGCAGCTTGACGTCACCGCCGCCCATCCAACCGAACGCAAAGAAGACGAAACAGACCGCAAGAATGCCCATGGCAATGGCGGTACTCCATGCGATCTCTTCGACGGTGAAACCGGCCAACGGCGCCAGCATCGCGTAAGCGGCGAGCAAGACGAGAACGAGGCCATTTCGTATTCTCATGGTCGTGAGGTCCATCAGACCCGCATAGACCAAAGTGAATGCGAAAATGACCGTCGCCATGGGGGCCGCCAATGCTGAGATCGTCATTGTCGCTCTCCCAGGAAGCGCAGGGCGTTCAAGCCCTGAGCTTCCCGAAGTCTGGATCGGGCGGCTGTCCTACGGGAGGGCGTTGCCGACCTTGTTGAAGGTGTTGGTCAGCTTAGTGCCGACGGTGGTGACGGCGGTGACGATGACGACCGCGACCAGGCCGGCGATGAGGCCGTACTCAATGGCGGTGGCACCGGAGTCGTCGCGAACGAAACGCGAGAAAATGGCGAGCATGTCGATGATCCTCGTGGTTGAATTGTGAGTGGAACTTGATGGTGCGCCATTGTCTGGCGCGGGGTCGAATATCGTCCGGTGGCGGAATCCGAACAATTCAGCCTGACGATCTAGGTCGGCGCTGGATCGGGCTAGGCCGAACGGCCTAGCAATGCTCACCCGCGGGCGCAGCGGCAGTCGCATTCCGGTTGTAATTGGGGTATCGTGCCAATACTACCCTGATACATAGAGATTCTCATGGAAGGGCCAGCCTGTCATGAAGTCGCGAAATCAAGTCGCACTGATCGCGGACGACGATGAATTCTTCCGCGTGGCGCTCAGCACGATACTGACCGGCAAGCTGGGGTTTTCCGAAGTGGTGCAGACGGCTTCACTTGACGAAGCAGTCGAGAAATTGTCCGCCCGAGCCGACATCTCGTTAGCGCTGTTCGACCTGGCGATGCCCGGCATGCAGAGCCCGGCCAACCTCAGGGCCGTGCGCGACTGTTTCGGGAAACTTCGGGTTGCGGTGGTGTCTAGTTCGAAGAACCGACGGGACGTTCTTTCGGCCCTTGAGGCCGGAGTCCATGGTTATGTGCCGAAGGCGCTCGGCGTAACCGAACTCGCGCACGCGCTACAGTTGATCGTCGATGGTGTGATTTACGTTCCGCCCTCGATCGCCATCTTGCCCTCGGCCGCGGATGAGCGTCCCATTGCAGCGGGTCGCCTGGCCTCGCGGCCGGCGCCGACCCTCGGCGCTCTGACGCCGCGCCAGCGGCACGTTCTCGATCTTCTCGTGAAGGGGCAATCCAACAAGGCGATCGCCCGCGAGCTGGGACTCGGCGAGGGCACAGTGAAGGTCCACATGGCCGCGTTGTTCCGCAGCCTGAGCGTGAGGACCCGCACCGCGGCTGCAGTGGCGGGAGGCCGGCTCTTGCGGCCCGAGTCATGAGCGGCGCCGTGAAAGCCAAAGACCGGACGCTCGAACTGCTGAAGCGCGTGAGCGAACTCGAACAGGAGGCCGCGAAGCTTCGGGTGGACATCTCCGTACTGCGGCAGCTGGTACGTCGGATCGGTCACGACTTCAACAATGTGCTGCAGGCGATCATTGGTGATACGGAACGGGTCGCGGAGAATGAATTCGATCGGGTGCAGGAATTGGCAGAGACGGTCCTTCTGTCGGCATCAAGAGGCGTGGATCTAACCCGCGAGCTGCTGTCGATCGGCCACGACGACGAAAGGCCGAAGGTCGCCGCCGCGGCGGCGACTGCGCCATACCGGGGCCGCAGCCCGCGGAAATCGCCAGTTTCCACTGTATCGGCCCGTATCCTTGTGGTCGACGATCAGGAACCCATCAGGGAGTTCACGCGATCTGTCCTGGCGAAGGCCGGGTATGACGTGGCCGTCGCTGCCAATGGAGCCGAGGCGGTTGCGGCGGTCCACGACACAGGCTTCGCTCTCGTCTTGATGGATATTCACATGCCCGTCATGAACGGGCTGACTGCGACACGAAGGATCCGGACGCTCAAGGGCCCGCATTCGAAGGTCCCCATTGTCGGGATCTCCGGCAATGTGCCTCTGCAACATGTGAGCTCGATTACGGCTGCGGGCATGAACGACCATATCGGCAAGCCGTTCAAGACGGCGGCACTCCTTCACAAGGTCGACCTTTGGCTCAATCGGCCCGTCAGCACGCTGGCGGGTCCGTCTTCGTTGGAGCCGACGGCGGGGACAGCTTTCACCGAGGTATGCGAGTTGATGGGTCGCCCATGGGTCGTGAGTGCATTGACAAGGCTTGGGGCGCAAATCGACGAAGCGTTTGGCGCTGAGCTGGGGGTTACCCGGCAAGGTATGCAGTTGGCCGACCAAGCGCACGCTCTCGTGTCGCTTGCAGCGCTTCTCGGGTTCTCCAAGCTGTCGCAGCTCTGCAGCGCGCTGGAGGAAGCGTGCAGGAGCGACCACGACGTCCGACTGCCCTTCGAGCAAGCCAAGGCCGCGGCATCGCACGCCCGCAAGGTCGCCACGGGCCTGATCGCCAGCCACTAGGTGCTCGGTCCGGGTTTATCCCGGCGGGAGAGCCCAGCTAGTCTGTTTGGCTTAGGCCAATCCAGCGCCGACTTAGATCGTCAGGTTGAATTGTTCCATGTCCACCACCGGAAGATATTCGGTCCAGCGCCAGACAACGGCGCAGCGTCAAGGTCCACTCACAATTCAACCAGGAGGATCATCGACATGTTCGCCATTTTCTCACGTTTCGCTCGCGACGACTCCGGTGCCACCGCCATCGAATACGGCCTCATCGCCGGCCTGGTCGCGGTCGTCATCATCACCGCCGTCACCACCGTCGGCACCAAGCTGACCAACACCTTCAACAACGTTGGCAACGCCCTTCCGTAGGACGGCTAGCATGCAAGCTCCGCGCTAAGGAGCTTTAACGATGGCGAGCGAGACCTGGCACTACGCGCCGAGTCCGATGATGGTCGTAACGACTATTATCGGACTCGCCCGTGGACTCGGGATCAACGCCATCGCCGAGGATAAGCCGGTGGAATGACATGCACCCCAATCGAGCTGCCGATGCAGCCATCGTGGCAGGCATCCCCAAGCCGGGCCGCTTTCGCGTCGACTTCCCCGGCCTTTCGCCTTCCGAGAGAGCGCTCTCGCCATGGCGACTTTCGTGGCCGCTGGTTGTCGGCCTGCTGTTGTTCGTCGTCCTCCTCAGCGTCGAGGGCTTGCCGCTACTCGCCGACCCGGACACTCATTGGCACATCGCCATTGGCAATTGGATCCTAGAAACCGGCTGGGTGCCGACGGTCGACAGCCACTCGCACACCTTTTTAGGCCAACCGTGGATCGCCAAGGAATGGCTGTCGCAGCTCCTGCTGGCACTCGCCTACGATGCCGGAGGGTGGGGCGCCGTAGCGGTGCTCTGTGCCGCCTCGATTGGCCTCGCCTTCGCGCTGCTGCTTCGTCTCCTGTTGCGCGACATTCGTCTGCTGCCAGCAGCGCTTTTCACCATCGCCGCGATCGTCATGACGGCGCCGCACCTTCTGGCGCGGCCGCACGTTCTCGCCTTTCCCGCCATGCTGCTGTGGGTCGCTGGACTGGTGCGCGCCGTCGAGCAGCGTCGCGCGCCCAAACCGCTGCTACTCCTGGCGATGCTCTTGTGGGCCAATCTGCATGGTGGCTTCACGCTTGGCCTAATGCTGTGCGGCGCCTTCGCGCTCGAGGCCGTGACGTCGGCGCGCAATACAGCCGAACGCACGTCCCTGTTCGTCGAATGGGCGAAGTTCGGCGTGGCCGCCGTTCTCATCGCCTGCATCACGCCCTACGGTCCCGAGTCGATGCTCGTGACGTTCCGCATTTTTCGGCTCGGCCACGTGCTCGGCATGATAAGCGAATGGAGATCGCCAAACTTCCAGGGCCAGCCATTTCAGGAACTGATCCTGCTGCTCGCGCTCTATGCCGGCCTATCTCGCGGCCTCAAGTTGCCGGCCGTGCGCCTGGTGATCACGCTTGGCCTTCTGCACCTCTTCCTGAAGTATGCGCGCAATGCCGAGTTGCTGGTGATGCTAGCACCGCTCGTCATGGCGCCGATCCTGGCGCGGCAATGGCCGTCGATGCGGCCAGATCGCGGCGCGCTTGCCGGCCGCACGTTCCTCGAGCGCGTGGCCGCTCTTGGCCGCCCGGCAGGCCGCTACGCCACGCTGCTCTGTATTTCGCTCGCCGCGGTGGTCGCCGCCGGTATGATCAAGTTCGGTGGCATCCGACCGCCAGCCGACACGACGCCAACCGCAGCGTTCGATTTCATCCACCAGACCAAGCTCAAGGGTCCGGTGTTCAACGCCTACGAGTTTGGCGGCTTTCTGATCCAAGCCGGCATTCCCACGTTCATCGACGGACGTGCCGAGCTGTTCGGTGGCGATTTCATCAAACGTTATGCCGACGCAGTCAACCTGCGCGGCGAGGAGCCGCTCGAGCAGCTGCTCGACCGCTATAAGATCGAATGGACTTTCCTGTCGAAGGATCAGCCAGCCAACAAGCTGCTTGAGCGCCTACCGGGCTGGCGACTCGCCTATGGCGACGACGTGGCCACCGTCTTCGTACGCCTGCACTAAGCCTGGTGGTATTCATTTTCGAACGCATTTCCGCATGTGCGACGTTCTTATCGTCGTGGATGACGTGATCCAGTGCGAGGCGATAGCCGAGTGCCTCGGCCGAGCCGGCCTTGCCGTCCAGATGGTGCATTATGGCGCGTCCGCTCTTCGCCAAGCTGGCGCCCTTCAGCAGCGTGCCGCGCTGCTCGAGTGTTACCTCCCGGCCACGACTGGCGTCGAATTGGCCGGACATCTCCGGGCGTTCCTGCCCGAGACTACGATCATCATGATGTCAGGGCATATCGACGGCCTGTCGGAAAAGATACTCGCTACGATCGGCATCACCGTCTTCGTGAACAAGCCCCTGCCGCTCCGCGCGTTACGCGAGGCCGCCCTTAAACTCGTCCGGTCGGCGCCGATCGACCAGATGGCGTGGTGTCAGCAGAAGGGTCGGCTCTCCGCAGGTTTCGGCGGCACGCGCCACTAGCGCTCGTGCGAAGCTCGATTGCACGATATCGCTTGCCGTCGTCGCGCTCCCAGCGCGCGTCGCAGCGGCTTCACTGGCATGCCCGATGCGAACAGACGGACCGGAGCGTCTTAGATCAGATCGATGCCGAGGAAGATGCCTAGCCCGTAGGCACAGGTGACGGCTGACAGCATTCTGCTGTCATCGCGGGCGAGCGTGGCCCCCGTCATGGTGTACGACCGACGCTCCGCGCTCTCGCGCGCTCTCTATGCCGGTACGCAAGTATTATTTTGCTCGGCGATGACGCTTGGCTCTTGACAGAACTGAGCAATGTTGTGGCGTATCCCTGCCGACACTCACGAACAGAGGATCGGCACTTAGATAATTAGGCCTAGTCTATCGCCGATGCGGCTTAGCTCGTCGAGCCGAATAGGCTTGATCGCACTTCGACTATACAAGGTTGCGCGACCAAAACAGTCAGCGCGCTCCCGACCTCGCAAAACAAAATAAGAAGGCCAATCGTGACCCTTCCTGCCACCCTTCTCGATTTCTTCGTGACCGGTGCAAGTACCGCCAACGCTCTGCCCAGTCGATTCAACTATGCCCTCGTCCTCACGTCGTACCTGATTGCGTCGCTGGCCAGCTACGAATTCCTACAATTCGCTAGCCGCATCGCCGAACTTCGCCATTCAGTCCTGCGATTGGCCTGGTTGGCGGCTGGCGCCGTCATGATGGGCGTCGGCATCTGGGCGATGCACTTCGTCGGCATGCTGGCTTACGTCCTGCCCATTCCCATTGCCTATGACTTCGTGTCCACGGCAATTTCGGTGGTGCCGGCCGTCCTGGCAGCGGCAATTGCGCTGCATGTCGTGGCGCGGCCCGTGGTAAGCACGCGCCGACTGGTGGTGGGCGGCACGTTGATGGGCGCCGGTATCGGGGCCATGCACTATGTCGGCATGCAGGCGATGAGTCTCAATGCCCTGGTGCGCTACGATCCCGTCCTCTTCGCCACGTCGATCGTTGCTACGGTTGTTCTGTCGATTCTGGCGCTTCAGGTACGATTTTGGGTCAGCGCGAAGTCGGCTGGTAGGCATTCGAGCGGCAGCCAGGAAATCGTCGGGGCGCTGATCCTGGGTTTTGCCGTGACGGCCATGCACTACATCGCAATGGCCTCCACCTTCTGCTTCGCGAACCCAGGGAACGAGCCATTTGCCTTCGATGCAAAAATCTTTGCAGATGTTGCCACCGTCATTGCCAGCCTCGTCCTCCTGATGGCGATCGCCGCGGTGGGTTTCGACCGCCGCATGAAGGTCGAAATCGCTATGCGCGAGCAAGCGGACGCCAACGTGGCCGCCGAGATGGAACGCCTTAATTCGGTGTTCCAGTCGACTGGTGCGGTGGTCTTCATGCTCGACAGCGAGGCGCGGATCGTGCGGGCCAACCACGCGGTACTCGAAATGCTCGGGCTGCCCGCCGGGGACGTTGCTGGACGCCCGGTGTGCGAGTTGAATTTCGATGGTTTCGACGAAGCCATCTTCGAGCAGTGGCGCGCGGCAGCCGGTACTGAGCGCCTGCAGCCCGTCGAATTCGAGTGCAGCCGCGCCCGCAGCGCCGGCGCCAACCGCCTCTTCCGGCTAACCGCCAACCCCGTCCAGGACCAGTCAGGCCACCTGCACTATATCGTGGTGATCGGCGTCGACGACACCGAGCGTCGCCTGGCTGAGATTCGGCTGTTCGATTCCTCGCGACTTGCCAATCTCGGTGAGATGGCGACCGGCATGGCGCACGAAATCAATCAGCCGTTGGCTGTAATACGCATGGCGGCCGACAGTCTGCTTGAGGAGCTCGACACTCCGGAAGCAGCTGCCATGCCGACCGAGTTGGCGGAGTTCATCAAGGCCAAACTTGCCCACATTTCCAGCCAGACTGAACGCGCTTCCGGTCTGGTCAAGGAGCTACGCACCGTGGCACGCAAGCCGGCCAGCGATTCACTGCCGTTCGATGTCGCCGAGGCGGCCCGCATCGGCGGCGACTTGCTGCACGAACAGCTCAAGGCCGCGCGCATCGTCTTCAATCTCGACTTGCCGCCGCCTGGGCTTATGGCGCTGGGCGAGGCCGGCCGGATCCAGCAAGTGATCATTAACGTTGTCCTGAACGCGCGCGACGTGCTGCTCGGGGATCCCAGCCGGCCGTCAACCGGAACCCTGGGACACATCAAGCTCCGTGTTGTGGCCGCCCCGGCGGGCGGGCGCGCGGTGCTGACCATCGAGGATGATGGGCCGGGCATTCCCGCCCAGGTCCTGCCGCGCCTGTTCGAGCCGTTCTTCACCACCAAACCGACCGGCAAGGGCATCGGTCTCGGCCTGTCGATCAGCTACGACATCATCAAGCGCATGGGCGGCGATATCACCGCCGAGAACCGGTCCGAGGGCGGCGCCCGATTCACGATCGTCCTGCCGGCGCTCGGTTAGGTTTTGCCGAAGATACGAACCGCGGGTATTGTCACGTTAGCGTTGTAAAGGCGTTTTCGGGCTTTGACGGAGCCTGCTAAGTGATTGAAAATGTTACAATGCCTCAGAACGAAACTGACTGAGTTTGGAAGCGAATCCCGTTAACGTGACAACCCCCTTTCGACAGGGCAGATCATAAGCCGTTTGGCCTAACCCGTGTGGCGCCAAACTAGGTCGTTAGGCTGAATTGTTCCAATTCCGGCTTGGAGCGATATTGGGCGCCGCGCCAGACAACAGCGCCAAGTTAGCGGATCCACTTAATTCAACTCGTTCAAAGTCACTGCCCGCTGCCTGCCAATCCCACCGAACAATTCATCCCACCAAGATTATCGTCATGTCCGCAATTTTATATGGGGCCGCTGACCCAATCTTTCCCATGGCGGTGAAGAGCGCGACGGCAATGTTGCGGCGGTTTCCGCGCGACGATAGTCGCGTCGCCGCCGTTAAGTTCGTCCTGCTCGGCTCGACGTTTCCGAAGCGATGAGAATGGTATCGAGGTCATGCTCACACAAACTCAAATCACAGAATCCGAGATGGCGCCTCTGAGGTCGCTGACGCGGCATGCGCTGTCGGAGACGATCCGGTCGGGGCTCATGGTGAAGGCAACCGGCTTGTGGCGCGATCGGCGGGGGAGCACGGCCATCCTGTTTGCCCTGGCAATGCCGATGCTGATCGGTGCCCTCGGGATCGGCTTCGAAGTCTCCAACTGGTACATGGTGCAGCGCGGGATGCAGAATGCCGCCGACGCAGCCGTCTTGGCGGCAGCGTCCAACGGTGGTGCCAATTACGACGTCGAGGGAAAGGCGGTTGCTGCACAATTCGGCTTCACCAATGGCGTCAACAATGTTGGCGTGACAGTCCTGCAAAACGTCGCCTGCCCTGGTGGCGGGAACACCTGCTACAGCGCGACCATCACCAATTCGGTGCCGCTCTACCTGTCGCCGGTCGTGGGCTACGCCGGAAGTGGCGGGGGCAAGAAGAATCTTGTTGCCGCGGCGATTGCCAAAATAGGCACCATCCCGCGTCCCTATTGCCTGTTGGCCCTGGCCAGCAGCGGGACGACAACGGCCATCACCACCAGCGGCGCCCCCAGCCCCAATTTGGCGGGGTGCAGCGTGAAGTCCAACACGAGCGCCAATTGCAACGGGCACGACCTCGGCGCCGACTATGGCGACGCTGTAGGTACGGACTCGGGCTGCGGCAAGGTCCAGAACTCCGGTCTCCCGGCCTCGATTGACCCTTACTCCGGTCTCGCCGCCAATATCCCTGCCGACACTTGCGGTGGCTCCTACCCGCAGGAACCCTCGGTGTCGGTCAGCACATGGTCGGGCACCAAGAACCTGAGCGGCAACGTCATGATCTGCGGCGATCTGAAGTTGACCGGCAATGTCACGGTTAACGCCCCTTCTTCGGGGGCCGTCCTCGTCATCTTCAATGGGCAGCTCGATACCAACGGCTACAGAATCCAGACGTCGAGCGGTTCTGGTCTCACCCTTGTGTTCACGGGCAGCATAGGGGGAAGCTACATCCATGCCCCCACGGGCAATGGTATCCTCGACATCACCGCCCCTACCTCGGGTCCCTGGTCCGGCGTCATGATCTACCAGGACCCCAAACTGACCTCCGGTGTGGACATTTCCGCGGCCGGGGCCAGCCCGAGCTGGAACATCACTGGCCTCGTTTACCTGCCCCATTCCAGCGTCACGTTGAAAGGTGCGATAAACAAGTCGAGCTATGGCGGGTCCTGTTTCGTGGCGGTCGTCGACAATCTTGTCATGAAGGGCTCTGCCAACATCGTGCCCAAAGGTGGATGTGTGGCTGCGGGACTCACCATGCCGACGGGTTCCGCCCCTGGCCGGGGTCAGTTGGTAAATTGAGTTGCAGCCGTCAGGCGTCCGCATTGGAACGGTGACCCTGTCCTTACCGAATACTCCATCCGCGCTGGCATGAGAGGCAGGATCGGGCAGGCTGATTCGCAATGATCGCGTTCCTGAGTCTGGTTCTCCATATCGTGGTCTCGCCGTTCAAGACGCAAGCGCGGCTGGAGGCCGAGATCATCATGCTGCGGCATCAGTTGAACGTGCTGCGCCGGCGCGGTCCCTCGAAGCCGAAGTTGGCAGTAGCCGACCGACTGCTCTCGTCTGGTTCTATCGCCTGTTTCCATCGGCGTTGAACGCCATCACCATTGTTCAGCCTGAGACGATCATCCGGTGGCATCGAGCCGGCTTCCGGCTGTACTGGCGCTGGAAGTTGCGCTCGCGTGGCGGTCGGCCAAAGATTCCGATAGAGATCCGGCGCTTGATCCGGGAGATGAGCCTGGCCGACCGGCTGTGGGGCGCGCCGCGGATCCATGGTGAACTGCTTAAGCTCGGGATCGACGTCGCGCAGTCGACAGTCGCAAAATACATGGCGAAGAGTGGGCGAGGGCGGTCGCAAACGTGGAAAACCTTCCTCCTCAATCATGTGGCCGGCATCGCCGCCATGGATTTCCTGGTCGTGCCGACAGTCGATTTCAAGTTGTTGTTCGTTTTGGTCATTCTCAGGCACCAGCGCCGACGGCCGATATCACTCACGGTGACCACCAATCCGACGGCGGAATGGATTTCCCGCCAGATCACCGATGCCTTCCCCTGGAACGAAGCACCCGACTATCTGATCCGAGATCGCGACGCGTCCTATGGTCATGCCGTCACCAGGCGTCTTTCCGCCATGGGCATACGGGACCACCCGGCGGCCGCCCGGTCACCCTGGCAGAATGGGTATGCGGAGAGACTGATCGGCTCGATCCGCCGGGAATGCCTCGATCACGTCGTCGTCTTCGGCGAGGCCCACCTGTGCCGAATCCTTGCGGCCTACAGCGGCTACTACAACCATGCATCTGAACACCCATCTATCTATGTGATTGAGGAGAATAGGTTTTGCTGATCGGGATGCGATCCCGTGGGGTATTTAAGATTATG
>WNFJ01685214.1_pt1 | contig 22617 bp, 20 predicted proteins | sample 5400461 | NCBI WGS metagenome assembly WNFJ01 (sample SAMN13153349, study PRJNA577476) | soil metagenome | isolation source: 115 cm saprolite on Douglas fir-dominated hillslope | place: USA:California | collected 2013-09-17
ATCGGAAAGCGCCAAGGTCTTTTCGTTTTCCGGCGGCAGGCTTTCCATGCGACGCACGCGAAATGCGATCCAAAGCATGTTCCAGCCGCCGAACGCGAGCCCGAGCCCAACCGCGTAGGGTGCCGTGCCAACGTAATGCGTGGGATACGGTTCGAAGAAAAAGATCGCAAGCAGGATTTCAACGATAGCCAGCGCCAGCACGATCCTCCATCGGCTGTAGCGTACGACGACAGCCGACACGGTCTGCAGCAAGCCATCGGCGAGAAAAAGCGTACCGAAGATCATCGAAAGCACGAAGTTGCCGTGATGATTGCCCGCCATGATCAGCAGCGCAGCGAGCGTGAACGCGCCGCCCTTCACATAACGCAGCGTGCGCTGGCCGCCCACGCCAATACCCGCTATGGCAAGGGTCGCGAAACCCTCGGCGAGCAGCAGCCAGGCGAAGACGTGGATGGGAAAATAGAGAACGCCGTCGAGGGCATCGATGAAAACCAATATTCCGCTCATCAGCCAGATGCCGCCCAAGTCCGACGGGCTGCTAGCAGAAGCATCACGAGATGGATCATCCGGTCACCTGCGAGGACACGCGACCCCGCCATGATAGAAGCGATGCCGCGTTACGCCAACGGCCTCGGGCTCCTGACACGCGGACAAACGCTCAACCCTCTTCCACCCACGCCCGCGCCGCTATTTCCAGCAAATAACCATAATGCAGCGCGCCGACGGGAACGACCGCCCGCGCCGGTTTCCAGTCGCCGAAATGACGCGCGTAGATCTCGTTGAAAGTCTTCCAGTGATCCACGCCGACCAGATAAACCGTCACTTCGATGACATCCTTCAACCCCGCGCCGGCCGCAGCCAGCACCGTGCTCACATTGTCCAGCGCCTGCCGAGCCTGTTCTTCGAACGGCAAGTCGCCGGTATGCGTGCCATCGGGACGCATCGGCAACTGGCCCGAGACACAGACGAGATTACCCGTGCGGGTTGCGTGGCTGTAGTGGCCAGCGGGAACGGGAAGACCGGGCGCGTTGATGAGCTGAATGGGCATGGTGACCTTCACGAATTAAAAAAGGGGGAGCCGGCAGGATACGTCGGGCGGCTCAAAGCACCAACCGTCCGGCAAGGAAATCGAGAAAGGCTTTCGCCCTTCCCGCCATCGATGCGGTTGCCGGACGTCGAGCAAAACGCCGTCCATCACGGTTTGCAGGCGTCCGCTCGCCACGTCGGCGTGGGTCAGGTATGCGGCCAGGCACACGATCCCGCCGTCTGCCAGCGCGAGTTGCCGCATGGTCTCGCCGCTCGATGCCGCGATTTCCGGCACGATCCGAAAGCGCGCGCCAGCGTCACGGTGGTCGCTGTCGTCATCGATCAGGGGCCAGTCGTTCAGGCTCTCCGGCGCCGTAAAACCGATCAGCCGATGCCGCCGCAATTCAGCCACCGTACGCGGTTCTCCACGCTCCGCCAGATAGGCTGGACTCGCCAGAATGCGCAGCCGGCTGCGGCCTAGCGAGCGCGCGTGCAACGTGGAATCCTGTAGCGTGCCGATCCGGATCGCGATATCCACACGCTGCTCCATCAAGTCGACGATCCGCTCGTTACTGCTCAATTCCAGCATGATTTCCGGATACGCCGCCGCGAACGCCTGCACGTTCGGCACGATGCAATGAAGCACAAACGGCGACGCGGCATCCACTCGCAGCCGCCCCGCCGGACGCTCGCGTTGCCTGGCGATGGACTCTTCCGCGTCTTCGATCGCGGCGAGGATGGCGCGGGCGCGCACCAGGAAGAGTTCGCCTTCGTCGGTCAGTTGCAGGCGACGCGTGGTCCGCCGCACCAGCGTGGCATCAAGCTTGTGTTCTAGCCGCGTCAACGCCCGACTCACGCCGGAAACGGTTTGCTGCAATGCCTCGGCGGCCGCCGTGATCGAACCGCTGTCTATCACCGTCACAAACGCCAGCAGTTCTTCAGTGGTTGTCTTCATCTGCCGATTGTTGATTTCAAATCAAGATTGATTTGAGACTAACACCGTTTTTGCGAAAGTCGAAGACGCGGATACTGCGTGCATCGACTCATCCACACATGGGATCGGAGTAAGCGCATGGGACCGGAGTAAGCGCTAACTCCGGTCGACACAGGAGAACGGACATGAAGATTTTTGTGACTGGCGCAGGCGGTTTTATCGGCGGCTCGATTGCGGCGCGTCTGGTTCGCGACGGCCATCGGGTCAGCGGCCTCGTCCGTCGCCCGGAGCAGGCGGACGAACTGAAGGCGCTCCGTATTGAACCCGTAATCGGCGGCCTGGACGACAGGGCGTTGCTGATCGCGCAGGCCAAAGCAGCCGATGGCGTGATCAACGCCGCCAGCAGCGACCATCGCGGCGCGGTCGAGGCATTGATCGAAGGGCTCGAAGGCTCGAACAAACCGCTGCTGCATACGAGCGGCTCGAGCATTGTCGGCGATGCGTCCGGAGGCGAAGGATCGGACGCGATCTACTACGAGGACAACTTGCCCGAACCGACCGCTGACAAAGCGCCGCGCGTAGCCATCGATAATCTCGTGCTCGATGCCGCCAAACGCGGCGTGCGTTCGTCCGTGCTGTGCAACACGCTGATCTACGGCCACGGTGCGATGGCGACGGCGAAAAGCGTGCAGTTGCCGCGTTTGCTGGCTCAGGCGAAAAAGAGCGGCATCGTGCGGCACGTGGGGCCGGGACGCAATATCTGGTCGAATGTGCATATCGACGATGTCGCCGACCTGTACGCTCGTGCGCTCGAAAAATCCCCGGCGGGGACGTTTTATTTCGTCGAAAGCAGCGAAGCGGCTTTCCGCGATATGACAACCGCGATGGCTAAAACACTCGGCCTCGGCGCGCCGCAAGACTGGCCGCTCGAGGAAGCCAAGAAGGAATGGGGCTACGAAATGGCGTCGTACGGGTTGGGATCGAACAGCCGGGTGCGCGGCAAACACGCGCGCAAACTGCTGGGATGGGAACCGAAGCGGACGTCGGTGACTGACTGGATCAGCAACGAGATGGTAAAAGCGAGCTAGCCCGGACGCTTTGCAAGCGAACGCTTTTGCATAGCGCGCGGCCCGGGTTTTCGCCCCCGGCCGCGCGACTGTTTTTGAAGCTTACGCACCTCGCTCCAAGCTCACTTCAACGCTTGCACAAACTCCTCGATCTTTCCCGCCGGCATGCCCGAGCGCACCGCGGCGTCGCGGATTTGCTGCCACGTGGTTGGATCGATTGCGACACCGTTCGCTTCGAGCTCGGCCCGCCGCGCCTGTTCCGGCTCGCCCGGCACCATGATCCTGTCTGTATTTGCCGCCAGCGGCGATGCCTTCACCCATTCGACGAACGCATCGGCTTCGGCCTGTGCGTTAGGGGCATCAAAGGCATTCGGATCGACGATCACCGATGTCATGCAATTGATGATCGCGTTGGTCGTGACGAGCGTGTCTTCGTGCGTAGTGAAACCACCGGACAGCGCACCGCCGAAAATCTCGCACATCGCGGCGAGGCCGTACCCTTTGTGCGCGCCCATCGCCGTTAACGAACCGAACGGCGCTTCGTGCATGACCTTCGGTTCAATCGTCGGCACGCCCGCGTGGTCGATCAGATAACCCGGCGCGACCTTCACGCCCTTGTTATAGGCCACGCGCGTCTTGCCGTAGGCAATCCCGGCCGTCGCAAAGTCGAGTACCAGCGGCGTTTTACCCTCGCGCGGAAACGCGGCGCAGAACGGGTTTGTGCCGAAGCGCCTATCGATACCGCCAAACGGCGCGACCAGCGGATCGCCCGCCACATTGACGAAGTGAAACGATACTAAACCCGCTGCCGCGCACTGTTCAGCCCAATGTCCGATGCGCCCAATGTGATGCGCGTTACGCAAGCCGACCGCGCATACGCCAAGCTTTTTCGCACGCGCGATGCCGTGTTCCATCGCTTCGTAAGCCACGACCTGGCCAAACCCTTTTTTCCCGTCGATGGTCAGCACCGCGCCGACATCGCGGACTATTTCCGCGTGCGTGTTGAGCTGCAATTCGCCGTCCACAAGCGACGCCATATAACGCGGAATCATGCCGACGCCGTGCGAATCATGCCCCGATAGATTCGCCATCACCAGATGATCGGCCACTAGTTGCGCTTCGCGCGGCGTGCTGCCTGCGTGGGTCCAGATCGCGCTGACAAAGGCGTGCAAGGTGCTTGGGGCGATGCGCGATTCGCGCGTTTTTTCAGTGCTCATGCGATTGCGTCTCCTGACAGAAAATTGCTGCGTTTCAAGTTCAACGGCGAAGTTCAACGGCGCGCCGGTTCATCACCGTACCGTCCAAATGAAACGGCGCGCAAAAAAACTGCGCGCCGCCCTTAAGCTCACTGCCGATAACAAACTATCAAGGCGTCGCCGCGATCACCTCGGCGACCGTTGCCGTCAATTTCTTCGCGAAAGGCACGTGCAGAAACTCATTCGGCCCGTGCGCGTTCGACTTCGGCCCCAGCACGCCGCATACCATGAACTGCGAATGCGGGAAGCCTTCTTGCAAGGTGTTCATCAACGGAATGGTGCCGCCTTGCCCCATGAACGCGACGTCCGCGCCGAAGTGCCGGCGCGATGCATCGTTCAACGCGCTACCCAGCCACGGCGCAAGTTCGGGCGCGCTCCAGCCCGTCGCCTCACCGCGCTCTGGCTTGAACGTCACCTTCGCGTTGTAGGGCGGATCGGCTTCGAGCATGGCTTTGAGTTCCGCCAGCGCCTTCGTTGCCTCCACCAGCGGCGGCAGACGCAATGACAACTTGAACGCGGTGCGGGGCCGCAGCACATTGCCGGCATTGATCAGAGACGGCAGTCCCTCCGCCCCCGTCACCGCCAGCGATGGCCGCCACGTGGAATTGAGCAGCGCTTCACGCGGATCGGTGGTAACAGGCAGCACGGTGCCGCCGTTCTGGCCGCAGCTCCACGGGAGTTTCTTCCATACATCGTCACCAAGAATGCGTGCCGTCGCTTCCGCTTCGCTCAGACGCCGCGGCGGGATATCGCAATGGAAACCCTTCGGCAGCAAGTCCCCGGTGCTCGAATCCTCGAGCCGTTCCAGCAGCCTGCGCATGATGCGGAATGTAGATGGCGCGATGCCGCCGTTCGTGCCCGAGTGGATGCCTTCTTCGAGAACCTGCACTTCGAGGTCGCCCGACACCAGGCCGCGCAGCGACGTCGTCAACCAGAGCTGATCGTAATTACCCGCCCCGGAGTCCAGGCAGATCACGAGGCTCACGTTGCCGAGCCGGTCACGCAGCGCGTCGATATATGGAAGCAGATCGTAACTGCCCGATTCTTCACACGTTTCGATAATACCAACGCAGCGCGGCCGTTCGATGCCCTGCGCGTCCAGCGCGGCGATCGCGCTGATCGACGCATACGTGGCGTAACCGTCGTCCGCGCCGCCACGACCGTAGAGCTTGCCGTCTTCGAATTTCGGCGACCACGGACCGAGGTCCCGACGCCAGCCGTCGAACTCAGGTTGTTTGTCGAGATGGCCGTACAGGACGATGGTGTCGCTGCTGTTCGAACGTGTAGCAGGTACTTCAAAGAAGATCACCGGCGTACGATTGGGCAAGCGGATGATCTCCACTTTCAGGCCGCGAACGGGTTGCCGTTCGGCCCATTGCGCAGCGTCCGTAATGACGCGTTCGATGAATCCGTTACGCACCCAGTCGGGGTCGAACATCGGGCTTTTAGCGGGCACCGCGATGTAGTCGGTGAGTGCGGGAAGAATCTCGTCGTCCCACTTCCGGTCGACGAATTCCCGCAGTGCTTGACGGTCGATTTGGTCGATGCGCTGTTGTAATTCTTGAGTAAGATCGTCTGAGATCATGACGGGCGTCCCGGCCGTTTAAATGTCAATGATAGCCGTGTTTAGTGGCTGTTCGGATGCACAGTTTCTCATGAGCCGAACATCGGCGGCGCGGCTTTTCGCCTTTAGCAGCAAGTGCGGCAGGCGTTTCGCAAGCTTGAAAAATGGCACGTGCGTGCCGGGAGAACGCGGCGCTCAAGCTGCGGAAAAAGCGCTATGGGCGACGTCCCAGTATGCTTATGGATGTCCGTTTCAATGTATCGCGCGACAATTCCGGTTTTCATCCGGGGGCTCGACGTGCTGGTTTTCCTGCTGGATAAAGCCGCAGCGCATGCGAAAGAAAAAGGTCTGAGCGACACGGACATGACGGGCGCGCGGTTAATCGACGACATGCTGCCGCTCTCAGGTCAGATTCAGCGTGCAAGCGATACATCGAAGCTGTCGGCACAACGTTTGTCGGGCGTCGCGGCGCCTGCTTTCGACGATACCGAAACGACCTTCGCTGAATTGCGGGAACGCGTCGTGAAGACGGTGGCGTATCTGAAAAGCATCGATGCAGGGACGTTCGAAGGCAGCGAAACGCGTGTGGTGACCCTCAAGCAAAAGAACTTCGAGCCGAAGTTCAGCGGCGAGGATTATTTGTTCTTGTTCGCGCTGCCGAACTTCTATTTCCACATCGTCACCGCTTACGACATCCTCCGGCACCTCGGCGTACCGGTAGGAAAGATGGATTTCCTCGGCGCTTTCCAGGCGGCATAACGAGCGCTTAAAAGCAGTCCGCCGCCCGGCTCAAGTCAGTCAAGTCCGCGCGGCGATCTGCTTCTGCCAGCTAGCGAGAATACGTCGCGCGAGCACGTTGTAATCGCCGCCAAAGTGGTGATCGCCGCTCGTTTTGATCACTTCTATACCCGTCTTCGTCAGCGCTGGGCACAGCGTATCTTCCTCGGCCGCGCCGTAAATGCACTGGACGATCGCGGGCGGCAGTTTCGCAAGTTCGGGCTGCACTTTCAACGCGTCCTTGCTCGCGGGCATACCGAGCCAGCCGGTCACGCGAATCTGGAAATCGGCGTCGGGCGCAAAGCCCATCAACGACACCAGCGACACCTTCGCGCGCACCGCGTCCGGCAGCCGGTTGTAAGCGAATGGCATCACGTCCGCACCGAACGAATAGCCGATCAGCGCGACGTGCTCCGAGTGCCAGCGCGCGCTGTACGCCTGAATCACGCGCGTCAGGTCATGGCTGGTCTGCTCGGGCGTTTTCGCGCTCCAGAAATAACGCAAGCTGTCGATGCCGATCACCGATACCCCGTCCTTCTGCAACGACTCCGCGACGGTTTTATCGAGATCGCGCCAGCCGCCATCGCCGGAAATCACGATGGCAAGCAGGTTCGTCGGATGCGCGGCGGGCAGTTCGATCAGCGGCAGATCCGATACGTCTTCATCGCGCGTTTGCTCGACCTTGAGATGCGGCGTGGCAAGCGCGAGCAACGCATCAGCCTTTGAAGCGGCGGCAGGTTGCGTGGTTTGATCGAAGAAACCGGGCAGGCCCTTCGCGTGCGTGATGGTCGGATCGGGCGGGCACAGGTTGAAACGTGCGTCCAGTTGCGAATCGGGGTTCAACGCAAGCGCGCCCGCCACTGTATTGTCCGGCGCCTGCGCCAGGATCTTCGTGGCGAGCACCCCGCCCTGGCCCGTGCCCATGAGGATCGGCGCGAAATAGCGGCTGGATTGCACTCCGCGTTCCAGTTGATGGCTCACCGCCTCCGCGTCGCCAACCAGGTTGTGACAGCTTTCCTTCTCGCCAGGCAGTTTCGCCGCGTAGCGTGCCGTGTCCACGCCGACAACCATCGCGCCATTTTTTGCCAATACATCGGCGGCTTGCTGGTCAGCGGGGGTCCAGTTTTTATCGGAGAAAAGCACGACGAAACCGTGCATCGGACCGGTGGGTTTGGTGAACGCCACGTCGCCGTAACGGCCGCCGGGGAGCGTGGCGGCATGCGCCATTGACATCGATAACAGCGAAACGACTGCGAACTTCCTGAAAAATGTCATGAACGCCAGCCTCCCGCCAGCAACGAGAGATCTGCGAGCGTGAAAAACACGCCGACGGAGCCGGATGCCGCCAGATAACGCGGCTCCCAGCGTGGCTGGAACTTGCTCTTGAAACCGCGCAAGCCCCGGAAATTGTAGAAACGGCCGCCAAAGCGCCAGACCAGCCCGGCCAGCCGATGCCAGGGCGAAGCCAGCGGCGTCGGCTGCATGCCGGACAACGGTGCAATGCCGAGGCTCAAGGTCTGGAAACCGGCCTGCTTCAAATGCAGCGCGAGCTTGGTAAACAGATATTCCATGGCGTACGGCGACGCGTCGGGCAGATGACGCATCACGCCGACCGTCGCTTCGGTGTTCAGGTCGGTCGTCATGAAGGTCACGAACGCTACCGGCGTGCCCTGCTGGCGCACCAGCAATACGGACTGCGCGGCGAGGTAATCGTCGGTGAACGCGGCGACCGAGAAGCTCTTTTCGCGCGCCTCGCGGCTCCCGAGCCACGCATCGGAAATCTCGCGCAGGATCGGCATGCATTCGGGAACGTGCGGCAAATCAATGGCTTCTACGTCGAAACCATCACGTTCGCCGCGCTTCAGCGCGTATCGCAAATGCGCACGATGCGAACCCTTCAGGTCGAAGTCCTCCAGCACCACGTGTGCCTCCTCGCCGAGTTTCATCAGCGTAAGGCCGGCATCGAGGTAAAGCGGCAGCGCGTCTGCGCGGACCTGATAGAAGGCAGCGCGACCATTGTGCGCGTGCGCCATTTCCACGAACCGGCGAATCAGTTCCGCCCATTCGCGACGCGGACCTACGGGATCGTGAAGCGCCGCCCACGTACGACCGTGCTTGGCGTACATCAGGAACGCCTCGCGCGAGGTCGAGAACAGGAAACTTTTGTCGCCCATCATCGCGAGGCCCGCGTCGCTGCGCTCCTGCGCGCGGAAAATGCGCGCGGCATCGAGCAGATCCTGCGGCGCGGGTTTCTCGAACCGGCCGGCGGCCGGGCGCAGCAATTGCCACACGGCGAACAGCGCGGCGAACAGGCCCGCGGCCAGCGTCGCACGCAGCGCGCGGGACGCACGTTCATCGAAAGCGAATTGCCACCAGAGATCGCGGCTGAAATTGACATCGCGAAAAGCGAACAAGAAGATCCAGACGGCCAACCCGATCACGATAGCCACCGACACCAGCCAGCTCGCCGTGAACCGCTCCGCCAGTAGCGACGAGCGCCGGTTGAAGCGGTCGCGGGTAGCCAGTAGCAGGACGATAAGGAGCGCGAGCACGCCGGTTTCGACAAACGCCAGCCCCTTCGCCATCGACAGCGCCAGATTCGACACCGCCAGCGTGATGGAGAGCCACCAGGCGGCGTCGAGCCGGCGCAGCAAACCGCGCGCGACGAACAACAACACCACGCCCAGCACGCTTCCGAGCAATTGCGAGCTTTCGAGCACCCACAGCGGCAACACGGCTTGCAGCACCGCGATGCGTTTGCCGAACGCAGGTGTCGCGCCGGAAATCACGAGCATGCCGCCGACCACGAAGGTCACCACGCTCAGGAACAGCGGCGCAAGTTGCGACACATTCGATGGATTCAGAAATGCGAAGCGCCCCTTGAGCGCCCGGCCTTCGAACGCCGCCAGCACGAACGTGGCCACGATCAGCGGCAGACCAAAATAGATCGCGCGATACGCGAGCAGCGCGGCCAGCATCTCGGGCGTTTTAACGCTGCCGCCGAGCGCGAACACCATCGCGGCCTCGAACACGCCGACGCCGCCGGGCGTATGACCGATCATGCCGAGCAGCATGGCCGCGGAAAACACCGTGAGGAATTCGCCGAAACCGACTTGCACGTGCGGCAGCACGGCCCACAGCGCGAGCGCGGCGGCAAAAACGTCGAGCGCAGCAAGCACGAGTTGCGCGACCAGATCGCGGCGCGCCGGAATGGTGATGACGAGCCAGCTCCAGCGCGCTTGCAGAGCCCTGGGGGCTGCGCGGCACAGCACGATCATCACGGCGAATCCGGCCAGGACCGCGCCGCCGCTCCATCGCAGGATGTCCGGCGATGCATGCAGCATGGCGGCGAGGGTGTCGGCGGCGCACACCATGCCGATCGCCGTCATCAGCGCCAGTGCGAGCGCCAGCGTCACGCTCGTGAACACGGTCAGGCGGCCGACCTGCGCGGGCGTGATGCCCGCTACGCCATATACGCGGCAGCGTACGGCGCCCCCTGTCAGCGCGCCGAAACCCGTTGCGTTGCCGAGCGCGGAAGCGACCGTCGCCCCGACCCACAGCACGGAATGCGGCACTTTGGCTTCGAGGTAGCGCAGGCCGACGGCGTCGCGGCCAGCCAGCGCCGCGTAGCTCAGCGCGGTGGCGAGGAGCGCACCGGCCCACGCCTCGAAAGGAAGCGCACGTAGTTGGTGAACGACCGTTTTATAGTTGACGGCGTGGGACAGATGCTGGAAAACCACCAGCAGCAGCCCGCACACGACCATCGCGAGGACTGGCGCGGTGAAACGCTGCAGCCGCCACGACTTCAGCAAACGAAGCAGCGATTCCAGCAAAGGGACTGAACGAACAATATTTCTGCGAGACATGCGGATTACCGGACTTGCTTCAACGCCTTCCGGCCTTTCGGCCCTTTTAGCGTTTTTGTTGGTTCTTGGTTCTGATCGGCAGATGCCGGACCGTATCGCGTGTATCCGGCGTTCATTCAGATTTCAAAATCCTGAATAGAACGTTACGGTTAGCAACGGCTGTATAACGGCCTAGGTTGACGGGACTTAAGAAAAGTGTGGGAGTCTAGCCGTTCGGGAGAGGCCGGAGGGCGTTTCTTGCCGTTTCCCGCTGTTTCCTTCACACCAGAACGGGCGAGCGGTTAGCATCTTGGCTCCGATGCACGCCTTCGGGCGCCGCATTTATCATCGATAAAAGGTTCTACCGTATGAAAAAGCAACGCCTCGCAGCGGCAGCCGTGACACTTACCGTCGCCGTCCTCGGCTTGAGCGCCTGCACGACACAATCCGATTCGCTGATCAAGACAGTGCCGGTCGGCTCGGGAACGTCGCACCTCGCCACGCTGCCGTTCGTCGCTTGCGTGAAAGCGAAATGGGCCGCGCGGCCGCTGAAGATCGCCGAATACTCGCCGAACGCAGACGGCGACGTCATCACCGTACACGGCGCGAACGGGCAAACCATACTGCTGATTGACGCGGAACCGTCGGCGACCGGCACGGGATATACGATTTACGGCGATACCATCAGCGCGGCGGCCTATGTGGCCGACGCCCACAAGTGCGACTAAGCGTCGCGGGCTGGATTAACTCGCGCCGCCCTTCAAATCAACGTAAGCCCGATGCGTGCCCACGATCCGCCCGATGAGATATCCATCCGACGCACACGCATTCACCCGCTGATCGCCGTTCCACACGATCTTGTACTGCTCGTCCTGTAGCCGGATGGTGGAGGGATCGAACTGCTGCGGCGGCGGAGTGGCGGTCTTGCCGCCTTCGCGCGCCTGTTCCATCACGAGGCGATTCCACGTGTAGGCATAACCATACTGGACACCGTCGGCGAAGGCGTCGAGATCGCATACCTGCTTGGGCGGGGTAATGGCGACTTCGGTGTGGTAACCATTGGCGCCGCCGACATCGATGCGTTGTTCGCCGGGAACGCCGGAAGCATTGACTTGCGCGGAGCGTTTCGGGGCAGACTGGGATTTGGTGGCGGCCACGGGCGCGATGGTCGCGCTCGGCAGCGAGTTGCCGGCGCTGCCGTCCGGCGGCAAGGGTGCACAGGCGCTGAAGAGAAGAATCGATGCGGCGAGGGAAACGCCTAAAACCCTGGAGTGGCTGGTGAAAATCACGCTTTTGCTATCCGTCTCAAAATAAACCGAGCACTACCTTAACATTTTGAGACAGAGGCGGAGATTGTGTCGCGTTTGGGACGGGTTCTTGAACGGCATGAACGGCACCGGCGCCGGGGAAACAAGGGGCGTTCCGGCGCTGTGTCTGGTTTGTCGGTTTTTAGGCGATGAAGAATGTAGTCCCGGCCGGATCCAAAGAAAAAGCCGCTTGCGCAATGCGAAGCGGCCTTCTCTGAAACAGTGCACCTACCGTTAGTCAACGATCAGGCACCCTCTTCCAGCACCAGCAGATTCTCATGCGAGAACCCGAGCGCCACGGGTTGTCCCCGTTCCGGTAACCGCCGATTCGGGTCGTTGAAGACATCGAGTGAAATCACGGACTGATCCACGCGCGTTCTGATACGCACTACCGCGCCGAGGAAGTTGACCTCCTCAACAGTCGCCGCGAGCGTATTGCGTCCGTTAGCCGGTGCCTCCAATACGATCGCTTCCGGCCGGACTGCAAGCATCCGCTGCTTGCCGGCTTCGCTGGAATTAAGCGCGTGCGAGGTCCGCAACTCCTGGCCACCGACCACAATCTTCCCGCTCGCCGGGTCCACCACCTGCCCCGACAACAGGTTCAACGTGCCGACAAACGACGCCACGAACCGCGTGCGCGGAAAGTTATAAATCTCCGACGGCGTCCCGATCTGCTCCACGCGTCCTTCGTTCATGACCACGATACGGTCGGAAATCGACAGCGCCTCTTCTTGATCGTGCGTGACAAAAATCGATGTAATCCCGAGCTCGCGCTGCAAGTTGCGGATATCTTCGCGCAAGGAGACGCGAATCTTGGCATCGAGGGCGGACAGCGGTTCGTCGAGCAGCAGCACTTGCGGTTTGTTGGCCAACGCGCGCGCCAGCGCCACGCGCTGCTGCTGGCCGCCCGACATTTGCCACGGATACCGGTCCGCGAGCTTGGGCAGCTTGATCAACGCGAGCATTTCCTCCACCCGCGCCTTGATCTCCGCCTGCGGCCGCCCCAACACCTTCAGCCCGAAGCCGATATTGTCCGCCACCGTCATGTTCGGAAACAGCGCATACGACTGGAACACCATGCCGACCTTGCGTTGCCGCGTGCGGACATGGGTCACGTCGCGGCCGCCGAGCTTGATCGTGCCGCGCGTGGGCGTTTCGAAGCCAGCAATCATTCGCAGCACCGTCGTCTTGCCGCAACCCGAGGGCCCGAGAAAAGTGATGAACTCGCCGCGTTCGATCTGCATATCGAACTGATGCAGCACGGTATTCGTGCCGAAAGTCTTGGAAAGGTTTTCGATCTCGAGAAGTGCCATGACAAACCTGCCCTTTAAATTTTTTGTCCGGCGAGAGAGCGCGCCGAGCCGAAGACCTGAATAAGCCCCATCGAGGCCCACGTGATAGCGAACGCGATGATCGCGAGCGCCGAGGGTTCATACGCCCGGTTCGCACCGATCAGTTGCAGATACGGCCCGAACGCCGGGCGGTTGAGCAGGCTCGCCAGCGTGAATTCGCCGATCACTACCGCGCCCGACAAGATTCCTGAGCGAACATTCGGAAAGATGATCTTGAAGAGGATGGTCGGCCAGTTCGCGCCCAGGCATTCGGCTGCTTCGGTGAGCGAGCGGACATCGACGGCGCGCAGGCCTGCGTCGACGGATCGGTACATATAGGGCAAACACAGCGTGACGTAACCGCAGATCAGCAGGAAGTCGGTTGCGCGCTCGTTGCCGGTGAGCGGCAGGAACGAACTGCTGTTATAGATATGCAGATAACCGAACACGATCACGATGGCCGGTATCACAAGCGGCAACAAGGTAATGAACTCGATCAATGGACGCAGCTTCGGCAAGCGCAACTGCACCCAGTAGGCAGTCGGGACAACGAGCAGCACGCCAAGCACGATGGCGAATACGCCCATCATGATGGAATAGCCGAATGAGGCCTGGAAATGCGGATCGGTGAGCACGACGCGATAGGCGTCAAAGCTGTATTCGTTGCGCCGCATCTTCAGGCTGAACTCCACTGTCGCGAACAGCGGCAGCAGGAAGTACAGCGCGCCGATCACCATCGCGATCCACGCGCCCACCCTCGTCTGAGCCCGAACCTTGTTGTCCGGAGTGACTGTGGCAACGGTGCTCATCGACGCCCCCTTTCAGCGCGCGAACGCAGCCAGATATAACCGCCGTTGGACAATCCGGTCACCAGCACCATGCCTAGCGCGAGCGCATAACCGAGATTTTCGTTGTGCAGCACGTCGCCTCGAATCTGCGCATACAGCACGATCGGAACGATGTTGAGCGAGCTGCCGGTAAGCGCGTAAGCCGTTGCTACCGCGCCGAACGCATTCGCAAACAACAGCAGCGTGGCGCCGAGCACGCTCGGCCAGAGCACCGGCAACGCGACGAACATCCAGTAGTGGTACGCACTGCCGCCCAGACAATCGCACGCCTCGCGCCATTCGCGCTTCAGGCCGTCGAGCGCGGGCGTGATGATCAGAACCATCAGGGGAATCTGGAAGTACAGATAGGTCAGCGTCAACCCCGTGAAGCTCAGGATGCTGAAGCCGGTGGAATACAGATTGATGCCGACGTATTTTTTCAGCAGCACCGTGACGAGCCCGACACGCCCGAGCGTGCAGATGAACGCGAATGCGAGCGGTACGCCCGCGAAGTTCGACGCCACGCCGGAAAACGTCATCAAGGTAGGGCGAATCCATACGGGCAACTTGCCCTGCACGGCGGCCCAGGCGAGCAGCAGTCCGAGAACTCCGCCACCCAGTGCCGATGCCGCGCTGACTTTGAAGCTGATCCAGTAGGCATCGAGCACACTGGGCTGCAGCAGTTCGCGGAAATTACCCAGCGTGAAATGGCCCTGCGCATCCTGGAACGCGCCGACCATCAGCCACGCAGTAGGCAGCAGCAGAAACAATACGGCAAACGCAAAAAACGGTAAGACGCCGAGATAATTCCACGCGGGCGACACGCGTCGCGCCGCCTTCATGCCGGGGCCGAGCGACGGGTTCGACTGTCCCTCGCGCTCCTCATGTCCGGACATAGGCGTGGCGATCTTCGATGAAGTGCTCATGATGTCGCTCTTGACTGACAGGCCGCGCTGGGGACAAGCACAAAGCGCGAGCCGGAAGGGTAGCCGGACCTCAAGTCCGGCTACCCGTGCACTACGTTACTTCGTGTGACTACTTCAAGTAGTTACTTCACGTTTGCGCCGACCACCTGATCCCACTGCTTCGTAATGAGCGCCTTCGAAGCGTTCTGCTCGTCGAGCGTCGGGAACACCACGTTCTTATACGCCGACGGCGGCGGCAGCTTGGCGAGCAGCGCTGCCGGGATCTTCTTGTTGGCTTCCAGGTCCTTGAAGCGGATCGGATGGCAGTAACCGGTGAGCCACCCAATCTGGCCTTCGTCCGAATACAGGTATTCCATCCACAACTTTGCCGCGTTCGGATGCGGTGCGTAAGCACTGATGCCCTGCACGTAGACGCCGGCCACTACGCCGGTCTTCGGCACGACCACCGCCACCTTCGGATTGCCCTTCAGCGTATCGCGATCCGCGAGCGCGTTGTAGTCCCAGCGCACGATGATCGGCGTGGTGCCTTGCGCCAGCGACGCCGCTTTGCCGATCACCGGCACGAAGTTGCCGTTCTTGTTCAGCGTACCGAAGTAACTCAGGCCCGCAGCGCCCGCCTTCGATGCATCGCCCTTGCTCTGCGACAACCCGGCCGCGTACACGGCCTGGATGGCCTGGTTGGCCGAGCGCGGATCGCCTGCGAGCGCGACGGCATTCTTATAGTCAGGCTTGAGCAGGTCGGGCCAGTCGGTGGGGACCTTGTCGATCATGTCGGTGTTTACCTGGAACGACAAGACGCCGTAATAATCTCCGTACCAGTAGCCGTCCTTCTCCTTGGCCGAATCGGGAATCGACGCCCAGGTCGACACCTTGTAAGGCTGCAGCAAGCCCGCGGCTTGTGCCGTCGGTCCAAACGACAAACCAACGTCGATCACGTCCGGTGCCTGCGGCCCCGTATTGCCTTTATTAGCCTTGATGGCTTCGACTTCGTCACCCGAACCAGCGTCCGGATTCAGCTCGTTCACCTGGATGCCGTACTTCGCCTTGAAGCCCTCGATCAGCGCGCCATAACCGCACCAGTCGTGCGGCAACGCGATCGTGGTCAACTGGCCTTCCTTCTTCGCAGCAGCGATGAGCGAAGCCGGCGGTGCCGCCACGGCTTGCCCCGCCACCGCGGTCAGCGCGGCGATAGCTGCTGTAATGGATGCCTTGCCGCCAACCCGGCGAAATGTCGAGATCACTCGCAACCCGTCTTGATTCATGGTGTTTCCATCCTCTGCCTGCGTGCTTACGTTTTTGGAAAGTTGCGTGCTGCGTGGTTCCGAAACTTCTTTTAATGCGCACTCACATCTGGCGCGCACGCGACTCTGGCGGCCAAATGTTTAAGAACAATGACGACGGTGAAAAAGACAGCAATCCAGGACTGTTTTAAGGCACTGCGGGCGGTCGAAGGGAACTATCCGCGAGTGTGACGGAGAGACTAAGTTCAAATACCCAAATTCGCAAGTATCCAAAAAAATGCAACATCGACAGCACCGGTTCTTGTTAATCTTTCAGATGGAATCTGCGACGCATCCGGCCGCGGGCAGCTAGTTGATATTGGTGACACACGGGCGACACATAGTCCGTTCACAAGATTTGAAGGGCTGCTGAACTTAAGGATCCGCTGAATCGGCCGCCAGCCGCTTCCACTTGCTTCTACTCGTTTTCACTAGTTTTAGGTCGACCTCAACTCTCAGGAATAAAGCATGTGGCAGGAAGATCGTCATCAGAGAATTCGCGCGCTGCTCGCCACGCTTGAACGCGTGTCGACCGAACGCATCATGGCCGAACTAGGCGTGTCGCGCGAGACAGTCCGGCGCGATCTGGTGGATCTGGAAGCACTGGGTGAATTGCGGCGCGTGCATGGCGGAGTGACGCGCCCCGCTGACGAAGCGCCGATCGCAGAACGCAGCCACACGCACGTCAAGTCGAAGAACGCCATTGCACGCGCGGCCACCGCGCTGGTGAGCAGTGGACAAACCTTGTTCATCGACGCCGGCACGACCACCGCCATCCTTGCCGAGGAGCTGGCCAAGCTCGCCAACCTGACCATCATTACGAACTCTATCGACGTCGCGCATAAGATGCGGGCGACCGGCGAGAAAACCGACACGAGTAACGAAATCATCCTGCTCGGCGGCTCGATCAGCGACCGTGCATTTGCCACGGTGGGTGGCACGACCGTAGCCGAGATTCTCCGATACCGCGCCGACGTCGCGTTGCTTTCGCCGGTCGCCATCGATCACCGGCATGGCGCGACCAACTTCGATCACGCTGAAACGGAAGTGGCGCGCGCGATGGTCGCGCATGCCGATCGCGTGGTGATCCTGGCTGACTACAGCAAGATCGGTCAGTGCAGCAGGATTGCGTTCTGCCCGATCAATCGCGTAGATATACTTATTACCAACAAGAAAGGCGCCGACGGTCCGGCGCTGCTGTCGCTGCGTAAAAAGCTGCCGCAGGTGATTCTCGCCTGAGACGTGGCGTTTAAACGCTGTCGTTACCGTAGGTAGCGTCGAGCACGCGACGGCGCAGCCGTGTGCCGCGCAACGCACCCGCTGCGTCGAGCACCGGGTACGCCGTCGAGCAGAACAGCGAGTTGAGGCGCTTGAGGTCGCTGATGATGTCGAGATGCAACGCGCTGGTTTCGACGCTGCGTGCGCTCTGCCCAGCCAGCCGGTCCAGGTGCGCATATGAATAATTGCGCTCGAGATCGCGGAACCGTTCCTTCTCTGCCAGCAGCCGCTCGGCGCTGCGCAAATCGCTGTTGAGAAACACGCTCAGGCCCAGTTGCAGATTCAGAATCACGCGTGAATACAGGTCCTCCAGTTCTGCCAGGCCCTCCGGCGAAAACGCCAGCCGGTGCATGATCTTCTTCTCCTGGATATTGGTCACCACCCGCTCGATGATGTCGCCGGCATGCTCCAGATTGATCGTCAACGTAATGATGTCGGTCCAGCGGCGGCTGTCCGCATCGTCGAGTTGTTCGCGCGAAATGCGCGCCAGATAGGTCTTCACGGCTGCATATAACTGATCGACGTCGTCGTCCATGCGGATGGTCGAGCGCGCCTTGACCGGATCGTTGGCACGCATCAGATCTACCAGATTGTCGAGCATTGTGCGGATGATGTCGCCGATCCGCAGCGCTTCGCGCGCGGCATTCGCCAGTGCCAGAGTGGGCGTGGAAAGCGCGACAGGATCGAGATAGAGCGGCCGCAACTCCGGGTTTGCTTCGGGAGATCGATCAGCGGCATGCACGCGACGCATCGCACCATGTTGTAGACGAGATGGAACGTGATCACCGACTCGCGCGGATACGGGATCAACGCACCGAGTCCTTGTGCGATCCACGGGGCGAACGGCAAAACGATCAACGCGCCTGCCAGCTTGAACAGGACATTGCCGAGCGCGAGGCGCCGGCCGGCCGGATTTTGTCCCAACGTGCCGATCACAGCAAGAAGGCCGCTCCCCAGGTTCGCGCCGATCACGAGGCACACCGCCACCTTCAGCGAGATCACACCCGACGACGCCAGCGTCGCGGTCAGCAGGACCGCCGCGAGACTGGAGTAGGAGATCATCGCGAAGGCCGCGCCTACCAGAGTGTCCAGCATCGAGTCGCCCGTCAGCACCCCGAACATGACCTTCACGCCCTGGCCTTGCATCACGGGCTGCGCGGCTTCCACAATCAGGTGCAGGGCCAGCAGGATCAGCCCCAGCCCGATGACCGTGCGCCCCACCTGGCCCGTGCGGCTCTGTTTGAACGACAGGAACGCGATCACGCCGCCGAGCAGCAGGATGGGCGACAACCACGAGAGATCGAGCGTGAGCACGCGCGACATCAGCGCTGTGCCAACGTCCGCGCCAAGCATGATCGCGAGGCCAGGGGCCAGCGGTAACAGGCCCTGCGCCGCGAAGGACGAAGCCAGCACGGCGGTCGCGTTGCTGCTCTGGACCAGACTTGTCACACACAAGCCCGCGCCGAACGCCCTGAAGCGGCTGTTCGCGCTATGTCCCAGCACGCGCCGCAATTCGGCGCCGAAGACCCGCAGGATGCCGGTCCGGACAATGTGCGTGCCCCATACCAGTAACGCCACGCCCGACAGGATATTCAAGAGAATCAACATGAGGCTGCGTCCGTTATTCGTTCCGACTGTACTGCGATTCGTGCCATGATGCCACGCAAATGAGTTGCACAATTTTGCTTTGTTGTAGTTTTGGGTATTTAACGATACGATCGAATCGGGTTGCGCAACGTGCGCTGGACAGTGCTCCAGCGCACTTTTTACCTGTACTAAAGGGCTATACGGATGAGTCGTACTCTGGCGCTGTTCGATCTGGACCACACGTTGCTGCCGCTGGATAGCGATCAGTCGTGGGCACGTTTCTACGCCACACTTGGTTTCGAAGGCAGTGCGGACCATGCGGAGGAAATTGATGCGTACTACCAGCAATACGTAGCTGGCACGCTCGACATGAACGCGTATCTGGGCCTGACGCTCGCGCCGCTCGCCCGTCATTCGCGAGAGCAACTGGACGCCTGGCATGCGACCTTCATGAAGACGGTGATCGAACCGGCCATCCGCCCTGAAGCGCTTACACTGCTCCGCCGTCATCTCGACGCGGGGCACTTGTGCTGCATCGTTACCGCGACCAATGCGTTTATCACGGCGCCGATTGCGAAGGCACTTGGTGTTGAGCATCTGCTGGCAATCGAACTGGGCACCGAAGGTGACGATCCGCTCGGGCGTTATACCGGGCGCTCGGTGGGCGTGGTGACCTTCCGTGAAGGCAAGATCGTGCGGACCGAACAATGGCTTGCGTCGCGGGGATTGAAGCTGGACGACTTCGAGGCAAGCTATTTTTATAGCGATTCCGTCAACGACGTACCGTTGATGGAGCGTGTCACGCATCCTGTTGCGACTAATCCCGATGAGAAATTGCGGGTGATTGCTGCTGAGCGCAACTGGCCGGTGGTCGAGCTATTCGCTTAGAGGCTCTACATGCGGCACCAGGCGCAATCAGCCGCCCTATTCTCCAAAATGCACACATGGCGTAGCATCCGCCCATTCCTCTGACAAACATAAATCAAGAGACATGGCCCTGATCGCACGTAACCTGCTCGGCATCGCCGTACTGCTGCTCATCGCTTTCATCTTCTCTACTAATCGCCGCGGCATTCGCCTGCGCACCGTCTTACCCGCGCTGCTGGCGCAAGTCGGCATCGGCGCATTCATCCTGTTCGTACCCATCGGCAAAAGCGTTCTCTCAGCCGCAGCAGCGGGCGTCAATCACGTACTCGGCTACGGCAACGCGGGAATCGAATTCCTGTTCGGCGGCCTCGTTCAATCGAAGATGTTCGAACTCTTCGGCAACGGCGGTTTCGTCTTCGCCGTACGCGTGCTGCCCGCCATCATCTTCGTGACCGCATTGATCTCGGTGCTCTACTACCTCGGCATCATGCGCTGGATCGTGATCGTGCTCGGCACGATCTTCCAGAAGCTGCTCGGGGTGTCGAAGATCGAATCGTTCTCGGCCGTCACCACCATCTTCCTCGGCCAAAGCGAAATGCCCGCGGTCGTGAAGCCGTTCGCGCGCAACATGACAAGTGCGGAACTGTTCGCCGTGATGTCGAGCGGCATGGCGGCAGTCGCGGGGTCGGTGCTCGCGGGTTATGCGGGCCTCGGCGTGAAGGTGGAATACCTGCTCGCTGCGTCGATCATGGCAGTGCCGGGCGGATTGCTGTTCTCCAAGATCATCCATCCTTCAACCGAAGCCAGCCGCGTTACGCTCGATAACCTGAACTTCGACGAAAAACGCCCGGCGAACGTGATCGAAGCGGCCAGTTCCGGTGCGACCGTCGGCCTGAAGATCGCGGTCATGGTCGGCGCCATGCTGATCGCGTTCGTCAGCCTGATCGCGTTGCTGAACGGTATTGTGGGCGGCATCGGGGGATGGTTCGGCGACCCGAATTTATCCATGCAATCCGTGCTCGGCGCCGTGTTCGCACCGCTCGCGTATCTGATCGGTGTGCCGTGGGATCAGGCCGCGCTCGCTGGTAACTTCCTCGGTCAGAAACTCATCCTCAACGAGTTCGTGGCCTATGCGTCGCTGTCCCCGTACTTGAAGGATACCGCCAGCGTCGTCGCGGCTGGATTGCAGGTGCTCGATCCGCGTACCATAGCGATCTTGTCGTTCGCGCTGTGCGGCTTTGCGAACTTCTCGTCGATCGCCGTGCTGACCGGCGGCTTCAGCGCGGTCGCGCCCGAGCGGCGCTCGGAAGTGGCGCGCTACGGCCTGCGCGTCGTGCTCGCGGCCACGCTCTCGAACCTGATGAGCGCGACCATCGCGGGCATGTTCCTGACGCTGAATTAAGGAGAAAATCATGACGATGGAGCAGTTGCTCGAACGCGCGAAGAACGCGCGCGAACGCGCCTACGCCCCCTATTCCAGGTTCAAGGTCGGCGCCGCCTTGCTCACGAAAGACGGCCGCGTTTTCGATGGCTGCAACGTCGAGAATGCATCGTATGGATTGTGCAATTGCGCGGAGCGTACGGCGTTTTTCAGCGCAATCGCCGCAGGTTACGCACGCGACCAGTTCGCGGCACTGGCCGTAATCGGTGACACGGATGGACCCATCGCGCCCTGCGGCGCGTGTCGTCAGGTAATCATTGAACTGGGCGGTCCCGAGTTGACTATTCGCCTCGGCAATCTCAATGGCGCGATCCGCGACACCACCGCCCGCGAACAACTCCCCGACGCGTTCTACCTATGACAATCCATAAGGTTATCTACGACACGGATCCCGGTGTCGATGACGCCATGGCGCTGGTGTTCCAGGCACTGCATCCCGAGATCGAACTGCTTGGCATCACGAGCGTGTTCGGCAACGCGACCATTGATACGACCACGGCCAACGCGCTCTATCTGCGCTCGCGTTTTGCGCCCGGCGTGCCGGTGGCGCGCGGCGCGGCAGCGCCGTTGCATCGCGCGCCGCCTGCACCGCTCGGCTGGATCCACGGCGACAACGGTCTCGGTAATATCGAACTGAGCGAACCCGCCGATACCACGCTCGACGCGCGCCCGGCACATGAGTTCATCGTCGATACGGTGCGCGCGCATCCCGGTGAAGTGACGCTGATCGCGGTCGGTCCGCTGACGAATCTTGTGCACGCACTGGAAGCCGGTCCGGACATCGCCCGGCTAGTGAAGCAAGTCGTCATCATGGGCGGCGCATTTGGCATCGCGGGTGTGCTCGGCAATGTGTCGCCCGCCGCCGAAGCCAACATCCTGTGCGATCCCGATGCCGCAGATATTGTGCTAGGCGCTGCGTGGCCGGTGACACTCGTGGGCCTCGACGTCACGCAAAACACGATCATGCCAAACGAATGGCTTGCAACGATTCGCGATGGCGCGGGCGACGCCGGCCGTTTCGTGTGGGACGTATCGCGTCATTACGCGCAGTTCCACCATGACAGCGCCGGACTTGAAGGCATCTACGTCCATGACTCGTCGGCGGTAGCGTACGTGCTGGATCCGCATCTCTATACCGTGCGCAAGGGTCCGGTGCGCGTCCTGACCAGCGGTATTGCGACAGGTCAGACGATACAGAAACCCACGACCATGCTCGTTCCCGCGCCGGACTGGGACGAACGTCCGGCGCAGTCGGTCTGCATTGGCGTGGATGCCGCGGGCATGCTCGAGTTGTACAAAAACAC
>WNFJ01280682.1_pt2 | contig 22610 bp, 25 predicted proteins | sample 5400461 | NCBI WGS metagenome assembly WNFJ01 (sample SAMN13153349, study PRJNA577476) | soil metagenome | isolation source: 115 cm saprolite on Douglas fir-dominated hillslope | place: USA:California | collected 2013-09-17
TACCGCTTCGACGAGACGATCCGCGGCGCCCGGATGACGCCGCCGAGCGCCGCCCACTGGCTCGGCACCGACAACCTCAGCCGCGACATGTGGAGCCGCGTCGTCTACGGCGCGCGGGTGTCGGTCACCGTCGGCTTCGGCACCATCGCGCTTGCCATCGTCGTCGCCACCGCCATCGGCGTCTCGAGCGCGTATTTCGGCGGCGTCTGGGACCTCGCCGTCCAGCGCGTGGTGGACGCGTGGCTCTCGTTCCCCTACCTCGTCATCATCCTGTCGGTGATGGCGGTGCTCGGCCCCGGGCGGCTGAACCTGATCATCTCCGTCGCGATCATCGTCGCCGCCAGCAACTCGCGCGTGATCCGAGGGGCCACCCTCGGCGTGATGCAGAACCAGTTCGTGGAGGCCGCGCGCGCCATGGGCTGCGGCCACGCGCGGATCATCGTGCGCCATCTGCTGCCGAACGTGGCCGCCACCATCATCATCCTCGCCACGATCGGTCTGGGGGCCGTGATCCTCGCCGAGTCCGCGCTCTCGTTCCTCGGCTTCGGTGTGCCGCCGCCGTACCCGTCGTGGGGCGCGATGCTCTCGGGCTCCGGCCGCACCTACATGCTGCGCGCGCCGTGGATGGCGGTGTGGCCCGGCGTGGCGATCTCGCTCGCCGTCTTCGGCTTCAACATGCTCGGCGACGCCCTGCGCGACGTGCTCGATCCTCGGCTGCGCGGCGGACGCTGACCCGCTTGACGACGGCGGTGGAGGGGAGTAAACCGAAACTACGGTGACAGGGACATCGTCCCCGACACCGTCGAGGGCAACTCCAGTCCAGGAGGTGTGGATGGAGAATGCGCCACCGGACTCGTTGACCGCGTCGCGCGCAGCCTGCTAGCGGCCACGTGCGGCGCCTAAACGCTGGGTAGTTCAAAAGCTCCGGCGCATGCCGGCGCGCGCGGTGCGAATGCCGCGCAAGAGACAAGGGGAGTACCGCGGGCGGCATCGACCGCCCGCGGCCCCCGCACACCTGCCTAGTTCTTACCCTCGATCCGGACGCGCGCCAGCGCGGCCTGGAGGAGTCCCGAGTACCAGTCACGGGTCTCGATGACGAGGGCGACCGCCATGCCGCGCAGCACGGTGAAGGTGTGAACGACCTGCCCTTCCGGCGACTTCTCGGGTGGTACGGGCTCGGTCGACATGCTCGTGTCAGGTTGCAACGCCGGTGCCACGCGTAGATGCTCGAAATCGCACGCGCGACGCCGGACGGTTGCGCCGTTGCGGCGCAACCATATGCAGGGACCTTGGAACTCGACTGATGTGTTTGGTCAGGCGGCGCGCACGACCGAGCAGCGCGCGCAGCGCTTGCGATCGAGCTCCAGCCGATTGCGCAGCGGCCCCTGACAGCCGGTGCAGCGCGCGTCGCGCAGCTGAAGGTGATGCGTCCGGCAGGCGCCGGTGGACTCCTTTTCGGCGTGGCGGGTGCAGCCGTCCCAAACACATTTGCCGAAGGTCATTCAGGTCCCTCCCGCGCGATTCGCGCGAAAATGTCGCGCTACGATTGCAAGCGGTATGCCCGGGATTCTCGATCGAGACGGCGCGTGCTTGGCCGGGCGCCGACGAGACGAGAGGGAACTTCCTTGCCCACTTGGGAGGCGCCGTGACGACTGACCTGTTCCTGGCCGCGGCCGGGCTCGACGCGCTGGCGCTCACCCGCGCCGTTCCCCCGGCGTGTCTGCGGGGCGTGGATCCCGCGCCCATCACGACGCGCGATGGCGCCGACACGCTGCTGATGCTGCCGACGTGGACGCCGCGGCGGCCGGCCGTGCACCTGCTCCCGTCGTTCGCGCCGCTCACGGACGCGCCGCTCGCCTTCCGCTTCGAGGTCTCGGCGCTCGCCGACGGTGAGTGGTCGTCGTGGGCGGCGAGCGCCACGATCGGCGCCGCGGACTTTCCGGCCCCGCCGTCGCCCACAACGCCGCTCACGTGTGACGTGGACGTCTTCCGCGCCGCACCCGCCGTCGATGCCGTCCGGCTGCGCGTGCGCGTGCGCGCGGCCGCGGGCACGCGCTGGATCGTCGCGCTGTCGGCGGCCGACGATGCGCCGCCCGACCTCCGGCTTCCCGAAGGTGCCGTCGCGCGGCTCGACGTCCCTGCGCTCAGTCAGCTGCAGGCCGACGCGGCGCTCGGCCCGCGTATCTGCTCGCCGACGAGCGTCGCGATGGTGCTCGGCTACTGGGGCCGCGAGGCCGCGCCGGCCGCCCTCGCCGCCGAGGTGTTCCATCCCGCGCTCGACATCTACGGCGTCTGGCCCGCCGCCGTCCGCGCCGCCGCCGCGCGCGGCGTCGCCGGTTACCTGCTGCGCTTCCCCGACTGGAGCGCGGCGCGCTGGTGTCTCGAGCGCGGCATTCCGATCGTCGCCTCGGTTCGCTACGTCGCGGGCGAGCTCACCCACGCCGCCATCGGCGCCACGCCCGGCCACCTCCTGGTGCTCGTCGGTCTCGAGGGCGATGCCGTCCTCGTGAACGATCCGGCGGCCCCGACCGCGGCGTCCGTGCCCCGTCGCTATCACGCCGACGAATTCGGCAAGGTCTGGTTGGCGCGCGGCGGCGTCGGCTACGTCCTCTTCGATCCCGCGCGCCTGTAACCAAGAACGAGTCAGGGCGCGATCGCGGAAGGCGCGGGGGCGGGTGGGCCATGCGAGACCCGTGTTTCGGGTACTTGCGTCGGATCCGCGGATATCTTCGGTGCCCGCTGACAGGCGCAACGCTCAGTCGATTTGCGTGGTCGAGCGTGGTCCGCCCGCCCCCGCGCCTCCGCGCCTGCACCGCGTCTACAGGTGCGTCAGGCGTTCTTGCGGAGGCGGCGACGACTCGCGCCGCAGGCGACGCGCGAGGATGTCAGCGGCGATCGCGCGGCCGCCCAGCCCGAAGGCCAGCGCGAGCGCCAGGACCAATCCGCCGAACGTGATCCCGAACGCCACCAGCACCATCTCCTTGCCGATACCGAGATGGGTGAGCGCGGTGGCGATGGCGAAGAGGATGACGGCCCAGTGCGCGGCGCGTGCGAGCAGCCGCGCCTCCGGCAGGCGCGCGTTCACGGCCGCAATCAGGATCGACTGGCTGAGGAAGTTGGCCAGCAGCCAGCCGGCGACGAGGATCAGCAGCGCCGCGAAGAGCGGCGGCAGGAACGCGAGCAGCAGCGCGGTCGCGCTGTGTGCGCCCGGAAGCGCCACGGCGTCCACGCCGGCGCTGGCGAAGAAGAGGAAGATCGCCCAGAACGCGAGGAGACCGAGTACGCCGGACGGCGCGCGCTGCACGCCGGAGCGCCGCAGCGACGCGGCCACGCCCCAGCGCTCCATCACCCGGTCGAAGCCGAGTGCGCGCGCGCCGCGCTCGAGCACCACCTTGGCGACGAAGCCGAGCAGCACGCCGAGCGCCAGGAGCACGACGAGCACGAAGAGCCCGGGCAGGATGGCAGCGAGCCGTTCCCGGGTCTCGAGGAGAGCGGACCAGACGCCGTCGCCCCAACGATCTCGCATGGGCCGTTACCATTTAGAGCGTACACCCGGTACAATGCGGCGCAATGCGGATCCCCCGGCTCCCGGGCGCCCTCCTCTTGGTTGCGGCCACCCTCACGGGCTGCGCCGCCGAAAAACAGTGGATGAAGGTCGGCGAGTCCTACACCACCGCCGAGTTCCGGCGCGACTACGCCGAGTGTTCGAAGACGAAGAACGGCAATCTCGACGAGGAGTGCCTGCGCGCACGCGGCTGGGTGGACATGAGACCCTCGAAGGGCGACCGCGCCGCCGATACGCCGCCGCCTGCTCCCATACCCGATAAATACCGACGGTGAGCTGACATGCGCTTTGGCATCTTCACAGGAATGGGCAACACGACGTGGGACACCGTGCTCGATCTCTGGCGTCACGCCGCCGCGAGCGGCTGGGACGCCGCCTGCGTGACCGACCACTTCATGCCGAACACGCCGGACCGCGTGGGCGACACCATGGAGTGCTGGACCACGCTGGCCGCGCTCGCGGCCGTGGTCCCGAAGATGCGCCTCGGCACGATCGTCTCGGGCAACACCTACCGGCACCCGGCGGTGCTCGCGAAGATGGCCGCCCAGGTGGACGTCATCTCGGGCGGCCGGCTCATCTGCGGCATCGGGGCCGCGTGGCAACAGAACGAGCACGAGGCATACGGGATTGCCTTCTACACCGTCGCGGAGCGGCTCGCGCGCTTGGACGAGGCGTGCGAGGTGCTCAAGGCGCTATGGACGCAGGACAAGAGCACCTTCAAGGGGCGCTACTACCAGCTCAGCGACGCGCCGCTCGCCCCGAAGCCCGTGCAGCGCCCCTATCCCGAGCTGATGATCGGCGGCGGCGGCGAGAAGGTGACGCTGAAGATCGCCGCGCGTCACGCCGATCACTGGAACGTCTGGGGCGGGCCCGAGACGCTGGCACGCAAGGGCGCCATCCTCGACACCCACTGCCGCGCCGCCGCGCGCGACCCGAAGTCCATCGCGCGCTCGGCCAACATGGCGCTGCTGATCAGCGACGACCGCGCCGAGGCCGACCGCCTGCGCACCGCGCTGACGAAGCGGTTCGGCATGGCCGAGGCGCTCGCGCAGGACACGGCGCTCGCCGGGTCCGTCGGCGAGATTCGCGACAAGCTGGGCCGACTCGCCGCCGCCGGCGTCAGCATGGTCTGGATTCCGACGATGTTCCTGCCGAAGGACCCCCGGCCCCTCCTTGATCGCGTCATGCGGGAGATTGCGCCTCACGTGCCATAGGCGCGTCGAAGTAGCGGCGAAGCAGGTCCCCCGCCACCGACCGCACGTCGTACGCGCGTCCGCTCTCGTGGCCGGCGCGCGTGGCCAGGCCCTCGGCGATCCGGATACACTGCTCGACCATGTTGCGGTCGCCGAGAACGCCGAAGCCCTCGGCCGTTTCCAGCACGCCCGCCAGCGAGCCCTCGCGGTGTGCGCGGAACAGCGCGATCCAGTACGTCTCGCGCGCGCGCGCCTCCGCGGCGCGCGCGAAGCCCGGGATCGCGCCGATGCGCCGCGCCGCTTCCGCGACGCGGACGATCGGTTGCCAGCCCGGCTGGTCGATCACCGCGGCGTGGGCGCGATGCCACGCGCGCACCGCCGCCGCCGCCTGCCCGGTCACGATCGCGTCTTCCATCTCGCGCAGGTGTTGCCGCCACGTCTCGCTCATCACCGATCCTCCCTCTCGCGAACCAACGACGTGAGTTCTTCCGTGCCCGGCGCGTCCGCCCGCTGCTGGCTGGCCGCGCCCCGATCGCATCCCGCGCGCATTCGCTCGGTCACGACGCCGAAGAGAAACGCGAGGCTCCAGAGGCTGAGCGCGGCCAGCCCCGTCATCGCCGTGCGCTGACGCGGGCTCATCGCAGCGTCCCCGACGGCGAGAGCGCGCCCGCGCGCCCGGCGCGGGCGGCCCAGCGCGACGCCAGTCGCTCGACGCGCTCACGCCCCCGCGGATCCGCGTCGCGCGCCGCCACCTGCCGGGCGATCTCGAGGCCGCGTTCGACGAGCGCCTCGTCGCCGAGGTCGACGAACGCCTCGGTCGCGCGCAGCACGCCGTCGAGCGAGCGCTCCCCGCGTGCGCGCAGCAGCGCGGTCAGGTAGCACTCGCGCGCGCGGGCGACGGCGGCGCCGTGGAAGCCGCCGCGCGCCCCGATGCGCCGGTAGAGGTCGCCCGCTTCGACGAGCCCCTCCCAGCGCCGGCTCGCCACCGCGACGGCGTGGCCCTCGTGCCAGTGCCGCAGCGCCAGGACCACGTCCCCCGCGGCGAGCGCCTCGTCGGCATGCTGGTAGTGCAGGTAGGCCGGCGCGTCGAGCGCCGTCGGCGCGGTGAGGGCGAGCGCATCGACGACGGTCACGATGACGATCGTCAGCGCGAGCATCACCACGGCGGCGAGCAGAACGGTCGCCACCCATGTCTCTCGAAACATCTGGTTCATTGCCTGCCCCTTTCCCCCTGGAACCGACCACTCCGATCACGGGGTACGGGACAACGCAAGCCCGGCGCCAAACCAAAACTACGATGAATCAGTACGTTGCACCGCGCTGACTGGTGGTCAAAGGGCGGGTGGTCAAGTCCTGAACAGTGGGCTGAACAGCACGGCCGGCCGCTGTATGATGCCCGCGATGGACCGCCCGCTTGGCGATCTGATCGGCAACAGCCCGCAGATCGAGGCCCTCCGCGAGCGCGTCGTACGCCTGCTCGAGCGCCAGCGCGAGGCGCATCGGCTGCCGCCGGTCCTGATCGAGGGTGAGACGGGCACGGGCAAGGGGCTGCTTGCGCGCATGTTGCATCGCGCCGGGCCGCGCGCCGACGGGCCGTTCGTCGACGTCAACTGCGCGGCCATCCCCGACACGCTCCTCGAGGCCGAGATGTTCGGCTTCGAGCGGGGCGCCTTCACCGACGCGCGCCGCGCGAAGCCGGGCCTGCTGCAGGCCGCCCAGCGCGGGACGATCTTCCTCGACGAGATCGGGCTGCTCGGCGAGGCGCTCCAGGCCAAGCTCCTCAAGGCGCTCGAGGAGCGCATGGTGCGCCGGCTCGGCAGCACGCGCGACGAGCCCATCGACGTGTGGCTGATCACGGCGACCAACGAGGACCTCCGCCAGGCGATTCGCCGGCGCCGCTTCCGCGAGGATCTCTATCACCGGCTCGCCGTCGTCACGCTGACGCTGCCGCCGCTGCGCGAGCGCGGTGCCGACGTCGTGCGGCTCGCCGAGCACTTTCTCAAGCGGGCCTGCGCGGACTACGGGATCAGCGAGCGCCGCCTGAGCGAGCAGGCGCACGCAGCGCTGCTCCGCTACCCGTGGCCGGGCAACGTGCGGGAGCTGGCCAATCTCATGGAGCGCCTGGCGCTGCTGGACGCCGACGGCGAGATCTCGGCTTCCGCGCTGGGCCTGCCGGAGACGCACGCGCCCGAGCCCGCGGCGGCGGTGGAGGCGGGGGGGGCGTCCCTCGACGACGCGGTTCGCGACCGGCTCGTCGAGGTGCTCCGACGGACGACCTGGAACATCTCGCGCTCGGCGGCGCTGCTCGGGATCTCGCGCAACACGCTGCGGGCGCGCATCGAGAAGTACGGGCTGCGTCGGGACGAGCCGACGGCGTCGCCCGCGCCGCGCCCGACGCCGAGACCTCCGGCCGCCGCCGCACCGGCGCCGCGGGCGGCGGCCCCCGCGCCGCTGCGCTGGGAGCGCCGCCGTGTGACGCTCCTGCGCGCCGGCGTCGAGTTCGTCGGCGAGGGCGACGAGGTGCTGGACGCCGGCCGCACCCTCGAGACGCTCGTCGAGAAGGTCGCGGGCTTCGGCGGCCGCATCGAGGGACTTTCGCCGTCGGGGCTGCTCGCATCGTTCGGCCTCGGCCTCGCCGAGGACGCGCCGACGCGCAGCGGCCACGCGGCGCTGGCCATGCAGAAGACCCTCGAGCGCAGCCGCAAGATGGGCGGAGTGGCGCCGCGCTTCAAGGCGGCGATCCATGTGACGGATGCGCTCGTCGCTCACGGCGTGGAGCGGCAGGAGATCGACGTCGACGCGCGGCATCAGGCGGTCGCGGTGCTCGACGAGTTGCTCGCGCTCAGCGCGCCGGAGGCGATCGTCGTGAGCGAGCCGGCGGGACCGTTCCTCGAGCGCCGGTTCGACCTCTGGGAGGTCGACCAGCCGCGCGCGCACTTCGTGCTCGGCGGCCACGTCCGCACGCGGCTGGGCCTCGGCGGTCGCGTCGTCGCGTTCGTGGACCACGAGCGGGAGCTGCAGCTGCTGCGCGGTTGCTTCGAGGCGGCCGCGCGCGGCCGGGCCCAGGCGATCGGCGTCGCGGGCGCCGCCGGCATCGGCAAGTCGCGGCTCCTGCACGAGTTCCGCCGCGTGATCGCGGCGCAGCCGGTCGCGTGCCTCGAGGCCTACTGCGTCTCCTACGGCAGCGCCCTGCCCTATGGCCCGATGATCGAGCTGGCCCGCGCGGTGGCGCGCGTGAAGGAGACGGACCCGCCCGACGTCGTCGAGGAGAAGGTCAAGCGCAGCCTCGACTGGGCGGGCGGGCCGCCCGACGGCGCCGTCGACGATCTCCTGCGCATCCTCGGCGTTGCCCGCACCGCCGCCGAGCCGCCCGATCCCGACGCGCTGAAGACGCGCGTCTTCGAGGCGCTTCGGCGGCTGTGCGTGCGGGCGAGCGAGGAGGTGCCGGTCGTGCTCACCGTCGAGGACGTGCACTGGATCGACCGAACGTCGGAGGAGTTCTTCACCTCGCTCGTCGAGACGATGGCGGGCGCGCGAATATTACTCATCGCGACCTACCGTCCCGGCTATCGCCCGCCGTGGATCGACAAGTCGTACGCGACCCAGGTCGCGTTGCCGCCGCTGGCGCCCGCCGACAGCCTCGCCCTCGTGCGCTCGATCCTCGGCGACGCGGCCGTCGTCGACTCGCTGATGGACTCCGTGTTCGCGCGCGCCGAGGGCAACCCGCTCTTCCTCGAGGAGCTTGCGCGCGCGGTGCGCGAGCGCGGCTTCTCACCCGGCATCCCGGTGCCGGCGACGATTCAGGAGTTGCTGGTGTCGCGCATCGATCGCCTGCCGTTGGAGGAGCGTCAGCTGCTTCTCACGCTGTCGGCGGTCGGCCGCGACATTGCTTTCTCGCTGGCGGCCGCGCTGACGGACGAGCCTTCGCACGTCGTCGGAGGGCGGCTTGTGCGGCTGCAGACCGCAGAATTCCTCCACGAGCGCGCCGCCGGCGGCGATACCGAGTACACGTTCGCCCACGCGCTCATGCAGGAGGTCGCGTACGACCTGCTCCTGCCCGAGCAGCGGCGCGCCCTGCACGAGCGGATTCTCAAGGCCATGGAGCAGATCTATCCGGAGCGCCAGCTGGAGCTGGTCGAGCGGCTCGCGCATCATGCCTTCGTCGGCGGCCTGTGGGACCGCGCCGTCGTCTATCTCTGGCAGGCGGGTGTCAAGGCCTTGAGCCGCTCCGCCCACCGCGAGGCCGCCGACGTCCTGGAGCGCGCGCTGACGGCGCTCGGCCGACTGCCGGAAAGCCAGCAGCGCACCGAGCAGGCGATCGACCTGCGCTTCGACCTGCGCACGGCGCTGCTGCCCCTCGGCGAGTTCGCGCGCCTGACCGAGCACCTGCGCGAGGCCGAGCGACTCGCGGAGCGGCACGGCGACCGCCGCCGGCTCTGCCAGTGCGCGCTCTACGCGGCCGGCCACTTCCGCCTGCGCATGGGCGACGCGCCAGGAGCGCGGCGGGCGAGCGCCCTCGCGCTGGAGCTGGCGGAGTCGCTCGACGACCCGGGCCTGCGTGTGGCCGCGACTGCGTACCTCGGACAGGCGCTCTACGACGGCGGCGAATACGAGCGTGCGGCGGAGCTGTTCGCGCGCAACGTCGCCTTCGTCGGCGACAACCGGCGCGACCGCTTCGGCCTGCCGCAGCTGCCGGCGGTCCACCAGCGCACGACGCTCGCCTGGTGTCTCGCGGAGCTCGGCCGCTTCGCCGACGGCGTCGCGCGCGGGCGCGAAGCCATCGCGATCGCCGAGTCGGTGGAGACGCCGCTCAACCTGATCGTGGCCTGCGCGGGACTCGGCGTCGTGCAGTACCGGCAGGGCGATCTCGAGGACGCGCGCGCGCTGCTCGAGCGCGGGCTCGCGCTGAGCCGCGAGCACAACATCCTCCTCTGGCTGTCGCGACTCGCGTCCACGCTGGGGGCGGTGCACGTCCTCGCGGGCCGCGTGGGGGAGGGCGAGAGCCTGCTCGAGGAGGCCATCGCGAAGGCGGCGGCCATCACGCTGGTGAGCGGGCAGTCGCTGCTCTACGCGACGCTGGCCGAGGCGAGGCTGGCCGCCGGCGACACGGCGGGCGCCGCCGCGCACGCGCAGCACGCGCTCGATTTGGCCGGGGCCCACGGCGAGCGCGGCTGGTCCGCGTGGACGCTGCGCACGCTGGGCGACGTTGCGGTGCGGGCGGGCGACCTCGAGCGCGCGCGGGCGCACTACGACGAGGGCGCCGTGATCGCCGAGGAATTCGGCATGCGGCCGCTGGCGGCCCTCGTGCAGCTCGGTCGCGGCCGGCTGGCCGCCCGCGCCGGCAAGCCGGAGGACGCGCGCGACCTCGTCGCCGGCGCGGCCGCGGCGCTGCGCGAGCTCCGGATGGCGTGGTGGGCCGCGCGCGCCGAGACCGCGCTGACCTCAGGCTGAGTCGGGCGGCGCCTCCGCGCGGCTGACCGTCACCGTCAGCGCGATGCCCTCGGCGCGCGCGAAGCGCTCGATCTCGAGCCGCAGCGCCTCCGCCGCGTGCCGGTCGAGGTCGCCGGCGATCTCGAGGCGGCGCCCGGCGTCGGCGCCGTCGTGCCCCGCGTCGTCCGTCAGCATTTCTTGGGCACGATCTTCTGCTCGGAGCAGACGGCGTTCGGGTTGAGGTCCTTCAGGCACTCCCGGATCTTCTTGTTCATGGCGGTGATCTGCTCCCGGGTCAGCGGTCCCGGAACCGAGATCGTGATCACATAGCTCTCGTTGCCGCTCGGTGGTCCTGGCACGGCATCCTCCTGGCTCGGGCATTTCACGGAGCCTCGTCGACCCCGGTGAAGAAGTCGTCGGCGCGCAGCACCGTGGGCGCGCTGTCGTAGTCGCGCACGATGTACCAGTCCTCGGCGGCGTCGGCCTCCACGAGCGGCTCGACGCGCTCGCCCAGCGCCAGCCGCACGTACGCCGCCGCCAGGTTCACGGTGCCGGCGTGGTCGAGCAGAATCGCGCTGAGGCCGAAGCGACCAGCGTTGAATTCGGTCAGCCGCGGAGCGCCGGCGGCGTTCTCCCGCGCATCGAAGCAGAACACACCGGACGTCCTCGGCTCGATTGCGCGCGCCGCCGCCGTCACGAGGTCGCTGACCCGGCGGTCGACGACGCGGCGACCGAGTGCGGAAAGCCCGACGCCCGCGGGCACGGCGGCGCCGCCGAGGTAGGAGAGCCGCTCGTAGGCGTGGGTGACGATCGGTTCGCCGTCGGCGAAGAGCGCCTGGCCAGCGAAGTCCCGGCCCGGCAGGTACTCGGCGAGCGTGAATTCCGAGGCGTCGACGCCGCGCATCTCCATCCAGTAGTGAATCCACGCGCGCGCCTGCTCCGGCCGCGAGACGAGCAGCGCGCCCAGCCCGCCCTGGCCGCGCCGCCGCCGGCACCAGAGACGCCGGTGCCGCGACAACGCGGCAAACGCGGTGTCGACGTCGTCGAGCGTCTTGACGGGAACGGTCTCCGGCACCGGGACGCCGTGAGCGTCGAGGAACTCGGCGAACGCGTACTTGTCCTGGCACAGGTCGATCGTGGCCGGCGCGGGGAGGAGGGTCCGGCAGCCGAGGCTCGCCGGCGTCGCGGCCAGCGTGCGCACGTCGGCGTCCGAGGTGGGGATCAGGACGTCGATGCGCTCCGCCGCGATCAGGCGATTCACGGTGTCGACGAAGTCGGGATGCGACAGCGAGGGCAGCAGATAGCGGCGCTCAGTCGGCGCGCCTCTCAAGACGAATCGGTCATGGTGGGCGCCGATGATCGCCATCGAGCGATCGCACGCCCGAAGGCTGCGCACGAGGTTGTTGGCGGCGCCGGAGCCGGCGCCGAGAAGAAGCAGCCGCGCGTTCATCGGATGTGCCGACGGCCTCCCCGTCGAGGAACTGCGGGTGGTGCTAGTATCCGGGGCGACTCTAGGCGGCGGGTCCGGGGTTGTCAAGCGACGGGAGGAACTGGCGATGCCGAAGAAGCCCAAGCGCGCGAAGCCGACGACGTCGCGCAAGCCGCCGATTCCGCCGCGCGCGAAGAAGTCGGTGGAGGCGGACGAGGGGGATCGGCCCGAAGCGCTGCGGAGCGAGCTGATCGTGACGATCAGGCCCGGTGTCGCGGATGCGACCGCGAGGCTCGCGGCAGCGGTGCGATCGCTGCGATTGGCGGCGAGACGTCCGGTGACACCGCTGTTCGGAACCCGCGCGCAATTGGAACGACGAACCACGGTGTTGCGTGAGCGCGGCGTCGAAGCGCCCGATCTGAGCCGGTTCTATGCAATCGCGGCGCGCGAGGAAGAGTACGACGACATCATCGCCGCGGTGCGCGAGCTCGACATCGTCGAGCGCGTGGATCGAAAACCGCCGGCCGACGCGCCCTACGGCGCCCCCGCGACCACGACGCCGTACTCGTGTGACGAGACGGTGTGCTGCCCGTGCTGCTGGGCCCCGAAGAAGACGCCCGACTTCTCGTCTCGCCAGTACTACCTCGATCGGGCGACCGGCGGCGTCGACGCGCGCCACGCGTGGACGAAGCCGGGCGGTCGCGGCGGTCGAGTCATCATCGTGGACATCGAGAGGGCGTGGCGATTCCCCCACGAGGACCTCGTCGGTCCCGGCGGCGTCGCCGACGTGCCGCTGGGCGGGGCTCCGATCGACTGCATCCGCGAGCGCAACCACGGTACCGCCGTGCTCGGCATGCTCAGGGGCAACAGCAAGAACGCCATCGGGGTCACGGGAATCTGCCCGAATGCCACGGTCCGCGGGTACTCGACGCGGACGCCCGGGATGCCGCAGGACCAGATTCCCGGTACCGCGAATACCTCCCAGGCGATCCACGCGGCGACCGTGGCGCTGACAAACGACTACGCCGACTTGAAGACGGGACACATCCTCCTGCTCGAGCTGCAGCGCGTCGATCCGGATGGCTACAACATCGCCGTCGAGTGGTGGCTCGACGATTTCCTGGCGATCCAAGACGCCACGGCCTGCGGCCTCATCGTCGTCGCGGCCGCCGGCAACGGTCACGTGACGAGGCTCGAAGGCGCCGACCTCGACCACCCGCGCTACGACGCCGCGCCGCAGAACCCGTTCACGTGCGCGGCGTCGGGAGCGCGCGTCGCCGACTCCGGATCGATCCTCGTCGGCGCGGGTGCGCCGCCCCTCGGGACACCGCGGGTGGATCGCTCGCGGCTGACCTTCTCCGACTACGGGACCTGCGTCGACGTGCAGGGCTGGGGCCAGGAGGTCGTCACGACCGGTTACGGCTGCCTGCAGGGCGGGCCGGACGAGAACCGATGGTACATGGGCGACTTCGGCGGCACGTCGTCCGCCAGCGCGATGATCGCGGGAGTGCTGGCCTGCGTGCAAGGCCACTACCGTGCCACGGGGCGGACCCCTCTCGATTCGAAGGGAGCCCGCACGCTCCTGCAAGGCGGCGGCTCGCCGCAGATGGACGACGGCCCGCTGTATCCGGCGGCGACGGAGAAGATCGGCCCGCGACCGAATCTCCGCGAGCTGATTCCGTAGGCGCGCGCTACGCCTTCCCCTCGAGGGCCCGCCTGAGCTGATCGAGGTGGTTGTCGTCGTGCCACGCCATCAGCGTCAGGAACGCGTCGAGCGTGACCTTGCCGCGCACCGGATGGGTGCCGCCGCGCGCCCAGTCCGCCGGCGGCAGCTTCTTCAAGACGGCCAGCGAGTCCTCGCGGCGCTGGCGGAACGCCGCCGCCGCCTCGCCCGCGTCGTTTCTCAGATATTGGCGCTCCTCGGCCCAGCGATCGGGATCGAGGCCGGAAAGCGGCGGATTGTCCACGGCCAGGATCGTGTCGAACCGCATCCTGAACGATTCTTCGGTGTCCCGCAGGTGGCAGACGACTTCCTTGGCCGCCCAGTTCTTGGCGTCGGGGCGGCGCGCCAGGGCCGCGTCGCTCTGACCGCGGATCGCCGCGGCCAGCTCGTCGGCCGTGCGCTCCAGGCGCTTGATGCGCTCCTCGCGCGGCTGCTTGGCGTATTCCTCCATCGTCGGCATCGCGCTCCTCCTGAGATCCGTGACGAGCTGGTGAAAGAGGCTCGACTCGCGCTTGTAGAAGCCCTCCGTGTGATACGACTCGTTCAATCTCAAGATCGTGTAGTCGAGGTGGTGTCCGACCTCGTGGAGCAGCGTGCGCAGATACGTCCGGAATGCCACCACGCGCTTCTGCTTGGCGGTGCGCATCCAGAGCTGGATCTTCGGCCGCCGGCCGCGCTCGGCCGTATAGAGCCCGTGCAGCTCGCCCCACGTCGCGTGCGGCCGCGCCGCGAGCACCTCGACCCTGACCGGCGGCGCGCCCAGCACCTCCATCAGACCGCCGATCACCCGCTCGCTCGCCGCCTGGGTGGCCGCGCGATCCTCGGCGAGCAGGGCACCCTCCACCGCGTCGACCGCGGCCGCGAACCGCTCGGCCTGCGGCAGCCGGATCTCCGTGATCGCGTCGCTCTTGCGATAGACGGCCTGCTGCGCGCGCGACAGTCGCGCGTAATACGCGAAGGGCAGCGCTACTTCCCCGTCCAGCGCGGCGCGCGCTTTTCCAGGAACGCCTTGGCGCCTTCCACGCGATCGTCGGTCGTGCGCAGCAGTGTGGAGAGGTCGCCCTCGAGGCGAAGACCGTCGGCCAGCGGCAGCTCGAGGCCCTTCACCACCGCCTCCTTCGCATAGCGCAGCGCCACCGGCGCCTTCGCCGCCATCGCGCGCGCCAGCTCGAGCGTCGCCTTCAGCGCCTCGCCCGCCGGCACTACGCGCTCGACGAGGCCGATCCGCAGCGCCTCGTCGGCCGGGATGCGCGCGCCCGTGAGGATCATCTCGAGCGCCTTGCCGCGGCCGACGAGTCGCGGCAGCCGCTGGGTGCCGCCGCCGCCCGGAATGATGGCGAGGTTGATCTCGGTGAGGCCCAGCGTCGCGGTGGCCGCGGCCACGCGGATGTCGCACGCCAGCGCCAGCTCGAGACCGCCGCCGAGGGCGAAGCCGTTGACGGCGGCGAGAATCGGCTGCGGACAGCGGTCCATGGCCTGGCGAAAGTCCACGCGGCGGCGGTGCTCTCGGAACTGCACAGCGACCAGCGGGGCGACGAACTCGCGGATGTCGGCGCCCGCAGAAAACGCCTTCTCGCCGGCGCCCGTGACCACGACGACCTTGACGTCGTCGTCGACCGCGATGCTCTCGAAGCAGCGCGTGAGCTCGTGCCGCATGGCATCGTTCGGCGACGTCGTACACGAGCGTCTCGTATTTGGTGCTCACATGAAGCTCCTCCGGAACAGGGCGTTCATCGGATGATCTTGCGGACGCGGAGCTCGGCCAGCGCGGCGGCGTCGTAGCCGGCGGCGCCGAGCACCTCGTCGGTGTGCTGGCCGAGCGTGGGCGAGGGGCCCACGTCGCGCGTCGGCGTCTGCGAGAAGAGCAGCGGCGATCCCGGCAGCGTCAGGCGGCCGACCTCCGGATGATCGTACTCGCGCGCCAGCCCGTGATGCCGCGTCAGCGGATGGCGGCGGAACTCGTCGATCGTGTGCACGGGGGTGCACGGGGCCGGCCGGGATATCGTGCGTGCGCAGCACCTCCAGCCAGGCGTCGCGCGGCCGCGAGCGGAAGCGCGTCTCCAGAATCGGCAGCAGCACCTCGCGGTTGTCGAGCCGCAGCATCCAGGAGGCAAAGCGCGGGTCGTGCGCGAGCTCCGCGAGCCCGAGCGCCTGGCAGAGCTTGACCCAGAACGACTGGTTGCCGCAGGCGAGGAAGAGCCACTCGCCGTCGCCGGCCTGGTAGAGCCGATAGGTCGGATTGTCGCGGAAGACCGATTGCTTCCCGGGGTAGTCGACGAAGTTTCCGGCCTGCAAGGCCGTCACCGCGTGCAGCAGCGACGTCTCCACCTTCTGGCCGACGCCGCTGCGCTCGCGGACGAAGAGCGCCGCGAGCACCGCCTGGGCGGTGAGCGCCGCCGCGTAGTAATCGACGAGCGCGACGCGGATATATTGCGGCGGACCGCCGAAACCCTGGAGCGCCATGATGCCGGCCATGCCCTGCAGCACCGGATCGAACCCCGGGCGGTCGACGAACGGCCCGGTGGAGCCGAAGGCCGTCGTCGAGCAGTAGACGAGGCGTGGGTTGAGGGCGCGCAGGCTCGCTTCACCAACGCCCAGCCGGTCGGCCACGCCCGGGCGCATGTTCTCCATGACCACGTCGGCGTCACGCGCGAGCCGCTCGACGACGGCGCGGCCCTCGGGCGCCTTGAGGTTGACGGCGATCGAGCGCTTGCCGCGGTTCCACGCGAAGAAGCCGGGCAGCTCGCGGAAGGAATCGCCCTCGAGCGACTCGACCTTCACGACGTCGGCGCCGAGATCGGCGAGCATCGTCGCCGCGTAGGAGCCGGCGATGTAGCTCGTCAGGTCGACGACGCGAACGCCCTCGAGCGGAGTCGCCAGGTCCGCCACCGCGGCCTCAGCGGGCCACGCGGCGGACGATGAGCTCGCGGTGGTGCTCGGCGTCCCCGTACAGCGGCTCGAGCGCCTTGGCGCGCTTGAAGTAAAGATGCAGGTCGTATTCCCACGTGAACCCGATGCCGCCGTGCACCTGGATGGCGTCGCCGCAGACTTTGCGCGCGGCGTCGTTGACGTACGACTTGGCCACCGAGGCGGCCAGCGGGCCGTCCTCGGCGCCGCTGGCGAGCGCCCACGCGGCGTAGTAGGTCGCCGCGTGCGAGTTCTCGACGTCCAGCAGCATCTCGGCGCACCGGTGGCGGATCGCCTGGAAGGAGCCGATCGGCTGCCCGAACTGCTCGCGCACCTTCGCGTACTCGACGGCCATGTCCAGGCAGCGGCGCGCGGCGCCCAGCATCTCGGCGGCGGCGCCGACGGCGCCGCGCTCGAGCAGGAACGGCACGGCCTCCGCGGGCAGCATCGCCTCCGCGGCGACCGTCGCGGCGTCGAGCGTGACCTGGCTCAGCCGTGTGCCCGGATCCATGCTGGTGAGCGGCTTGATCGACACGCCCGGCGCGGCCGCGTCCACGACATAGACGGCCAGCGCCGCGCCCCGGCGTGCGGGCACCAGGACGACGTCGGCGACGTGCGCCCACGGCACGAACTGCTTGATGCCGCTCAGCACCACCTTGCCGCCCCGCTCGTCGGCGCGCGTCTCGATCGACTCCGGACGGAAGTCCAGCGCGCGCTCCATCAGGGCCACCGTGGCGCGCGCGCCGCCGCCGGCGACGGCGGGCAGCCAGCGGTGCTTCTGCGCCGCGCTGCCGAAGCGGTCGATGGCCATGGCCGCCAGCACGGTCGGCAGATACGGCGACGGGCACGCGGCCCGCCCGAGCTCCTCCTGGAGGATGGCCGTCTCGACGAGGCCGAGCGCGCTGCCGCCGGCGTCCTCGGGCAGCGCGAGGCCGAGCCAGCCGAGCTGCGCCATCTCCTTCCACAGCGTCTCGCTCTCGCCGCGCGGGTCGTCCCACAAGAGGCGCACCTGCGCCGGCTTGCTGTGCTCGTCCAGGAAGGCGCGGGCGGAGTTCCTGAGGAGCTGCTGATCGGAGCTGAAGGAAAAATCCACGACGCCCTCCTAGGCCTTCGCGACACGGTCGGCGCGGATCTCCTTGGGGAGACCGAGCACGCGCTCGCCGATGACGTTCTTCTGAATCTCCGACGAGCCCGAATAAATCGTGCCGGCGCGCGCCCAGAGAAACGCGTACGCCCAGCTCGAACGCACACCGGACGATGAATCGACATCGAGCGTCGTTTCTTCCAGCCCGCCGTCGGTCACCTGGCCGTACGGACCGAGAATCTCGAGGCAGAGCTCGTAGTAGCGCTTCTCGAACTCGCTGTAGGACAGCTTGGTGATCGAGGAGGCTGCGCCCGGCGAGTCGCCCTTCTGCAGGGCCGAGAGCACGCGCAGCGCCGCGTAGCGCTGCACCTCCATCTCGGCGTAGACCTTTCCGAGCTTGGCGCGCACCACCGGATCCTCGAGCAGCGGCTTGCCGCCGCGCGTGAGCTTCTTCACCGCCTCCACCAGGCGGTCGAAGGCCGAGGCATACCGGGTCACGCGCGCCATCGAGTTGCCGCCGCGCTCGAAGCCCAGCGTGGTCTGCGCGATCTCCCAGCCCTGGCCGAGCCGGCCGAGGAGCTCACGCTTCTCGGCGCGCGCGTTGGTCATGAAGACCTCGTTGAACTCCGAGCTGCCCGTGATCTGCTTGAGCGGGCGCACCTCCACGCCGGGCTGGCGCATGTTGAACAGCAGGCACGAGATGCCCTTGTGCTTGGCCACGCCGGGGTCCGTGCGCGCGAGCAGGATGCCCCAGTCCGCAATGTGGCCGCCGCTCGTCCAGATCTTCTGGCCGTTGACCAGGAAGTGGTCGCCCTTGTCCTCGGCGCGCGTGCGCAGGCTGGCAAGGTCCGAGCCCGAGTTCGGCTCGGAATAGAGCTGGCACCACATCTCCTCGGCGGTGAGGATCTTCTTGAGGTAGCGCTGCTTCTGCTCGGGCGTGCCGTGGACGATGATCGTGGGTCCGATGAACCCGACGCCGAGGCCGTTGATCGGCGCCGGCGCGTTGGCGCGCGCCATCTCGTCGGCGGCGATGGCCTGCTGCATCGGCGTGGCGCCGCGGCCGCCGTACTCCTTGGGCCAGCCCATGCCCACGTAGCCGGCGTCGTACATCGTGCGGTGCCAGGCGCGGCGCTCCTCGAGCGTCGTGAGCTCGGTGCGCGGCACGTTGGCGGAGAACCACCGGCGGGCCTGGTCGCGGAACGCGCGGTCTTCGGGCGAGAGATTCAGGTCCATCACGGGCCTCCAGTCGGAATGGTCGTTTCTAGCACGCGCCTTCCGGCCAGGCAATCACTCGGGCGGCGGCAGACGATAGATCGCGGTGTGCAGCACGTGGGCGACGGGACGCGCGGGCTCGCCGGCGGTGACCACGAGGTCCAGCTCGACGAACTCGCGTCCCTTCTTTTCGAAGAGCGAGCGCACGCGGCCGCGCGTGGCCAGCCGCTCGCCGACGCGGGCGCCGCCGAGGTGGCGCACGACGCTGCCGGTGTGGATCCACGGGCCCATCCTGACGTTGCGATCGACGGCGCGGTTGCCCTGCTCGAGGAGAAAGCCGGGATGCACCCAGCCGCCGACGCCGCGGTAGAGGGGCAGCGGCTCGCCGACCTTGGCGAGGTAGGCCTCGGCGGCGGTGACGTCGTAGTGCGCGCGCGGCGTGCCGAGCGTCGCGAGCGACGTCCAGTGCTCGCGGGTCGCGTCGGGACGCGGCTCGGGCAGCGGCGCCTCGCCGTAGCCGGCCACGTTGACGGGCGTCGGCAGCCCGGCGGGGATGGTCGCCGTCAGCGTCGCGCACTCCGGCGTGGCCGCGGTGGCGCCCGTCAGCGTCGCCGTCACGCCCCTGGGGTCGCGCGCGGTCACGAGGCCGCTCACCACGAGCTCCTCGCCCTCCAGCACCGGCTTGACGAAGCGCACGGCGGCCGTCCCCCGCGCGAGCCACGCGGAGCCGAACGCCGCCACGAGGGGCTGGGTCATGTAGGCATAGACGGTCACCCCGGGGACGAGGGCGCCGCGGAAGCCGTAGCGCCGCGCGGTGGCGTCGTCGTGGATCTTGTTCTCGCCCGACGAGGTATTCTTCGCGGTCACGCGATATAGAGGAAGGGTTTCCGGCACGGCGTTGAGTATAATCCGAGCGGCATGCGTGCCGGTCTCGTCGCGCTCGCGGTGGTGGTCGTGCTCGTCGTCGGCGTCGTGGTCTGGGCGATCGGCGTCCAGAACCGGCTCGTCGGCCTCGAGCAGGACGTCAACGAAAAATGGGCGCAGGTCCAGAACGTCTACCAGCGGCGTGCCGACCTCATTCCCAATCTCGTCGAGACCGTGAAGGGCTTCGCGGCGCAGGAGCGAACCGTGCTCACCGAGGTCACGCAGGCGCGCGCGAGCGCCAGCAGCATCAAGCTCACGCCCGAGGCCCTCAACGATCCGCAGGCCATGGCCAGGTTCCAGGCCGCGCAGAACCAGCTGTCCGGCGCGCTCAGCCGCCTGCTCGTCACCGTGGAGCGCTATCCCGAGCTGAAGTCGAATCAGAACTTCCTGACGCTGCAGAGCCAGCTCGAGGGGACGGAGAATCGCATCACGGTGGAGCGCCAGCGGTACAACACCGCGGTCCGCGACTACAACACGCGGCTCCGCACGTTTCCGGCGAGCGTGGTGGCCGGGATGATGGGCTTCAAGCCGAAGGCGTTCTTCGAGGCGGCGCCGGGCAGCGAGACGGCGCCCAAAGTGAAGTTCTAGGCTGTTCCTCGGCGTTCTCCTCGCTCTCGCCCTCACTCTGCCCCCCGCGCCCACCGCGCGCGTCAACGACTATGCCGGCGTCCTGTCCGCCGCCGACCGCGGACGGCTGGAGGACAAGCTGGCCGAGCGCGAGCGCGCCAGCGGCGCCCAGATGTTCATGGCGATCTTTCCCTCCCTCGAGGGCGACAGCGTCGAGGACGTCGCCGTCCGGCTCGAAGAGCGGTGGAAGGTCGGCCGCAAGGGCCTCAGCAACGGCGTCCTCCTCGTCGTCTTCCTGAAGGAGCGGAAGCTGCGGATCGAGGTCGGCTACGGTCTCGAGCCCGTGATCACCGACGCCGTCGCCGCGTCGATCGTCCGCGACGTCATCGCCCCGCGCTTCCGCGAGCAGCGCTACGCCGCCGGTCTCGACGCCGCGGTGGACGCCGTGTTCGCGCGCATCGGCGGCGGTCCGGCGCCGCCACCGCCGCGCCGGCCCGCGCCATGGAGCTCGGCCGATCCCGCCACCGTCCTCCTGTTCGCGCTGTTCTTCGGCGTCTTCGGCGTGGCGATCCTCAGCGCGCTGCGATCCTCGCAGCGGCGGGCCGTCACCGCCGACCGTGGCGGCTGGAGCTCGCACCCCCCGATCTTCTGGGGCGGCGGGGGCGGCGGCGGCTCATGGGGCGGTGGTGGCGGCGGCGGTTTCTCGGGTGGCGGCGGCGGCAGCTCCGGCGGCGGCGGCGCGAGGGCTGGGCCCGCCGAGCCTTCACCGAGGCCGACCTCGACGCCATCGCGGCCGCGGTGCGCGAGGCCGAGCGCGGCACGTCGGCCGAGATCCGCGTCCACATCGAGCGCCGCGTCGCGCATGGCCTGCGCCGGCGCACCAGCGATGCCATGCAGCGCGCGCGCGACGTCTTCGCGGCGCTCGGCATGCACCGCACCGCCCACCGCTCCGGCGTCCTCGTCTACCTTGCGATCGAGGACCGCAAGCTGGCGATCGTCGGCGACGAGGGCATCCACACCCGCGTGGGCGACGACTACTGGACGGGCGTGCGCGACCGGATGGTCGAGCGGCTCCGCGCGGGCGCCGTCCGTGGCGCCGTGATCGGCGCCGTCGCGGAGGTCGGCGCCACCCTCGCGCGCGTCTTCCCACGCGGGCCCGACGACGTCGACGAGCTTCCCGACGACATCAGCCTGGGCCGCTAGTCGACGGCATGACGGCTGCAGTTTGCCGAAACCGAAGCGGGCGTTCGCGCGTCTTACGGGTGTAGCGTAGGCAAGGAGTCGCCAATGGGGCGGAGTGTTGCGGCGGTCGTGGCTCTGATCGGGATGCTCGTTCCCGCCACCGTGCTCGCGCAGGCCGCGAGCCCCACATCCGAGACGCTGCTCCAGCAGGAGATGCGCCACCGCCGGGTGATTGTGCGCCCGCTGACGCCGGCCGATCAGGTGCAACAGGACGTGGACCGCGCGACGGCAGAGATCCAGCAGCAGGACCGCGAGCAGGCGATCACGCGTGGTCTCACCCGTCCGGCGCAGCGGCCGCCGCAGGCGGATCAGGACCTCAAGGGCGGCATCCAGACGCGCAGCCTGAACGACGCGCTGCGCCGCTAGGAGAGCAGGAACTCCTCGGCGGCGGTGACGCCGGCGCCGAGGCGGATCGGCACCCCGAAGTCCTTCAGCATCAGCTCCACGCCCGCCAGGCCGCCGAGCAGCTCCAGCTCGTTGAGGCTGCCGAGGTGGCCGATCCGGAACACCGTGCCCTTCACCGCGCCCAGTCCCACGCCCAGCGACATGTCGAGCTTCTGCGCGGCGTGGCGGATGAAGGCGTCCGAGTCGAAGCCCTGCGGCATCACCACCGCCGTCAGCGTGTTGGAGCACTCCTGGGGCTCGCGGCAGAGGATGGCGAGGCCGAGCGCCCGCACCGCGCGCCGGCACGCCTCGGCCAGCCGCGCGTGGCGCGCGAACACGTTGACCAGCCCCTCCTCGCGCAGCATCGCCAACGCCTCGCGCAGGCCGAACAGGAGGATCGTCGCCGGCGTGTAGGGAAACTCGCCCCGGCGGTTGCGCTCGAGCACCGGCTGCCAGTCCCAGAACGCGCGCGGGCACGTCGCCTTCTCCGACGCGCTGAGCGCGCGCTCGCTCACGGCGAGGATGGCCATGCCCGGCGGGAGCATGAGCCCCTTCTGCGGGCCCGTCAGCGCCACGTCCACACCCCACCCGTCGAATCTGAAATCGATCGAGGCGAGGGACGAGACGGTATCCACGAGCAGCAGGGCAGGGTGCCGGCACGCGTCGAGCGCCGCGCGTACGGCCGCGACGTCGGACGTCACGCCCGTGGACGTCTCGTTGTGCACGACCAGCACGGCGCGGAGCTCGTGCGCGGTGTCGGCGGCCAGACGCGCGGCCACGCGGTCGGCGGGCACGCCCTCGCCGTACGCGACCTCGAGCCGCTCGACCTCGATGCCGTACGCGGCGGCCGTCTTCGCGAAGCCGGTGGAGAAGTGGCCGTTCACGCACGCGAGCACCCGGTCGCCGGGCGACAGCGTGTTGACGAGCGCCGCCTCCCACGCTCCGGTGCC